>Ga0210057_1003059_pt1 | contig 23339 bp, 23 predicted proteins | sample CryGeyCG2114_010_2_FD_183968 | JGI IMG/M metagenome (GOLD analysis project Ga0210057, IMG submission 183968) | Groundwater microbial communities from aquifer - Crystal Geyser CG10_big_fil_rev_8/21/14_0.10 (SPAdes) (version 2) | ecosystem: Environmental > Aquatic > Deep subsurface > Groundwater ...
TTGGCATAAACATAATAAATAATTTTTACCAGCCAGAATTGTTTAACCAAAAATTTGATTTTATATTCAGCGCCGGGTTTTTTGAACACGTAAAAAACCCCTTAGAAACGATACAGTCGTTTAAAAAAAATTTAAAACAGCGGGGAAAGATATTTACGGCAGTGCCCAATTGCGAAAATAAATTAAAACTGGGTGATATTGGCATATTAGCCCATGAGCACTGGTGTTATTTTACGGCAGAATCTTTAAAAAACCTTTTTTTGAAAAGCGGACTGTCTGATGTTAAAACCGCGCTTGGCAGAAATGAAGCAGTATTGTATGCATGGGGAACAGATTTAAACAACCATGAAAATGCAGAAGACACTTCAGTGAAGGGTTCTGCCGAAATATTTTTTAATAAATTTTCCGAAAAAGTTAGAAATATTTTATGCGAGTTGCAGGCAAAAATAGATAAATTAGACAAAGAAAACAAAACACTGGCGTTGTATGCCGGAGGGCTGCAGCTTATAGGAATTTTAAATCACAAGCTTACCCCGAGGTTTTTTGACGGAGATACTGCTGTCCATGGAAAGTATTTTCCCGGATATAAAAATCCCATAGAAAATCCGACTAATTTAATAAGAAATAAAGTTGACGAACTTTGGATTATGGCAACAGATTACGATAAAGAAATAATAGATTATCTAAAGAAGGAAATAAAAATTCCAGAAAGCACGGAGATTTTTTCATTTAAAAATTATTTAGAAAATTTTAAAGCATGATGAAATTAATTAACGATTTATGGTTAAAAAGAAGGGATATAGTTTCTGACGGGTTCAGCGAATCTTTAAAGTATATTTCAAAGATAATTCCTTTAAAAATCCATAAAATTCCTACGGGAACGAAGTGCTGGACCTGGACGGTTCCTAAAAAATGGTCTGTTAAAGATGCTTATGTCGCAGATTTAGATGGCAAAAAAATGCTTGATTTGAAGGATAACCCCTTGCATATTGTTTCTTACTCTTTGCCGGTTGATAAAATTGTAAGTAAAAAGGAACTATTGGAACATTTGCACACAAATAAAGAAAGGCCGGATGCTATTCCTTTTGAATTTAAATATTATCAGAAAGGCTGGGGGTTATGCGTCCAGCATAATAAATTAAAAAAATTTGCCAAAAATAAATATAAGGTTTTTATTGATTCTAAGTTTGAAAAAGGAAACTTAGAAGTAGGCGACTATACAATAAAAGGCAAGACCGATAAAACAATTGTCTTGGTTGCCCATCTTTGCCATCCCGGCCAAGTAAACGATGACTTAACCGGCATTTCAGTACTGGTGGATATTGCTAAAGAGATGAGTAAAAAAGATAATTATTATACATATAAATTTTTAATAGTGCCGGAAACAATCGGGTCAATTGCTTATTTAAGCCAGAATGAATATATAATTCCGAAAATAGAATACGGTATTTTTCTTGAAATGCTGGGAAATGATAATGTTCACGCTTTGCAACTGTCAAATCAGGGCAATACGCGATTGGACAGGATTGCCAGATATGTAATAAAAAGAAAGCTCAAAAATTTTAATGAAGGAGCTTTTAGGACAATTGTGGCAAATGATGAAATGGTATTTAACGGGCCTGGCGTTAATATCCCCATGATTTCAATAAGCAGATACCCCTACCCAGAATACCATACATCAGATGACAATCCTGATATTGTGTCAGAACAAAGATTAAAAGAATCCAAAGATTTAATTTTAGAAATATTAGATATTATTGATAAGGATTTTATGCCCAAAAGGCAGTTTAAAGGCCCGATATTCTTATCTGGCTATGGCTTGTGGGTTGACTGGAGGGAAAATCTGGAGCTGAATCAAAATATTGAAAAAATAATGCTTAACCTTGAGGGCCAAAAATCCGTATTTGACATAGCAGAGGAATTAAATATGAAATTTGAAGATGTTTTAGGTTTTATAAATAAACTAAAAAAAGCCAAACTTGTATATGAAAAATAATTTGACTATTATAGCAAAGAAAAAATGGGAGGGCTTGCATGCCCAGGAAAGATTCCAGCCAAAATATCCAGCTGACCATGTGGTTAGATTTATATTCTCCCAGTTTCCCAGAGATTTGAAAGAAAGAAGCCGGTTAAAAATATTAGATTTTGGCTGCGGGGCGGGTGTTCACACGATTTTTTTGGCCAAAGAAGGGTTCCAAACTTACGCTACTGATATTTCAAGGCCGGGTTTGGAAGTTACAGAAAATCGGCTTGGCCAAGATAATTTAAAAGCCACGCTCAAAAATGCCAGCATGGAAAAACAGCCGTTTGACAAAGATTTTTTTGACGGAGCAATTTCTTATGGCGTTTTTTACTATAATGACAGCAAGGGCTATCAAAAAGCAGTTAACGAATTGTACAGGATTTTAAAAAAAGGAGCGAAAGCATTTATTTTTACCAGGACTACTGATGATTATAGATTCGGCAAAGGCAAAAAAATAGAAAAAAACACTTTTGTTTTAAATATTGGCCAAACAAATGAAAAAGATATGGTTATGCATTTTTTAAATAAAAAAGATATAAATAAAATTTTCGGAAAATTCAAAGAAATCGAAGTTGAAAAAACAGAAACCACTTTTTCTAATTTAAAAAATAAAAATTCCGATTGGATAATCAAGGTTAAAAAATAGACAGTTTTAATTATGAAAAATCAAAATTATTTTAAAATAAAAAACAAAGAAATAGGGATAAATAGGCCGGTTTTTGTAATAGCTGAAATGTCAGCCAACCATAATCAAAATTTGGAGAGGGCCAAAGAAATAATTAAATCAGCAGCAAAGGCGGGAGCCGATGCAATTAAATTGCAGATTTATACGCCAGACACCCTTACAATTGATTGTAAAAAGGAGAGTTTTATAGTAAGGGATGCTAATTCTGATTGGGACGGGAAAACACTCTATGAACTTTATAAAACAGCTTATATGCCGTGGGAATGGTATGCTGAGCTTAAAAAGACAGCAGAAGACTGCGGGATAATTATTTTTTCATCAGCCTATGATGAAACATCAGTTGATTTTTTGGAAAAAATGGATATTCCAGCATATAAAATAGCTTCTTTTGAATTGAACGACATTGATTTGCTTATAAAAATAGCAAAAACAAAAAAGCCGGTTATAATATCAAAAGGAATGGCGACTATAGAAGAAATAAACCTCGCTCTTTCAACCCTGCGGGACAATGGAGCCAAAGACATTGCGCTTCTCCATTGCGTCAGCAGTTACCCGGCAAAGCCCGAAGATATGAACTTGGCAACAATTTCTGATTTAAGAGAAAGGTTTGAAGTTGTTTCGGGATTGTCAGACCACAGCCTTGGAATCACAATGTCTGTAGAATCTGTTGCTTTCGGCGCCTGTATAATTGAAAAACATTTCACCTTAAAAAGGTCTGACGGAGGACCTGACTCTTCTTTTTCTATTGAGCCTGAAGAGCTGAGGCAATTGGTTAAATCAATAAGAGAGGCCGAGAAAGCTGTCGGCGCGGTCCAATACGGGATTCTTAAAAACGAATCAGCTAATATTGTGGGAAGGAGGTCGTTATTTGCAGTCGAAGACATTAAGGCCAGCCAGGAATTTACTAAAAATAATATCCGTTCTATAAGGCCGGGATACGGGCTTGCGCCAAAATTTTTGCCGGAAATTATAGGCAAAAAAGCCCAAAAAAGCATAGAAAGAGGAACCCCTCTTAGCTGGGATTTAATAAATAAACAGGTTTAAAAGATAAAATGACAAAAATACCTTTAAATAAACCGACTATAACTAAAAAAGATATTGATTGTTTCAAAAAATCATTTAATCAAGAGCTTTTTTCTTCTCTCTCAAGAAAAGTTATAAAGGAATTTGAGGATAAATTCGCTAAATATATAGGGAGAAAATATGCCGTGACCTGCACCTCTGGAACGACTGCTCTGCATTTGGCATTAATGGCTTTAGGCGTTAAAGAAGGGGAGGAAGTTATGTGTCCGTCTTATGTGAGCGTGGCTTTGTTGCATGCTATAAATTATTTGAAAGCTAAACCCAAATTAACTGATTGCAACTTTGACATTGAAAAAGGCGATTTTTGCATGTCTTTTTCAGACACAAAAAGTAAAGTTAGCTTAAAAACAAAAGCGATTATTGTTCCACATATGTTCGGCTATCCGGCTGAAATTGATAAAATTATTGAGTTGGAAATTCCGGTAATAGAAGATGCCACTTTATCTTTGGGGGGCGTTTATAAAGGCAGAAAATTGGGAGCCTTCGGAGAAATTTCACTTTTTTCTTTTCATTATTCAAAAATGATGACTACCGGAGAGGGGGGAATATTATTAACTGATTCTAAAGAATTATTTGAAAAAATAAAATTTTTGGCTGATAAAGAAACCACGGTTATATCTCAACGTCTTGATTCTGACCCTAATTACCATGTTCAGTATAATTATATGATCAACGGTTTGGGTTCTGTTTTAGGAATAAGCCAGCTTAGTCAGCTTGACGGGTTTGTTAAAAAAAGAAAAGAGATAGCCCGCATTTATAGCCGGCATCTTAAAAACATAACAGAAGTTCCTGTATTTTTTAAAGATAATATTTTTTGGCGATATATTATTAAAACTAAAAAAGATTCACGGGAAGTCATTAAAGAAGGATTAAAATATGACATAGAGTTTGGAAGGGGAGTGTATCCGCCCCTCCATAAGTATTTGAAAATGGACGATGAATTATTTCCTAATACAAAAAAAACTATTTCATCTATAATGGCCGCGCCTTTGTACCCTTCTTTGAATAAAAAAGAGATCGGTTATATTATAAAAATTCTTAAAAAAATTCTATGATAGGAATTATTATTCAAGCAAGAATGGAATCAAAAAGGCTACCGGGGAAAGTATATAAGAAAATTTTAGGAAAGCGCTTATTGGAATGGGTTATTTTAAGGTCTAAAAAGTCTAAATTAATCAAAAAAATAATAGTAGCTATCCCCGACACTAAAGAGAGTTCGATTCTTATTCCTCTGATTAAAAAAAATAAGGCAGATTTTTATTTAGGAAGCTTAGAAAATGTTCTTTTGAGATATATAAAAGCAGCTGAAAAGTTTAAATTAGACCCCATAGTAAGAATTACAGCAGATTGCCCCCTCATTGATCCGGTTTTGATTGACCAGATAGTAAAAAAATATTTAAATTCTGAAAAAAAATTAGATTTTTTGTTTATTAAAAATTATCCTTTCGGCTTGGGGGATATTGAAGTAATCAGCTTAAAAACCCTTAAAAAGATTTTTCGATTGACTAAAAATCCTTTTCATCTGGAGCATGTGGTATCTTTTATCGCCGAAAGGCCCGATTTGTTCAAAATAAAAGTTGAGAAAGCCCCTTCAAAACTTTCCCGGCCAAATTTAAGAGTTTGCGTAGATGAACCGCCAGACCTGGTTTTGGTAAAAAAAATATTCGGGCATTTTAAACCAAGAGAAGATTTCACCACCGAAGAGATATTAGAGTATCTTGACAAAAACCCAGGAGCATCGGCTGTAAATAAAAATATCAGGCATAATTATATAATTCCCAAGACAAATGGCAATTAAGAATCATAATATAAAATACGGTTTAAAAATCTGGTCTACCGACCGGGCGTTATTACTGGGGGCGGTTGAACTATTTAAGAAAAAGAGAATTGATTTTATAGAACTATATGTTGTTCCAGATTCTTTAAATGATGTTGGTTTTTTAAACGAGTTAAGAAATATTCCAACAACCCTTCATGCTCCCCATTCAGAACACGATTTTGATGTTTTTAATTTAGATGATTCAAATATAGAAATTTTTAAAAATCAGGTTGTAAAAACAGCCGATTTTCTGGACAGCAAATTTATAGTTGTTCATGCCGAAGCCGGAGACAACCAAGAGATATTTAAAAAAAATATTAAAAAAATCAATGATGAAAGAATTTTAATTGAAAATATGCCGAAAACCGGACTGGAGGGTGAAATTTGTTTCGCGCATACTTACCAGCAGTTGAAACTGATCAAGGACGCAGGATTCAATATTTGTTTGGATTTTTCGCATGCGATTAAAAGCGCCATAAGCCAAAATTTAGATTACAAAGAATTTGTTAAAAAACTGATTTTTGAATTAGAACCGTCTTATTTCCATATATGCAATGGAAAAATGGATAATGATAAAGACGAGCACGGAGATTTATTTGACGGCGAGTTTGATATCAAATGGATTAAAGAGATATTGCTTAAATTATCCGAGAAAAAAGATATATATTTGGTATTTGAAACGCCCAAAGGAAAAAACGGGCTTGAAAACGATATTAAAAATATGAAATATTTTTTAAACATATGAAAGGAACAATATTACAGCCAACTTATTTGCCCTGGATGGGATATTTTGAACTGATTGATTCTTCAGATGTTTTTGTTGTTTTTGATCATGTTCAGTTTGAAAGAAAGTCCTGGCAGCAAAGAAATAAGATTAAAACATCTAACGGGGTTGTTTATTTGTCTGTGCCAGTACAAAAAACGCCGCAGAAAACACCTATTTGCGATATAAAAATATCTTATGAAAGGGATGATATTTTAAAAAAACACTTTAAAACAATAGAACTGGCATATAAAAAAGCCCCATATTTTGAAAAATATAAGCCATATTTTGAAAAAATTTATTCTAAAAAGCATATTTTATTAAGAGATTTGAATGTTGAAATAATAAAATTAGTTTGCGCTCTTTTAAGCATTAATAAAAAAATTGTTTTTTCTTCAGAATTAAATCTTAAAGACCAAGGCATGCAAAAAGCAGAAAAAGTAATAAATTTATGCAAGAATTTAGGAATTGACCATTTATACGACGCCAAAGGGGCAGAGGAATTTTTAGACAAAGCATTATTCCAAAAAGAAGGCATTCTAATAGATTTTCAAGAATTTTTGCACCCAAAATATCCGCAGCTTTGGGGTGAATTTGCGCCTTATTTATCAGTTATTGATTTATTATTTAATTGCGGGCCAGATTCAATAAAATATATTAAAAAATAAAAACATGGAAAAACTTGCTTTATTCGGCGGAAGGCCAATATTAAAAAAATCTTTAGCGCAATATAATTCTATCGGCAAGGAGGAAGAACGGGCGGTTTTAAGAGCAGTAAAAGAAAAAATTCTTTCTGGATTTGTAGGAAGAGCCGGTGATTATTTTTTAGGCGGAAAATATGTAAAAAAATTAGAAGCAATGATTTGCAAGCATTTTAAAGTTAAATATGCAGTTAGTTTTAATTCTGCCACCACCGCCTTACAGGCAGCGGTGGGAGCTTTAGGAATTGGCCCTGGAGACGAAGTAATTACTTCGCCATACACCATGACAGCTACAGCTTCTGCCATTTTATTCAACAATGCCTTGCCGGTTTTTGCCGATATAGAAGAAAACAGTTTTTGCCTTGATTATAAGAGTATTGAGAAAAATATTACCAAAAAGACTAAGGCGATTTTGGTTGTTAATATACTTGGCGGTTCGGCGGACTACGATTCTATTTTAAAAATAGCGAAGAAACACAAATTGAAAATTATTGAGGATAATTCTCAGTCAGCTGGAGCAACATATAAGGGCAGGTTTACGGGCGCAATAGGAGATATAGGTGTTTTTAGCTTTAATGTTCATAAAATTATTCAGTGCGGAGAAGGCGGAATGCTGGTTACCAATAGCAAAAAATATGCATTTCGCGCCCAGCTTATTAGAAACCACGGGGAAGCAGTGATTAACGACTTATGCAAATTAGACAGAAGTGCAAAAAAATACGAGCCGGTTTTGGGAAATAACTATCGCTTAACCGAGATGCAGGCGGCAATTGCTATAGAGCAGTTTAAAAAAATGAATAAATTGAACAAGCAAAGAATTATACTTGCTGATTATTTAAGCAAACAATTGTCGCAATTTAATTGGCTGGTTCCCCCTTCGGTTTTTAAAAACAGCATAAATGTTTACTATGGCTACGGCTTTAAATTTTTGCCGGAAAAAATTGGCGTCAAAAGAGCAACTTTTATGAAAGCAATGGAAGCTGAAGGGTTTAAACTTCAGATAGGATGCGAGGACCCTGTTTATTTAATGCCAGTTTATCAAAAACAGCAAATGTATCCTAATTCTAAATTCCCTTTTATTTCAAAAGAATATCCCCATAAAATAAGTTATAAAAAAGGTATTTGCCCTGTTGCAGAAAAAATGTCTGAAAAAGAGCTTTTAATAGCAACGCTCTGTCATCCGCCCCATATAAAAAAAGATATTGATTTGTTTGTTAAAAGTATCAAAAAAATAGAGCAAAACATTACAGGACTAAAAAGATATGAAAAAAAAGCATAAAATTATTTTTACAGCTCAGGATCCGGGGGGATTCAACGCGATAGTCCCGGTTATAAAAAAGCTTGAAAAAGATGCCAGATTCAGCATATCTGTAATTTTAGCCAAGCACGCTTGCTTATTAGCTGAAGAACAGAATATAAAATATTCAGATGCTGATAAGAAATCCTTTGACGTATCGGGAGCGGATTTAATTTTTACGGGGATTAGTTTCGCTGATTCCATAGAAAAGAAAATAATATTTCTGGCTAAAGCAGAAAACATACCAACAATAAGCATAGTTGATTTTTGGACCGACTATGCCCCGTCTTTTAGCGATCCGGAAACAAAAAATTTAAAATATTTGCCTGACTATATTTTAGTTATAGATGAAATAATGAAAAAACAAATAATTGCCGAAGGTTTGCCAAAAGATAAAATTTTTATTACAGGAAATCCTTCTTTTGATTTTTTTGTGAAAAAAGCAAATCAAAAAACAGATAAAAATTTAATAACATTTTTTTGCCAGCCGCTGTCTGAATTATATAAGAAAAATAGCCAAGATTATAAAAATTCCACGAATTTTAATGAAGTGCAGGTATTTGAGGATATTGTTAAAGCTTTGGAAAAAATTGATTTAAATAAAAAAATCATAATTGATTTTCATCCCCGCGCCAAGAAATTTGATAAGTTTGACAAAATAATTAAAAACTCAAGATTAAAAATAGAAAAAAATATAAAATCATATAATAAAAATTCAATTGAAAAGCCGGAAATAATCATAGGAATGAGCACTGTGGTGCTGTTTGAAGCCGCTTTAGCGGGTAAAAAGGTATTAAGCTATCAGCCCGGATTAAAGGGCGAAGACCCTTTGTTAAGCAACAGGCTCGGTTTATCTGTTCCGGTTTATAAAAAAAGCGAACTAAAAGAAGCGCTGGTCAAATTAATTTTAGATAAATCTATAAAAAGCAGCCCTAAAATAGTTGAAAAATATACTAAAAACAATTCAACTAAAAAAGTGATAGATTTTATGATCGGCGTCCTTAAAAAAGAATCCAACAAAAAATTAAAAATAGTCGCTTGCATTCAGGCAAGAATGGGGTCAAAGCGCCTTAAAGGAAAGGCATTGTTGAAAATTGCCGGAAAGAGTTTGGTTGAAAATATGTTTTTACGATTAAAAGCTGTAAAAGAGATTGACGATATAGTCTTAGCAACTTCAAATACCAAAGAAAATGATGTTTTAGCTAGCCACGCTCAAAAAATAGGTCTTAAATATTATAGAGGTTCAGAAAACGATTTAATTTCAAGAGAATGCCAGACCGCTAAAAAATTTAAAGCGGATGCTTTATTGCTGATTACTGGCGATTGCCCATTTTTGGATCCGGGGTTAGCAAATAAAATGGCAAAGATTTATAAAAAAAATTACAAAAAATTTGATTTTTTTACCAATATGTTTCCGCCAACTTTTCCCCACGGGCTAGATATAGACGTTATATCTGTTTTAACCCTTGAAAAATTAGATAAAGAGGTTAAAAATCCTTTAGACAGAGAGTGTTTTGTCGCTTATATTCTGAAAAATCCTGAAAAATTCAGAATATTCAATTTAAGAAATCCTATTAACCTTTCGTCAATTCGCCTGACGCTTGATTATCCTGAAGATCTGATTCTTACGCAAAAGATTTTTGACGCATTGGGAAAAAAAAATAAAGTTTTTACCACGAAAGATATTTTTAAATTTTTAAAAGAAAACCCCGAGGTTTTAGAAATAAATAAAAAAAGAATTAATACTATTTTAACTAAAAATATAAGGTTATAAATAAAATTATGAACAAGTATTTTTTAAAATCAGAAAAGTTAATTTTAGAGCCGGTTGAAGCCGAAGAATTGCCAAAAATTTCTAAACTTATTGCCAATTGGGTAAACGACCAAGTTGTTACTTTTTATATGTTTCTGGGCCAAAAGCCCCAAAGTTCAGAGCAAGTGGCGGTTGAGTTAAAAAAAGAAATAGATGGCCAAAACAATGTGATTTTTTTGATAAGAGACATTAAAACCCAAAAGTTGATTGGCTATGCCGGCCTATACGACATTCATCTTTCAGCTAAAAAAGCAGAGCTTAGAATATTAATTGGAGAAAAAGAATTTTGGGGTAAGGGCTATGGAACAGAGGCCACAGAATTGGTAACATATTATGGCTTTGACCGGCTTAACCTTAATAGAATTAGCTTGGGATATGTTGCTGAAAATAAAGGAGCTGGCAGGGCATATGAAAAAGCAGGTTATGTTTATGAAGGAACTTTCAGGCAGGATATTTATCGCAATAGCAAATATTATGATGCAATTGCAATGGCTATTTTAAGAGAAGATTATTATAAAAAGCTATATAAAATTCACTCAAAAAGATTCAGCCAGAAAAAAATATGATAAACAAGAAATACAAAGCAGCAGTAATTGGATGTGGCAAAGCGGGGGCAGAAGAGTGGAATTATTCTAAAGATATCCGGCCGGAAACCCACGCCGCTTGTTATAAAAATCATTCTAAAATTGATTTGGTCGCTTTAGTTGATATTGACCGGAAAAAACTGGAAAGCGCCGGAAAATATTTTCCGGATGTTCCCTTGTTTAATTCTGCAGAAAAAATGTTTTTAAAAATAAAGCCGGATATTGTTTCTATTACCGCCAATTCTAATTCCCATGCCTCTTTGGTTAAAATGGCTGCAAAATATAAAATTCCGGCAATACTTTGTGAAAAACCAATTGCCGAATCAATAAAGCAGGCAGAAGAAATGATTAAAATTTGTAAAAAGAATAATTCATTATTGTTTATTAACCACCAGCGCAGGTTCGACCCCTTGCTGCAACAATGGCAAGCAAAGATAAAAAATGGCTTGATAGGCAGGATTTTGCAGGTAAATTGTTATTATTATAACGGATTGCTTAACAGCGGAACCCATGTTATTGACCTTTTAAGATTTTTTTTGGGGGATGTTGACTGGGTAAAAGGTTTTGTGAATAAGCAAACCTCTTGGAAGAAAAATGACGACAATATAGATGCTTTAATCAAATTTAAAAGCGGAGCATTGGCAACCCTGCAAACGCTTCCTAAAAATTACGGGCTTTCGGACTATCATTTTTATGGAGAAAAAGGGTATTTTGCCATAAAGAATCTGGGTTATGAAATTGAATACAAAAAATCAGTAGAAAACAAATATTGCAAGGGTTTTTACCAGCTGTCTGAAAATACAGAAAAATCCGGCGCGCCAAGAAGTTTGATGGATTCGGTTGTAAGCCGTATTATTTCGTGCCTTGACAAAAAAGAAAAACCAATAAGCGCAGGAGAAGACGGATTGGCAGACCTTAAAATTCTTTTTGCAATAAAAAAAAGCTCTAAAAATAAAAGCAAAAAAATTAAAATATAAAATTTTATGGAAAATAATAATCAAAAAATTCCGGTTGTCATTCTTTGCGGAGGAATGGGCACCCGTTTGAGGGAAGAAACCGAATTCAAGCCAAAACCCATGGTGGAAGTCGGGGGAAAGCCGATTTTATGGCATATCATGAAAATTTATAATCACTACGGTTATAATAATTTTGTCCTGGCTTTAGGATACAAAGGCAGCCAGATAAAAGATTATTTTTTAAAGCAGAAATTTTATACTTGCGATTTTTCTTTGAATTTTAAAGACGGCAAAGTCAGCAATTTTTTGGCCAGCGGGCAGGAGGATAATTTCAACATAATTTTTGCTGAAACCGGCCTGGAAACCCCGCACGGCGAAAGAATTTTAAAGGCAAAAAAACACATTCAAGACGATATGTTTATGGTTACTTACGGAGATGGCGTTGCTGATATTGATATTAATAAGCTGGTAGAATTCCATAAGAGCCATGGAAAAATAGCAACTATTACTGGCGTTCATCCAGCATCAAGATGGGGATTGGTAAATGCTGATGAAAATAATCTGATTACCCAGTTTGCCCAAAAGCCCCAATTGTATGATTATGTAAACGGCGGCTTTATGATTTTTAACAAGGAATTTTTTAACTATTTAAAACCCGGCGATATGATAGAAGACGCTTTGGCAAGGTTGGTATCCGAAAAACAGCTGGCTCTTTATAAACACGAAAGTTTTTGGTATGGCATGGATACTTACAGGGATTTTATGTTTTTAAATGACCTTTGGGAAAAAGACCCGAAGTGGAAAATATGGCAGAATTAAAAAATAAAACAATTTTAATCACCGGCGGAGCTGGGTTTATTGGTTCAAATCTGGTGAACAAGCTGGCAAAAAATAACAAAATTATTGTTGTTGACGATTTGTCTTCTGGCAGAAAAGAAAACATCAGCAGAAAAGCAAAGTTTTATAAAGCAGATGTGAGAAGCAAAAAAGTCATTGATATTTTTAAAAAAGAAAAGCCAGAAATTGTTTTTCATCTGGCAGCCAGGCCGCTGGTTGATGATGCTTACAAAAATCCCTATCAGGCAATTGAAGTAAATATAATGGGTACGGTAAATATTTTAGAAATTTGCCGGAAAAGGGGGAATTTAGAGTCAATTATTGTTGTTTCTTCTGACAAGGCTTATGGAAAATCTGAAAAACTGCCATATAGAGAAGACTGCCCGTTAAAAGGAGACCATCCTTATGACGCTTCAAAATCAGCTGCCGACTTGATTGCAAAAACATATTTTTCTACATACGGCCTGCCGGTTAAGATAACCAGATTTAGCAATGTCTTTGGCCCGGGCGACATTAATTTTTCAAGAATAATACCCGGAGTAATAGAAGCGGCATTAAAAAATAAAGAGCTAAAAATAAGAAGCGACGGAAAAATGCTAAGAGAATATACATATATAAATGACATAGTTGACGGATGCATAAAACTGGCAAGCTACGATGGGTTATATGGAGAAGCATTTAATTTTGGAAGCAAAAATATTTTTAGCGTGCTGGATATCGTAAAAAAATCAGAAAAAGTTCTGGATAAAAAAATAAATTATAAAATTTTAAATATTGCAAAAAACGAAATACCGGAACAATATCTTGATTGGACAAAAGCAAAAGAAATATTAAATTGGCAGCCCAAAACAAATTTTGAACAGGGTATTAAAGAAACATATAACTGGCTTAAAGAAAATATATGGATATAAAACAAGCGATAAAATTTTTAGAAAAAAAAATTCCTAATCCGTTAAAGGGTTTACCTAAAGAGGTGTTTTTATACGTAAGCCGGATGACGCCCTTGGTAAATGTTGACCTTTTAATAAAAGATGAAAAAGGCAGGACGCTTTTAGCCTGGAGAGACGATAAATATTGCGGAAAGGGCTGGCATGTGCTTGGCGGAATTGTCCGTTTTAAAGAAACCTTGGAAACAAGAATAAAAAAAGTAGCTGAAAGCGAAATAGGAATTAATGTAAGTTTTGACCCGGCTCCGCTGGCAGTTCATCAGTTTATTGATTCTGGACAAGATACCCGAAGCCATTTTGTTTCAATCCTGTACAAATGCTTTCTTCCCGGCAAATTTATTCCTAAGAATGCAGGCTTGTCAAAAAGAGACCCGGGATATCTTATGTGGCACAGTTCCTGCCCTAAAGATTTTTTAAAAAAGCAAGAAATATATAAAAAATATATAAAAAATCATGAATAAAATTATTGCCGAAGATTTGGATTTTATTTTTAATAGCGATATTGATTGGGGCAAGTTTAAGAACAAAACTGTTTTTATAACCGGCGGCGCTGGTATGCTTTTGTCATATATGACATATGCCCTGCTTAGATTAAATGAAATAGACTCAAAGTTTAATGTAAAAGTGGTTGCTTTGATACAGAATAAAGAACAGGCAAAAAAGAGATTCGGGCGCTTTGTCAAAAGCAAATATTTAAAACTTTTTGAACATGATTTATTATCGCCGATTAAAATATCCGGCAATATAGATTATATTATTCATGGCGCGAGTTATGCCAGTCCGCATTATTTTAAAACAAATCCGGTTGCCGTGCTTTTGCCCAATGTCATAGGAACATATCATTTGCTAGAATTAGCAAGGTTAAAAAAAGTTGAAAGTTTTTTATTTTTCAGCGGCGGGGCAGTCTACGGAAAACCCATAGCATCAGAAAAGGTTACAGAAAAATATTATGGATATTTAGACCCGCTTGATGTTATGAGCTGCTATGGCGAAAGCAAAAGAATGGGAGAAAATATGTGCAAATGCTGGCACTCCCAATTTGGAATTCCCGTTAAAATTGTGAGGCCTGCCCATATGTACGGCCCTACTATGGATATTGAAAACGATAGCAGGGTTTTTCAAAATTTCGTTAATAATATTGTTAATGGGCAGAATATTGTGATGAAAAGCAACGGTTCTGCCCGCCGGTCATTTTGCTATATCGCAGATGCCACAGTAGCTTTTTTCAAAGTTATTTTAAGCGGCGTTAATGGAGAGGCATATAACATAGGCAACGATTCAGCTTATATTTCCATTAAAGAATTGGCCAAAATATTTGTTTTGGCGCTGCCGGAAAGAAAATTAAAAGTAATATTTGACAAAAGCAATACCAGAAGCTACGAAAGCAAAGGAAAAAGAATGTTTATGTCCTCTAAAAAAGTTGAGGGTCTTGGGTGGAAATGTTCATTTTCTTTGCTTAAAGGACTTAAGCGGACAGTTGAAAGTTTTTTAAATAATTAAAAATGCAATTATGTTGTTAGAAAAGAAAGTTGAGCTTTTAAACAAAGGGACTGATAAAAATAAATATATGAAAGAAATGTTTGAAATCCATAAGTATTTGTTTGAATACCCCGCATTGCTTAAAAACTCGTCTGTCAAAAAAATAGAAATCACTCCAGAGCAAGTAATATTTACTATTTTCAATGCAGATAACAATATTCTGATTTGTTTTGACAAAAGAGACACCCAGGGCTTGCCGCTGGCATTGCTTAATTATCCGACATACGAAGTTGATGAGGGCAATATGATATTAAAGCTTGTGAAACCTAAAGATGTTGTTTTTGATATTGGAGCCAGCATAGGATGGTATACTCTCAATATTCTTTTAAAACATAAGGGGACGTCAGTATATTCTTTTGAACCCATAAAACCTTCGTATGAATATTTAGTAAAAAATCTTTTGCTTAATAACCAAAATCCAGACAATGCCTATAATTTCGGTTTAGCCGACGAAAATAAGATGGTTAAATTTTATTTTGATATTGACTGCGCTACCGCTTCATCAATGGCGAATCTTCGTGAAGTTGAAAATACTGAAATAGTGGAATGCCAAGTAAAAAGAATGGATGATTTTGTATCATCAATAGCGCCGCTGGAAAAACTTGATTTTATCAAATGCGATGTAGAGGGGGCAGAACTTTTTGTTTTCAAAGGCGGGATAGAAACGATAAAAAAGTATAAACCGATTATATTTTCGGAAATGTTGAGAAAATGGTCAAAAAAATTCGGTTATCATCCTAACGATATTATCAGTTTTTTGGGCGGCATCGGCTATGAATGTTACATTATTAACAAGGATAAAATAGAAAAATTCGGACATGTCGACGAAAATACTATACAAACGAATTATTTATTTTTTCACCAAGAAAAACATAGAGATGCGATTAAAAATTTAATTGCTTAATTTATATGGCAAATAATGTTGTAAAAAATATTTTGGCTGTTTTAGACAAGCGTTCAATTGTAATTTGGGGAGCAAGGATGACAGGAATTGGTTTTTTGCGTTTTGCCAAAAAACATAACCTCAATGTTATCGGGTTTATAGATTCTGATTTGGCTCTTGCCGGGACTAATATATATAATTTGCCGGTAAAGCAGCCAAGCAGTCTTCTTTCTTTAAAATCTCAATACAAAAATCTTATAGTAGTTGTTGCCGTTTCAATAAAAGAAGATGAAATTATTGATTCGTTAAATAAAATCGGAATGTCGGCAGAAGATTACATCAATTACAAAAATTTTTGCAAAAATTTTTTTACTATTGATATTGCCGGCATGTGCAACCTAAAATGCCCGGCATGCGCAAGCAGTATTTGTCCAGCCGACCGGCCAAAAGGTTTTATGCCGTTAGATGATTTTAAAAATATAATTAAGAAGATTATAAAAGAAACGGGCTTGGTTAGCCATATTTGTTTATATAATTGGGGCGAGCCGTTATTGCATCCGCAGCTGGACTTATTTATTGATTACGCCCATCAAATGGGAATTGCTGTTGCCGTTTCAAGCAATTTTTCAATCAGTTCGGCTGATCAGCTTTATAAATTAGTTAAATCTTCTCCCGATATTCTTAAAATTTCTGTTTCCGGATTTTATCCGGCTGTTTATAACACAACTCATACCGGAGGAGATATTAATCTTGTAAAGTCTAATTTATACAGGCTGAAATATCTTATGGAAAAAAATAATTATTCTTTCCCCGTAGAGGTTAATTATCATTTATATAAAAATAATATAGGCGCTGATCTTGAAAAAATGAAAGAATTATGCAAAGAACTCGGCTTTATATTTTCTACTTGCTATGCTAATATTACCCCAGTTGAAAAAGTTATAGAATATTGCAAGGGGCATATTGACAAAAAAACAAATGAAGTTTTTAAGTTATTGCTGGTTAGCATTGATAAGGCGCTAAAAATAGCAAAACCATTTCGCAACCTTCCTTGCCGCCTCCTTTTTAACCAGACAAATATCAATTGGGACAGGAGCGTATTGTTATGCTGCGTAAGCTATGACAGAAAAAAATCAATAATTTCCAATGATTTTTTGCAGGATTCGCTTGAAGACATAGAAGCGCGAAAAAAGAATCATGATTTATGCAAAGCATGCAGGCGGTATGGCATACACCAATATATTCTTGAGATCAACCGAAAAGAATGGGAGAAAGAAGCCAATAAAAATATTATTAAAAAATAAAATTTGCAGAATAATATGATTAAAAAAACAGTAAACTCAAAAGATGAGAGCAAAAAAAGGGATCTTTTGAAAAAGAAAAAACCTTATGTTTATGAAAAGGTTCTTAAATTTGCCGAAAAAATTAAACGCGGAGAGAGCACAGCCATAATTCAGATGCAATACAATTATGCTTGCAATATGGCTTGCCGGCATTGTTCAATAAAGCGCATACAGCAGCAAAAAGGCGAAAACCGGCGCGTTCTTACGCCGGAAGCGGTAAAAGAAATAGCAAGGCAGGCTGACGAGATGGGGCTTGCCCGTTTTGAGATTAACGGCGGTGAGCCCCTCGTAAATAAAGATCTTGACGAGGTTATAAAGGCAATTGACCCGCAGAAGTTTTACATTAACAATGTTACTAACGGCTGGCTGCTTGACGATAATCGGGCTAAACATCTTAAAGATATGGGCGTTGATAGGATTCAAGTAAGCATTGACAGCCTTAATGCAAAAGAACATGATGAATTTCGCCGAAGAAAAGGGTCGCATGCCCGGGCTCTTTTAGCAGTTGAGGCAGCCCGTAAAGCCGGCATGGCAGTTTTTGTGAGCACTTTGGTAACCAAACAACGTTTGCATTCCGCTGAATTTTTGGAATTTATTAAATATTTCAACGATAAAGACATAGGTGTTTTTATGACTTTTGCCAAGCCTGTCGGCGCATGGGAAGGAAAGTTTGACATGTTAATTGACAGCAATGACCTTGATTATGTAAGAGATTTAGAAACAAAACATAAAATTTTTAGCCATTTGACTCCATCTTACGGTTGCAATTTGGGATGTCCAGCTGTAAAAGGATTGTTTGCCATCAGCCAATATGGCGATATTTTGCCCTGCCAGTATATTTTTATTTCATTGGGCAATATTTTCAAACAACCTCTGAAAGAAATTATCCAAACCGGTTTGAATATTAAATTTTTTGGCGAACATCTTAATACCTGTCCCATTGCCGAAGATAGAAATTTTATTAAAAATTATATCGCAAAAAAAACCTATGGCAGAAAACTGCCGGTTCCTTGGTATGAAGTTTTTACGGATAAAGATAAAACTCAAAAGCCGTTTAATAAAGAAATATAATATATGAAAGCAAAAAATGTTTCAGGACAAGCGCCTGGAGGCAAAAGAATAAAGCTGGCGGAAGCGCTTCCTTTGGACAGCCCGATTTTGGTGCAAATTTTTCCAATTTACGCTTGCAATTTTAAGTGCAATTATTGTACCTTTTCCGTAGAAAAAGAAAAACGGGGCTTTATTTCAGATAAGGTTGCGATGGATTTTGAATTGTATAAAAAATGCGTAAATGAAATGACAAAGTTTCCCAATAAAATTAAAACGTTGCGATTTGTGGGAATGGGCGAACCCCTTCTCCATAAAGATATAGCAAAGATGGTTGAATATGCGGTTTCAAAAAATATTGCCAACAGGGTGGAAATTCTTACAAACGGGTCGCTTTTGACTAAAAAAATGTCAGACTCCCTTATAAAAGCCGGCTTATCAAGGCTGCTCATATCTTTACAGGGCACAACCAAGGAAAAATATCAGAAGGTAAGCAAAGTAGATATAGATTTTGAAAAATTTATTGAAAACATAAAATATTTTTTTAATCATAAAGGCAATGCCCAATTGCATATTAAGATAATAGATTATGCGCTGGATGGCAAACAGGACGAAGAAAAATTTTACGAACTTTTTGGAGATATTTCAGATACCATTGGAATTGAGCATGTCGGCCCCATTTTTCCGGGCGTTGATTATAAAAAGGTGTTAGAAAACAAAAATATATCGTTCACTCAGTTCGGCTTGCCAGTTTCGGAAGTTAAAATCTGCCCTCAGCCATTCTTTCACATGCAAATTAATCCCGATGGCAAAGTGGTTCCTTGCTATTCTCTTGTTTACCCGATAATTTTAGGCGATTGCAACAGCCAGTCAGTATATGAAATATGGCGCAGCAAGCCGTATCAGGATTTCAGGAGAAAAATGCTTGATGGGACAAAAACTGTGTGTAAGACATGTAAAAATTGTGACATAATAAAACACAGATTATTTCCGGAAGATCTTTTAAATAATGATGCCGAAAGGCTCAAAAATTTTTATGGATAAAATTTTATTTATAGTTCCGCCGCATATTACCTTTGATGATTTTATCAACCCTTTTTTCAATGCAAGGCTGGTGCAAAAAGAATACGGCAACTATGGGAGCGTGCTCACTGAAATGCCATTAGGGGCGCTGGCTTTAAGCGCCTATGTAAAAAAATACGCTGCAGTAGAAACTAAGCTGGTAGATTTTAACATTGTTTTAAACAAATTGGCAAGCTTTGAATTTCGTTCTTTTGCAGAGTTTTAAAAGAGATAATGCACAAGCCCATTAATCTTTCTATTAATGCAAATTGGTTCAAAATATTTTGCGCCAGTCCTCTTGTGGGAAGCGAAATGTACGAAATATGCCAAAAAAAAGGTTATCTTAAAGAGGGATATATTGGCAGCAATTACAGAAGAGCGGCTATTGAAACTGAAGATTTTACGGCTGATTATATACAGAAAAAAGCATATATGTTAAATCTGGAGCTTAATTTTGTTTCAGAAAAGCCTTTTTGGCGCAAATATGCAGACATGTTTAATGTTCCTATATAATAATCAAAATAATATTAATTAAAAAAATATAAACATGAACATACAACAAAGGCCATTATTTATTTTTGAAATGGCAAACAATCATCAAGGATCACTTGAGCACGGCTTGAGAATTATCAGGGAGATTCACGAGGTTAGCAAAGAATTTCCCTTCAATTTTGCCTTTAAATTGCAGGCAAGAGATATACCAACTTTTATACATCCTGATTATCAGGCCAGGAATGATATTAAATATGTAAAACGCTTTTCTGAAACAAAATTAAGCGAAGAAGATTTTAAAGTTTTAAGAGACGAGATTGAAAAGCTGGGATTTATTTCAATTTGCACGCCATTTGACGAAAATTCAGTTGACTTAATTGAGAAGCTTAATTTTGACATTATTAAAATAGCCAGCTGTTCTTTTACCGACTGGCCGCTTTTGGAAAGAATTGTCAAGACCGACAAGCCGATTATTGCTTCTACCGCCGGCGCGGTTTTTGAAGACATAGACAAAGTGGTAAGTTTTTTGAGCCACAGAGAGAAAAAATTTACTTTGATGCATTGCGTCGGCGAATACCCGACTTTGCCAGAAAAAATCCAGTTAAACCAAATTGATTTATTAAAAAAACGCTATCTTGATGTGGAAATCGGATATTCCACCCATGAAGCCCCTGATAATTTTTCTTCAATTAAAATAGCAGTTTCCAAAGGGGCAACTGTATTTGAAAAACATGTCGGCCTTAAAGCCCACGGCGTAGAACTCAATGCTTATTCTGCTGTTCCGTATCAGGTGAAAAACTGGTTGGCATCAGCCAAACAGGCATTTGATATTTGTGGCGTTGCACAAAAAAGGGCGGAATTTTCCGAAAAAGAATTGGCTGATTTGAAGCAATTTAAAAGAGCTGTTTTTGCCAAGCGCAATATACCAAAAGGCGGAAAAATTGAGTCGTCAGATATATTTTTGGCATGGCCCAGCCTAGAAAATCAGTTATTGGCAGACAATATGTCAAAGTACACAGATTATTTTGCCGAGAAAGATATAACAGCTAACGCTCCGGTATTTTTTTCCGATGTTAAGACATCAAATAAAAGGGAAAAAATATACGAAATTATTACCAAAGTAAGAAAGATGCTGGAAGATGCAAAAATTGCCCTTCCAGAGAAATTAGATATAGAAGTTTCCCATCATTATGGAATTGACAATTTTTATCAGTACGGAGCGGTTCTTGTAAATTGCGTCAACAGGGAATACTGCAAAAAGCTGATAATTTTGTTCCCCGGCCAAAGCCACCCTTCGCACTTTCACAAACAAAAAGAAGAGAGCTTCCAGGTTTTATCAGGAGATTTGGTTTTAAATCTTGACGGAAAAGAAACCGAATACAAGGCAGGAAGCATTGTTTTGGTCAAGCCCATGGAAAAGCACAGTTTTACAACAAAAACCGGGCTGATTTTTGAAGAAGTGTCAACCACCCACTTTAAAAACGATTCTTTCTACGAAGACGGCAAAATAGCGGAAAATAAAAACAGAAAAACCCAATTAACCTATTGGGCAAGAATTGATTAAAATTTTACTTATATTATTGTCGTTGTATAACCTAAAATATTTTTTAAATCCATAGACAAATTATATAACGCTAAAATAATAAAATCAATGAAATTAAGCGATTATTTAGTTAAATATTTGGAAACGATTACAGATAGCGTTTTTTTAGTTTCAGGCGGGGGGTGCATGCATACTGTCGATTCTATCGGAAGGTCAAAATTAAATGCTTATTGCTGCCACCATGAGCAGGCTTGCGCTTTGGCTGCCGAAGGCTATGCAAGAATAACCAATAAAATTGGCGTTGTAAGCGTTACAACCGGTCCGGGAGGCACAAATGCAATTACGGGCGTTGCCGCGGCCTGGGTTGATGGGATACCGATGATGGTTATTTCTGGGCAGGTAAGAAAGGAAATAAAACTTACTCAGGAAGATATAAAAAACGGCTTAAGAAAGCTGGGCGAGCCACAGGAAATAAACTTACTGGATGTTATAAAACCAATAACAAAATACGCGATATGCGTTGAAAATCCGAATGAGATTAAATTCCATCTTGAGAAAGCATATTATTTGGCAAAATCAGGAAAGCCCGGACCTATTTGGCTGGAAATTCCCTTGGATGTGCAATGCGCTGAAATTGATGAAAATAGTTTAATTGCTTTTGAAGCGCCAGAAAAGGAAAAATACGAAATTATTTTTAAAGAGATAACAGAACAACTTAATAAAGCAGAAAGGCCGCTAATGATAGTTGGAAACGGAATAAGATTAGCCGGCGCTGTTCCGGAATTGTGGGAATTTATTGAAAAAACAAAAATTAATATTGTTTCGGCAATGAGCGGGACTGATTTGGTGAATGATAATTACCCGTATTATTTAGGGGAACAGGGATTGTCGGGCATAGAAACTGCAAACTATGCAGTTGATAATTGCGATTTATTGCTTATTATCGGAACAAGAATGCAGATTAGAAATACTTCTTTTGAATATAAGAAATTTGCTCAAAATGCCATTAAGATAATGGTTGATATAGATAAAGCCGAGCTTTATAAAAGAACATTAAAAATTGATACTCCAGTTTTAGCTGACGCTAAAGAATTTTTACAAGGATTATTAAAACAAGATATAAATTTAAAAAGATGGGATGTTGAGAGAAAATCAATTCCTTATGAAATTAATGAAAAATATATTGATGTTTATCAATTTTTAGAAGTCTTAAGCGGAAAATGCGATTATCCAGTTATCACCACAAACGGCATGGCCGCAGAAACGCCCCATCAGGCATTAAAACTGAAAAAAGGGCAAAGATTAATTACAAATACTGCTTTTGGCGAAATGGGCAAGGGCCTGCCAATGTCAATTGGAGCTTGTATTGCCAACAATAAAAAATCGGTAATATGCATAGAAGGAGACGGTTCAATTATGATGAATATGCAAGAACTGCAAACAGTGGTTTATCACAAGCTTCCAATAAAAATATTTTTGTTTAACAACGGGGGATATTATTCAATTAGAAATACCCATTTGAAATTTTTCGGAAAAGTTTTTGCCGCAGATGAAAGCTCGGGCGTCGGGCTTCCTGATTGGAGCAGATTATCCCCAGCTTTTGGGATAAAATACGAATCAATAAAAAATGAAAAAGACCTTGAAAAAATAGATAACATATTAAATTGTTCAGGCCCCATTTTTTGCGAAGTTTTTATTGATCCTAATCAAAAAAAACTCCCCAAATGGGAAGCCGGATTATTAGGAAAAAAGTAAAATATGAGATTTAAAAATATCATTTTTGATTTTGACGGCACGCTGGTTGATTCCCGGCCCGGGATAGTTATAGCGTTCAAAAAAGCTGTAAAAAAACTGACAAAAAAGGAAACTAACGAAAAACAAATTGTCCAATTAATAGGTTCGCCCTTGGTGCAAGTTCTAGA
>Ga0210057_1003060_pt1 | contig 23326 bp, 20 predicted proteins | sample CryGeyCG2114_010_2_FD_183968 | JGI IMG/M metagenome (GOLD analysis project Ga0210057, IMG submission 183968) | Groundwater microbial communities from aquifer - Crystal Geyser CG10_big_fil_rev_8/21/14_0.10 (SPAdes) (version 2) | ecosystem: Environmental > Aquatic > Deep subsurface > Groundwater ...
TTCTTTACGAACAATGGGCAGAACCCACCTTAAGCGCTCTTCTTTGATTGTTTTTGCCATAGATATTGCCATATACCAAGATTATACAGTCTTGGGCAAAAACCGCCATATGTGTCGGCACATTACAGCCTCACATTGACAACTGATCTCCAATATGTTAATATTCACCGTTGACTAACCCACACGAACCAACGGAGAAATACATGGACAGTCCACTCAATACTCATGATGATATCTGCACTCTTCTTGGACCTTTGGTCGCTGATGTGTTTGGCCGACTGCAAGAAGCTCAGACAAACGCTGGTGTCAACCGAGTGCGTATCCGAGTGTCAACACAGCTCTTGGCCAGTTCATGGTCTGAAGTACTACGCTGGGCGGCCAAGAAGTCTGAGCACTGTACTTTGAATGACAGTATGCTACCACACGAGCTGGGTAGAACTGAAATTCCATGGAAGAGAAATATCAAACGTACTGGGTTGTCTCTGGAGCAGGCAGAGCATATTCTCAAGCTTTTGGGACAGGAAGTTTTCAGGACTCAAAGGGAAATCTTATTGCCATGGGGTGGATCTGTCACTATGTATGGATCTACCTATGTATTGAACCGATAATAAATCATGAAAATTCATGATTTTTTTTATTGACAAATATGAGCTCAAATGCTAGTATAAATTATCCTCTCACCAGCCCGAGAATGTCTTCAACTTCAGAAATATCTCCCGAGAAAAGGAGGCTCCATGGACGAACTGGATGTGATCAAAGTTCAAACGGACAATCAACTCTACTACATTATCTTTGACGGTAATGTTGACAGCAACTTCGTGCCTCAGATTTTTTCTTCGAAAAAAGAATGTCTAGACTTTTTGAAAACCAGTTTTGATGACTACGACTATGAACTTCAAAACTTTGGTCTTAATCTGGCCGAGGAAGAAGCAGTTGACATGACCACTCCGGCTTTTGAAGCAATGATGATCGGAGTTGAAAAATTGAAGCAAGGTCTGAATCCAAACAATGATCAAATGGATAAAGTCTGTGATATCTGGAGTTTTCTGACTTTGATTCTGGCAAATGAACCGGCTTTGACTATTGTAATTCATGAAGTGATCGAAGAATATATTACCCCAGAAATGCTGGCTTACTTTCAGGCGGTGACAGATCAAGAAATTACGGACAAGGGCTGGGTGGATCTATCAATCCATGCGGCCCTCGCATCAGGCGTGGATGGCTGGAACCAAATGCTACACACCGAAAGATGCCCAAGAGAAGATATTATTAAATATGTAGGGCATTCTCTGGATATTATGGTTCAAAATGCCCGAATCAACAGTCAAACTTTTGTAGACGACTTCAAGGCGTTGCAGCAAAGAACGATTGCCATGGCCTTTTCGCCAAGATCATTCTTGACACAATAACTCTCAATTTTGAGAGTTTTTTTAATTATGTACATTTTGAACGCGTTGTTTACACCTGGCTGTTATTCGGGAACAGAATCACGAACTAGTCAAGCATCGGGGTTTGGGGTATTTTATTGCCATAACCAACCCGAAAAATGTGAAGAATACCCGCAATTAAAATACCCCAAAACCTTTTGCTTACTTTTTGGTTACAAAAAGTAAGTCATAGCGAAGCGAGTACCTAAACTGCCAAAAGTGTAAATACCCGTCAAAATTATACATCTTAAATTCTATTCCAAAGCTTAATTAATATGTTAGAATTCATAGTCCCGTCAACACACACAGGAGGAGATACGATGGAAGATTCGCTCAAGGCTCGCCTACTTCAAAAGGAAGAAGATAGAGTCTAAACGACGGTCAAGGATCATATCGATCGAATCACCGCGGAACTTGAAATGAAGCTTGGATCAACTGCAAGACTTACGGTTAATATCATTAGAACTGGTGACACCAGCTTTGATCTGAAGGTTCTCAATCGAGTGCTGGAGTATTTCTGCCTGCCTCAAATGGGCTTTATTGTCGATGTCAGAGAGCTTATTCAGACAGATCGTGACGGTACAACTGAGATCCCACTCACCTTTTTTTAAAATCATGTAACCACATGATTTTTTTGACAAAAAAGACGCGGATAAAAACCGCGTCTTTATATATTTTCAAATTATTGAGCCAGAATACTGTCAATGGCAGCTTTGAATTGAGCAAATGGCACAGCGCCACTAACCAACTGTCCGTTCAAGAAGTTGCCCGGTGTCCCTTCGACACCGAATGAAGCGCCTTCCGCCTGCTGAGCCCCAATCTGTTGCGCGTATTGGTTAGAGTCAAGACATTTGTCAAACTTTGATGTGTTTAACCCCAGAGTCTTGGCTGCCGCTTTGAAATTGGCAACACTCATACTACCTGATTCCTGGAGAGCGAATAGTTCATCAGCCATGTCAAAAAACTTTCCTTGTTCACCAGCACACTCAGATGCCTCGGCCGCCTTTTGAGCACTTTCATGAAATGAAAGCGGAAAATGACGATAGGCTATAGCGACCTCATCCTCACCATATGTACTTCTAATTTGTTTAATAGTATCTTCATGACGCAAACAAAATGGACATTCAAAATCATCATAAACAATCAGTTGAACCGGAGCGTTAGCATCACCGGTAAAGTGATCATCATCTGAAATTGGGCGCACTGGATTGGCAGTCGGTTGATCTTCGATGATCTCTGCTGCGGCCACACCGTTGTCGGCCGTTCCGGCTTTGACGTCAGTAACTACCTTGTTATCATTCCCGCCTGCAAAAATAACGCCCAAAAGAACAAAGAATCCAATCACACTGACACTGGCCAAACCAGCGAAAAAGCCCATGAAAAAATTCATTTTATTTGAGCTGTTTGTTTGTTTCTCCATATAAAATTATTTATGTATTAGTCTAAGATCTATTTTAGCAAATCTTAGTTGATCACACAATTTGCTTACGAACTTATTTTTTATTTAGAATTAGTAAAAAATCACTCAAACTGTTAATAACTTCATCACTACCAGGACAAGCGTTTTGGCCAAAATACACTGTTTTTATCCCAACCATCTTGGCGGCGGCCAAATTGGCGCAAGTATCATCCAGCATGATCATACTCGCCGTGGTCAAATCATTGTCCTCCAATATTTTCTCGTATAGCTGAGGATCGGTTTTATCCAAACCGATTTCTTGACAGATATATGCGGTAATAATTGAGTGTTGGTCACAAATTTGTCGAGCTGAATCGGGACTCAAGTTTGTCACGGCAATAATCCGGATGCCCAAGTCTTTTATTTTGGCAATAAAGTTAGTGGCTTGATTGTTTTGGTCTGGATATAAGACACCATACAGATCCAGTAAAACTGTATTGATCATAGTATTAAAAGTCAGGCTGGACCAAGACTAAATTACGTTCAGGGTTACCTTTAACATTACTCCAATAATCCCCGGAATGACAGGTACAAGTTTTATCACAAACAATATTTTCATCCGGTACGCCCATCCGTGCCAAATCTTTTTCAATCATCTTGCTTAAATCCAATGAGGTTTGGCCTTTTCTTTCTTCGGTGGCAACATCTTTTAAATCTAAACCCCATTCATCAAAGACTCGGGGAAAATATTCATCATTACGGCCATAACAACATTTTTGAATCCCGGCCGTGACATGAATTTTAATTTTTTTCGGATTCAAATGATATTGTTCAAGCATTTGTTGAAAGATGGTATTTTTGCCTGTGTCGCCAAACTTATGTAAACAACCCAAACCGGCGTGCAACATGAAGAGGGCTTTTTTCTCTTCCTCATAGCCAACAATAAATGGACAATCAGCATTAAATCCGGCCAAAGCAATATCTTTGGCTTCCAAACCAAAGTCTTTTAATTCATCGAGAAAAATAATACCGCCATCAGCCTTGGCAATTGTTCTAACAATCCCCTCTTCTTGCACTCCGGCTTTTCCCTCCGGCCCGACCATATAACCAGCTTCCATGGGATTGGTCACTGAACCGGTCCGTTTGGTAAAAGCCAAGCTGGGAGCAAAAACATATTTAACACCCAACTCTTTTCTGACTTTTTCAAGCCGATCTCTAAACTTTGGGTCGGTGGGTTTAAAACTGCCGTCAACTTGCCCCGAATTTAATAACTTAAACTTACCGGCCAAAATAGGCTGCTGTCTCTCAGCCATTCCCTCCTGACTCGTTGGTACTTCTTGCATATTTTTTAGTTAATTTCAATTTCTTGCCCCAATTTAGGTGCGATTACTTCGCCTTGAAATTTGAGTTCCTCTTTGATATTATTTTTCATTACAATCGTGGCTTGTTCTTCACCGTGAACAATAAATATCTGTTTCAAATTTTTTATATTCTTGATATTATTCATCAATTCTAATTTGTCTCCATGGGCAGAGAATTCATTCATCGCAAGGACATCGGCCTTCAAGTTATAATAACTCCCCATAATCTTAACTTTTCGCTTTTGCTCAACAATCCGCCGCCCCAATGTACCCTTGGCCATGTAGCCAATGACCAAAATCAAATTTCTCGGATCTTCAATATTATGTTTCAAATGATGAACAATCCGGCCGGCCGTACACATACCGGAGGCTGAAATAATAATACAAGAACCATTGTAATTATTCAATTTTTTTGAATCGTTCACTGAGGTAATATAGGTCAAGTTTTTGAAAGAAAAAGGGCTTTTAGCTCGACCGAGAAAATCTTTGAATGATTGGTCATCATAATAATTTACATTTTTCATGAAAACTTGCGAGATTTTGGTCGAGAGCGGACTATCAACAAAAATCGGTACTGCCGGAATTTTTTTCTCCAAATACAATTTATGTAAAACATAAACCATCTCTTGAGTTCGTTCCAATGAAAATCCGGGAACGATAATCTTTCCGCCACGCCCGACCACATCTTTGACCACCCACTCCATTTCCTCAAAAACATACTTGAATGAATCATGCAGGTGCTCCGCATAGGTGCTCTCGGTAATCAAGACGTCGGCTGAGGAGATTTGGTACGGATCATTCAATATCGGCATATTTTTGCGACCATAATCACCGGTAAAGGCGATTCGCCGCTTTTTTTTGCCTTCAGTCACCGTTAGAAGGACTTGAGCTGAACCCAACACATGGCCGGCGTCATAAAAGACCACTTCGATTCCAGGCTCCACTTCAAACTTCTCACCATAATCAAAACCGACCATTCGTTTCATAGTTTGGATCACGTCAGCTTTGGAATACAACGGTTCAATATCTTCTTGAAATCTTTTTCGCAAATACTGAGCATCTTGCAACTGGATCTTGGCTGAGTCCTCAAGCATGACCGTCAATAATTCGATCGTTGGCTTGGTGCAATAGATTTTTCCTTTGAAACCCTGTTTGATCAGTGTCGGTAAATTGCCAGAGTGATCAATATGAGCGTGCGAAAGAACAACCGCATCTATTTTTTTTGGATCAAACAAAAAATTACTGTTCATTTGGTGCTTTTCCAGTCGACCGTAACCACCTTGAAATAAACCACAATCGAGCAAAATCTGTTTGCCACTATATTTTAATAAATGGCGGGAACCGGTAACATTTTGATCCGCGCCGCAAAATTTTAATTTCATAGTTGGTAAATAAAGGAAAATAATAATAATTTCTATTATCTTGCTCACGAGTAGACTTTATTAAACCATTTATTGATTTTTGCCCCCTAATTAAACGTAAAATCAAATCTTCAGCCGTTTCTCTCTGAATATAGCCTAAATCAGATGCTAGTATTAAATGATTCTGAGTCTCTGTATTTGAAGACCTGGCCATGTAATAAAACCTGATTTTATCTTTAAAATAATATCTGCCAAAACCTTCGGCCAAATTTGCAGTAATTGAAGAGGCAGATCGTCTGATCTGACTGCACAAACCAAATTGCTCATCCTCAGGAAAATTCTTTGTTAATATATATATTTCCAAAATAATTTCATGATGCTCTTCCCATGATCTTAGATCACGAAAACTTTCAAGACTGCCCATTATAATTAATTTTATTAACAATTAACTACTTACCACTTACCATTTACCATTTACCACTTACTAACAACTATTTGTCTTCCCTCTGTCATGAACATTATAGCAAATTAAAGCCAAATAAAAAAATCGCCCAGTTTAGCGATTTGATCAATCCTGAGACGGGAAAATATTCTCCCAATTCCATAGGATATCTTTAGGATTAGACGGACTAACTTCAGGCCAGGCTCGCCAACCACCATCTACCAGTTCAAAGAAATTCTTGAGCCTCTTTCGGATATTCTGACTGACTGAGATCAAAACATTATAAACATTTTCTGCCGGATCATAAGCAATATCCTGCACAACAAATGAAAATCTGGCCGTATTACTGAATGAAAATGTACCAATTTTATTCGGACCAAAAAGCTTATTTTGAGGATCTGCCATATGGACTTCCCAAGAAAACCACTTGCGACTTTTTCGAACACTCCCCAGCTTCTCTACCAGACAATAAAGAAATCTGACATTAAACTCATCCTGACTGGCCGTTGACATGATAGAACCCTTTCCGCTTCAAGCGGTTGGTGATGGAACTCAAGATATTATCAATAAAGACGTATTTTGTCAAAAAATCTAATAGACGAAATACCTTTTTCATATCTATTTTCGTTATGCTGAACTTGCCAGCCCGCTAAAGTTTTAACGAAGGCGGGTTTCAACATCTCCATTTAGCGGCCTAATTCACTACCGGTCATGAGACTCTGAAAAATACTGAATCAAGCCTGCCTGCCGGCAGGCAGCTTCAGCACAAGGTTCAGAGTGACAAAGTGGTTTATTCCCATGCTTTCCGCCAACGGCGGATCATCTTTCAGTGATAATGCTTTAATGCTCTCTGAATTCTACCAACTTCCACCGCCGCCACCGCCAAAGCCGCCACCAGCACCGCCGCCAAAACCAGAGCTGGATGATGGCGCCGCAAATCCATGGGAACTTGAAGTTGAGCTAAATGAAGATAATGAGGAGGCAAATAAAATGGTATTGAAAGTGCCCAATCTGGTTGTCTGATACCAATCTGGCTGGTCCAGATAAATCCCATCAAACGCCTTCCCCCACTTGTCAGCCAGGCCAAAGACCATAGCGTATGGCAGGCCTTTGACAAACATATTATGATCTTCATAAAACTTAGCTCGATCTTGATCGGTGACTTTGATAAATTCCTTCAAGCCGGCAGCATACCAAGCCAAGTCCTGACCGGCCGAAGTCTTCTTGGCCATAAACCAGCCAAAAATCATGACAAATAATCCGCCCAAAATTAATCCGATAATTATATCCAGACGCGAAAAACTCAACCCCATGACCAAACCGAATCCGGCCATCATTCCACCGATAACCATAAAACCAATTTTCCATTCCGGAGAGGTAGTATAATATGGTTTTATTTCTGCTTTTAACTCCTGTTTGATTTTCGGTAGCGCATTATAAAATTTCTTTTCCAGATCTGCTTTTAGTTTCACTTTACCATCAGTACCATAATTGAAAAGTTTGAACATGAGGATTTTTTGAAATTTTTTCAATTTTTCATCCGGTTCTTTGATCTTTGTCAGCTCGTAATCCTCTACCTTATTTTTATTCTCTTTCAAAATTTCTCTTATGGTCAAATATCCATGGGAGGCAAGATAAACAATCTCAGCTGAAATCGCCTTGGTGTCCATATCTTTGTCATGAAGCAAAACGTCGGCCACAATCGGTGACAATTCACTATTTTCACTATATTGGGCAATTACGGTTTTGGTAAATTTTGGATCTCGACCCTTACGCCGCCAAAGCCAGAACATCAGAACGAAAATAATTGGCGCCAGAAACAAGCCCCAATTGTCCTGAAGCCACCAGATAATAGTTTGATTGGTGGTCGGTGGTACAACAAAGCCTTTTGGCAACCACACGGCAATGGTAAAATCTTCGGCCGGATCATCATAAAGCAGTGATTTGGTTGCTGTGAATTCAATTTTGTCCGCAGCGACTTGTTTTACATCACAAAATTCCGAACTGTTGCTACCCAAAGCACCAACATAACAGGTATAACGAAAATCATCGGTCATTGGCCGATCAAAACTGACGGTCGCCGAAGCGTTCGCGATATAAGTGTCCCAATCATGGCCGGTGATATTAAAATATAGCTCATCGTGATCATCAAAATAACGAATACCACGAGTAACGTTATAATTGATAACATAAGTTTGCAGACCGGTCACCGTAAAATCCGGATCACCTATCTTGAGATAAAGAGGATTATACCCACGTTCGGCAATATTACGTCCGATACCATTTTTATCAGATACGGAAACATTACCAACTCTAAGTTTGTAATTAAATCCTTGACCATCTTTGTATTGAATCGGAATGTAGCGATAAATACCATGTTGGGGCTGTAGAAAATCAGCGAGAATAGTTTCACGGACATCAATGGTGGAGTCAGTGTTCACATGATATTCAGCGGTAAAATCTTCCAAGATCCAATTATACCAGGATCCGACCAGTGTCAAGCCGTAATTGGGATCATCAACATATAACCCGGCCTCGATATCAGAGCTATCGGTTGGCGGCAAATCGGTAATAGAAGCATCGGTAGGGGCAACAGAATTGTCTCCTGGTTCATTGAGACCTGATTCAAAATCAGGATTTTCAGACAACGAAAAATCCGGCCTGGCATTAGCTGGGATTGTGACTTCATCATAATTGACCGGCGGGTAGGCATCCTGAGCGACCACCGGCTGAATAATGAACGCTGGCAGGACAAAAAGAATGAAAATAATCAAAAGTTTTTTCATATGTTAACTTAAATATCCTCCTATTTGTAATTTGATAAGACGAGAATACACTCCACGTTTGCGCAGTAATGACTTGTGAGTGCCTTGTTCAACAATTTTACCATCATCAACCACCACGATCCGATCGGCATGCTGAATGGTGGATAAACGATGAGCCACTATAATGGTGGTTCGGTCTTTTATTACCTTATCAATGGCTTTCTTGATCATTTCCTCAGATTCAGCATCCAAAGAACTGGTTGCCTCATCGAGAATCAAAATTTTGGGATCAACCAGGATCGCCCGGGCAATACCGACCCGTTGCTTTTGACCGCCGGATAACTTAATTCCCCGTTCGCCGACCACCGATTTGTATTTTTTGGACAGTTTTTCAATAAATTCGGCCGCATTGGCAATCTTGGCCGCCTGTTTCACCTCTTTCAAGGTTGCTGATCTTCGCCCATATTTGATATTATCCTCTATCGAATCGTTAAAGATATCAATATCTTGGGTGACAATACCCAGCTGACTGCGATAATATTCCAGATCCAAATCTTTGAGATTCACGCCATCGATAAATATTGCTCCTTTGCTGACATCAAAATAACGATAAAGTAATTTAACCAACGTTGACTTACCGCCACCGGAAGGTCCGACTACTGCCACCACTTCACCGGGTTTGATTTTCAAATTAAAATCGCGAATCACATTGCCCTCACCATAGTCAAAGTAAACATTGTTAAATTCTATCTGACCGTCAAGATTAATTTTTTCCGTCCCGGTGCTTTTATCAATTTGCGGTTTAGTATTTAAAATATTTGTCACTCGCTCCACACCAACTTTGGCTTCCATGATATTGTCATAAACACGCGACAACTGAAAGAGAGAGAGATATGATTCTATAGCCAAAGTCAAAAATAAAACTAACTCACCAGGAGTGACCGTACCAATATAGGCAAAATATGCACCGAAGCCGATAACGGCCACCGTACCAATGGTAATCAAATTATAGCGGATAAAATTCCCGGCAAACATGATTTGGAAAAATTTGAATTGATTCCTCATGATACCACCAACACCGGCCTTGGTTTGTCTCAACTCATTGGCTTCCTGGACATAAGCCTGGACCGTCTTGATGTTATATACTGACTGTCCCATATTGCCATAGACGGTTTCAAAACCACTTCTAATTTTCTTTCGGTATGAGTAGAGTTCAATATTCAAGCGTAATGTTTTGATAATAAACAAGGGAACGATGATCAAGTATATCAAACTGATCCGCCAATCAATAAATAAAAATAACCCAAAAGTAAAAAGGATTCGAGTCAAAGTTGGGAATAAATCCCAAAAGAATCGCGAATAAATATTTCGGATGCTGTCCACGCCATGTTGAATCTTGGTGAGTTTGGCGCCGGTGTTTTCTTTTTCATGATAACCCAAAGATAATTCCAGTAACTTCTTGAATACTTTGACCGTCAAGCTATGGCTGATTTTGACTTCATTGTTGACAATCATCAAAGTACTATAATATTCCAACAAACTGACTATAAATGAAATAATAGCCATGCCTGCGACCAGGATAATCAAATTTCGGACAGGAATGATTGGCGTAGCAATCAGACCATCAATAATTTCTTTGAACAAATATCGGCTACCCAAGTCAATCACTTGAATCAAAGCCAGCATGAATAAAGATAATATCAAAACCCACTTATGTTCTGAAATAAGCTTATAAACATGGCTAAATACTTGAAAAACGACTTTGTTTTTGTATTTCATTTTTTTTAATTTATTGTAATTTGCAGGAATTTTAATTTACCAACAAAACCATATTAACATTATTGCTGCGACAATTTTCAGCCCCTGTCATCCATTTTTTTCACTATTCTATCCGGTTTTAAAAGACTACTATGAATAATATTTACAGTTATTAACAACAATATTACTAGCGAACCGCCTAAACACTTGATAATTTCCCAATCCGGATGGGTTATACTAACTCCTTGAATAATAAAACCAATAGTAAGAATGATAAAACCCGTCCGCGCTTCTATTGCTTGCTGATACAAGCTTATACCTAGATTATCTGAAAGCCCTCCAGGATATTTATTGCTTTCACTTCCCCATGATTCACAAACAATGTCATCTAGGTTTTTAGTCACAAAACTTTGTCCAAGATAGTAAGCACCAATTATATCTAAAAATATCCCTAAAACCTGAGGATGATTTAAGTAATTGTAATATTCTAAACTGATAGATAAAATAACAAATAATATTAGAATCATTTTTTTCATAGTAATGATCGTAGAATCGGCTATTTTAAAATTTCTAAACTACACACACAGCATGCAGTTTTTTAAATTTTATTTTATATCTTCAATTTGTACTTGTTTATATTTGCCTGACTTCAAGTCGCCCAGTTTTAATTTACCCACTCGAGTGCGATGCAGTTTAATCACCTCAATGTCAAACTCTTGGCACACGCGGCGGATTTGTCTGTTCTTACCTTCTTTTAATATAACAATAAATTTTTTATCACCCAATTTTCTAAATTTGGCTGGTTGAGTCTGGCCTTCGGTCAGTTTAACGCCAAATTTAAAACCGTTGATTAAATACTGAGAAATCTTTTTATTAACTGTCACTTCGTATTCTTTTTCTTTTTCATAGCGAGGATGAGTCAGTTTTAATGCCAAATCTCCATCGTTGGTTAGGATAATTAATCCGCTGGATTCGCGATCCAAACGACCGACTGGATATAGCCTGTCGGGATAATCAATTAATTTCAGAACTGACTCCCCTGTTTCTCGACTGACTTTGGAGGTCGAAACATAACCAACCGGTTTGTTGAGCATGAAGTAAACTTTGGTTTCAATTGGTTTAATCAATTTGCCATCAACTTGAACCTTGTCGCCAGAATTAACTTGAGTAGATAAATCGCTAACAACCTGACCATTTATTTTAACTTTGCCGGCTAAAATAAAGCGCTCGGCACCACGCCGAGAAGCTATGCCGGATTCTGCGATATATTTGTTGAGTCTGATGTCGGCCACATTAAAAATTATTCTCCGCCGAAGGACGGATTCGTCCTATGGCGAATAAGTTCTATTTAATTTAATTATTCAAGGCAATCCGCAACTAATGAATCCCAAAGCATGAAAATCATATATTTGGTCTTGGTGTTTTTTTAGATCAATTAAATTTACTCCACAACACTCAAACCGGCGGCTACCGCCTCATCGTCATCACTATCATCGCCACTAATCAAACTTTGGTAATTAGAAAAAATATCCTCGTCCAGTTTGACGTCTCTCTTTTTTTTGCCAGAAAATGATTGAACGCCTTGGGATAAAGCCGCTGTTAAAGAAATTTCATCGGGGACTTTCTTGACGATCGGCTTTCCTTGACTCACCGGTTTGGGTTCTGGTCTTGCTTGTGGCCTTTTATTTTGGGTTGGTCGAGAGGTTGAGCTGGGGGTGGTGGTTGAAGCCGATCTTGGCGCTGAAATGGAGACTGGTCTTGTCTGTGGCAATGGTTGTGGTCTTGAGCTTTGGGTTGGTCTAGACGGAGCCGGTGAACTGGCCGTTGAAGTTGAAGCGGATCTGGGAGTTGAGTTGGTAGCTGGTCGTGGTGCAGGACTGGCAGTCGGTCTGGGCGTTGAATTATACGTTGGTCTTGGACTTGACTGAGCATCTCTGGTCGGATGACTGGGACTTGGCTGTGAGCTCGGAGATTGAGTTGGGGGTGAAGTGGGCGATACTGGTTTTGGCACGACTGGAGGCGCTGGAGCTGGTGTGACCGGTTTGTTCAATGATTGCTGAACTTTGCGGGCGCGATCATAATCTATCCATTTTTTCTTTTTGGGCCACTTTGAAGGGCGTTCATCTTCATCGTCATCACCTTTTGTTTGACTTAATTCTTCTTTAACCGTTGAAATATTACTACTCATGTTTTCAGCAGTAGATTGTTGGCGTCGATATTCGCTGAGACAATCTTTACAATAAACCGGACGAACTCCATCTGGTTTAAATGTAATCTTGGTTTTTTCTCCACAAGAATTGCAATCGACAAAAAACTCTTCTTTCTCTGGCTCCTCGGCCATTCCACCTTCGCTGGCTGGTTTTGTTTCACCTTCATCATGAAGGTAGCCATGGAGGCTGGCGAGAAAATCAATATCTTTATTAACAATTTTCTTCATTTTTTTCTCATGCTGTTGTTGTTCAGCCTTTTCAATCGTAACATCGGTCGTAACTCCGCTCCATCGAGCAATTTTATCTTCGACTATAGCTCGGGGGCGACCATATCTCTCTCGTGAGACGGCAATCACCGTCTCTTCGGTTCCCGTCTCAACAGCAATTGGAGGCAGAGTACCAGCACTAAAAGGATCTGACGAGACACCATTGATCATTAGCTTGAGATAAACATGAAATTTGGGTAAATTGACCAAGTCCTCTTCGAGGAAAAATGGTTCAAATTCCTTGACCAAAACTTCAGCGTCAGCGGCTCCGACTCGAAATACAACATACGTACCAACGTTACCGAAAATTGCTGATGATACAGTCTCGTCAAGCTGCTCAACATATTGGTGACCAACTATAAGATTCAATCTATATTTTCGAGCCTCTGACAAAATGTTGGCAAATGACTCAGTGGCAAAGTTTTGAAACTCATCTACATACAGGTAAAAATCCCGACGCTCATCTTCGGGCGTATCAACTCGGCTCATAGCGGCCAACTGAATTTTAGTAACAATCATATTTCCGATCATAGCTGATGAATCCTCACCAATTCTACCTTTGGACAAATTGACCAGCAAAATTTTGCCTTCATCCATGATTTTACGCATATTAATGGTAGATTTGACTTGACCAACAAGATTTCGGACCAACGATGTGGACAAGAACTGTCCGACTTTATTCTGAATAGGGGCGATAGCCTCGACCATGAAAGATTGATTATATTTGGTGAACTCATCTTCCCAAAAAGTCTTTACGACAGGATCTTGCACCTTGGCGATCACTTTCTTGCGGTAATCTTTGTCAATAAAAAGTCGATTGACTCCAAGTAAAGTACTATCCGGATAATCAAGCAAAGCCAAAATCGCGTTTCGAAGTAAGTACTCCAAACGAGGTCCCCAACTTTCCGCCCAGAGCTTTTTGAAAACACCGACAATACCGGAGGCAACTAAATGACGGTATTTGGGTTCCACCTTTTCCAGCACATTAAAAGCGACCGGGAACTCTAGGTCAGCCGGATTGAGATAAACCACATCATTGACTCTCTCAGGCGGAATGGACTTGATAATCATTTCAACTGAATCTCCATGAGGATCCAGTAAAGCTACGCCATGACCATTGATAATATCACTGTAAACCAGGTTTTCAATTAAAACAGACTTGCCCATACCGGTCTTACCGATGATGTACATATGTCGACGACGATCGTCTCTACGAATGCCGAATTTGGCACCAACGCCTCGATAATCGGTTCGCGCAAAATATGTTATGTCTTGTGATGAATCAGCCATAAATTTTATACAGGTAAGTTACTGGGAACATTACCGCCATCAACGCTTGGTGGTCGAGGATTAATATCATGATCATCTTCAGTATCTTTATCTTCTTGAGAAAATTGATCCGCAAATGGGACTTCAACTTCTGCCTCGTCAAGCATTGCCATTGACGGCTTGTGGACTTTTGTTTTCTGCAATTTTTCTAAGACTGCTTTTTTCCGTCTTTTATCAGCCGCACCAGTCTTATCGATAGCAAATCTTTCTTCAAAATAATCATCTTCATAGTCGATAACCGGAACCTTGACTCCAGGCTTTGCCTTCTGACTGGATGATGATTGCCCTAAACCAGAAATAGGCAAACCAGCCTCCACGGGTAAACCAACCGGTGACATGACGCGTTTACTCTCAATGCGTTTGACCAATGGTCCCTTGATTTCAAAATATGGGAAGTGCCAGATTGTTGCCAACTCTTCAGTGTTGAGAATATATTTTGGACTACCGGTGGCAGAATCACGAGCTTTGTAGGCGCGCATTATATTGTTTTGTTTGACCTGTTTACGATATGCTTTGAACCACGGCCAGCGAGCATGTGTTTTGTTTTTGTCAGGTTTGAATCCATTCAAGTGTAAGTCTGAAAACTGTTTAATAGCGCCAAAGGTACCGGAGACGCCCCGTCCTTTATTAAAAACTTCTTTACGAGCAAAATAAACAATTCTCACCTTTGATAAAAAACCAATTTTAGCAACTTTGCGCGCAATCCCTTCGGTTTGGGCCTTTTCTACTGGAGGCAAAAAGAACAGTCTATCCTCATCTTTTTTATCACCCTCTACGTCACCAAACCCCATAGCACCAAGCGCTTGATTGCCTAATTCATTAAACCATCTGACCGGTTCATCCATAATGATATTCATCCAATCTTTTTTTTCATCAACCTTTTGACCAACCATTTTTTTGATGGCATTTTGACCCTCTTTAATCCATTTGGTATCAGTCGGATAAATTAAAATCTGGAACCAAAACTGTTCACCTGGTCCGAGCGTATTCATCACTTCGAGCAAAGCGGTCAATGGATCTTTAATGTCTCGATTGAGACTACTTTCAAACTCAATATAGGAACGAATTGGAAAGTATGATTTGTTATACAAGGTTAAATCCGATCCCCAAACATCATATTCGTCACTGGGAAATGTGACGTTTATATCTTTGGCATAATCTTCCACTTCACTGATTTCCGCATCCGGATATTGAGAATAAACCGCTGCTTCCACAATATCTCGCCAGTGAACTGGAGTTCGGACCACGTACTGAATATAACCATCAATACTAACAATCTCCAAACTAAAGCCTAACTGATAGGCGCCATCAAAAATTTCCTCCTCCCATTCGAGGGGCATATGAGCGCCAGCCAAAGTTGAAAATAAATTTTCTACCGCTTGTGGTGATTGCAGATTTTGTCGGGGAATATCAAGGGCAAGAAAGATGTACTTTTGTTTTTTTGAAAACTTTATTTGGTTGTTATAAACAAAAAGCTCAAATCCGCCCCAAATGCAAACAAGGAGGATCAGTATCCATCCGCCATTCACCAGGAAAAACCAGAGTAATTCATAAAATGGTTTTTTGCCTAATGTATCAATCCAACTAAAATCAAATGAGACTTGATATCCCAATATTGAAATATTCATAAATTCATTAAAATTATACCACTATTTACAGACTGTAACAAGAAAATAGTGGGTAAATTATAAGTAGTTAACAGTAAATTATCCATCCTTGTCACCCTGAACCTGCCTGCCGGCAGGCAGGTTCAGCACAAGGTTCAGCGTGACAAACTGGTTGTAAAATATAAAAACAAAAACCGAGACTGAAAACAGTTCCTCGGATTTGCCTATATGTAAAACCTTGACCCACTTCAATCACAGCTAAGCCATAATTGATTGTGGAGGTTATTTATTTTAGTTCAAACATTCCGTTTGACAACTTGTTGAACTTATTCTTGTTAATCAATGACAAATAAATTGTTGACGGATTAACTTGACGTTGCTTCAAAACCTGCTCGTAAATATCTTCTTTACTCATTGGTTTTGTATTCTCGGTCAAAATTTGACTAATAATATCAGTCACTGTACCTGGAGTATAGCCCCAATCTTTCTTGGCATAAATACCACGACCGATAAGGATATAACCATCATTGGCAATAAGCTCATTGTGAACTGTAGCCGCACAGATATTCTTTTTATCGAAATCAGCTGTGTTGATAAGCTCTGCTACATCACGGAAATGTAATGGTTTTTCATTCTTTTTGAAGACCAAGTGGATCTTGTCAGCCAATTTCTTTGGTTTGACATCAGCCCATTCAGTTAGCCCCCAGCTACCCAAGATATTTTTTTCAATTTTCTTGGTTACTGACAAGTATGAATTAATGAAATCATCGACAGATACATCTGAATGCTTGCTCATCAATGGATCAATGTGAGCTAGATCTACCTTGACCAAAACTTGGCTTTTGATAGAATCAAGCAAATCTTTTTCTTCTTGAACAGCTGATTTACCAACCAAATGTTCAATTACACCATTGATAAAAGAAAAAATACTATCACGTTCTACAGCCTTCAAGACCCAAAAACTGTGATAATCATCATTTTCATTGTGTCTATCTACATTATCAAGCATATGCTCAAGAATGAAAAGATAAGCATTTTGGTGTAGAGCATTTAGATTGTATGAATCTGTCAAATGCTCTGATACTAGTTCATCTTCACGGGCAAGTCCACCACGTCGTTCAAGATACTGAACTAGAGTGGCGTTGATAGCTTCAATCTCTTGAAGATATTCCTCAGCTTTGGCTATCCTAACAAGCTTGCTAATAGCCTCTTTTTCAATCTGACGAACACGTTCACGAGTGATACCATACTCATCACCAATCTGCTTCAAGGTGTTTTTTTGCGCAATGTCACCTGTCAGCTGATAGCGTTTCTTGAGTACTTCTTGCTCACGAGAAGCCAGCTCTTCCAGCATAGTGAGGAAGAACTTCTCAAAATCTACGTTGTTACTCATGTGAGTCATAAATTTGTGAAAAGCCGACAAGCAAACTTACGTTAGTTATATATCAGCTTACATTAATAATTTGAATTATAATAAAGTATATCACCTTTCTTTAATTTTGTCAAGACTTGAGTCTTATATTATATTTTATACTATTTATGAAATATGTCAAGTGATTGTATGCCAATAATATACAGTTGTCAATAATTAGCCCAATTATTTTGTCTAAGGTCAAAAATTAGACCTAATATTTTACCTAATTTTTCGATAAAAAGACCCTCTACCATTGACTTTTTGTAAAAGATGTGCTATAATGAAGTAATTGAACTTTGACAGTCAAAGAGAATACATTACCTGAAACGCGCTAAGGAGCGCCTTAGGAGAGCGTCATGGAATTCAACCGTGAAGGCTGGTCGATGCTTTCGATCTTTATTCTCATGCTTACGATCATGATTTTCCTTCAGTCTATCTGACATAGAGGAGCTACAATAGACAGCAACCCTGGAGGTTTATTCCTCCTACTACTCATAATCTGTCTGATCGATTGTGCGATCTCAACGGCATTCTAACGAGGAGTTTCTCATGTACCAACCACAGAGAAGAAAGCCGATGAGTGTCGGCAGGGCGTGCTTCGTACTTTTTTCGACGCTCATCATCATGGCTGCCCTGACCGGTAACCATGGCTGCGGCGAAAACCAAACTCCCGAGCAGAGGTACGAAACCCATTGGGAGGCAGAGCGTCAACTGTGTGATTTCACAGCCTTCATCAACACCCAGAAGGCTTACAACCTGGAACTCGGCCAAGTCTATGACTGGCCGGAGTACCAGCAGCTTCTCAAGGTGTACAAGGAGTCTGCAAAGCAGTACACCAGCTTCGACACACCGCACTACTCGACCGAGATGTCGCAGGAGGTGGCGCTCAAGCTGCACCTGATCTACGATCGGGCCTGTCGCGAAAAGCTGGCAGGATTCGCCGATACGCAGGTCTGGGACCTGTACGATCTTTGGAACCGACTGCATGAGACAGGTTCTTCACCGAGATAACGGAAAGGGAATATAATATAATATCGAAAAGTAGCTGGTTCGAACTCATGTTCATCATTCTCTTCGCTCTTATCGTCGGTCTGCCCATGGGCAAAGCCAACGTAGAAAAAAAAGAGCGGGAAAAGATCCAACAGATTATCCAGAACTCGATCACGATGAGCGTGCTTCGTCACTTCATCGTGAACAACGACGACTAGACGTACTGTCCTGTGCCTTTGAACGTTGACTACCGATAATAGAAGGAGAGAACCCATGAGAACTCACACCCTCTACAAGGCGTCCATCGTCCACGTAGCCTTCTTCGTCATCATGGTTGCCAGCAGCCTGCTCTCGAGCGGTTGCGTTAGCCCTCCCGAGCCTCATCGGCCCTGGAAGGATCACCAAGCGGCCGACGGACAGATGGAAAAGCTGATCAAAGCCATCGATACCGACGGCAAGCTCGCGATGAGCGGCTACGGCATCATGACCCACGGCTACATCGGGCAGTGGCCCGAGTGGACCGCGGTCAAGACCGCCTACAGCGAGGCCAAGGAAGACTTACGACTCTACAAGCAGCCGCACTTCACGACCAAGAGCGCCAAGAAGGTCTATGACGCGCTCAAGGCCTTCGAAGTCCGATTGGAAAACGTCAACGATGACGTCTGCGAGCAACATGTCTCACCGGTCGTCGAAGCCTGGGATGGCCTCGAAGACTAGCCCACCGTTCTTTCCTACCCGCCTTGAATCAAAGGCAAACCTTCACTGAAAACTTTCTTTGAAGAAAACACTGATCTCTAACAGACAGTGTTTTTTGATTTTTAAATTTAATTAGTTTGATTATTTGATTTGGTTGACAAAATAGATTTTTTTTGTTAAACTATTCTGTTACCAAAACCATAGGAGGTACGTCATGAAGCAATATCTGTCAGGGATTGCAATCTTGCTTTTCGTCTTTTCATTTACCACCGGCTGTAATCAGACACCCCAGATTGAACAGACGATGAAACTGTATCATCAGGCCTACTGGGAATTGACTGATTGTGTTGTGGCCTTGAACTCCAATGATACCACTGCAAAATTTAAATCCGTGATCGATCTTACCCGGTTGCATCATCAAGTTGAGACAGATTACCGAACTAAAAAATTGAACATCAACACTCTTTCTGCTGTCAGAGATCAGCTGAAACTGGTGCAAATTGATTGTGAAGATTTCCCTGATCTTGTGGTAAAGGTCAAACAAACAGCTGAAACTTGGAAGAAGCTTCACTACAGCTTGTAGGAGGAAACATGAGCCGATATTCAATGCCCTGCCCGCATGAAGCTCATTGAGGAGTTGATCATTCGACTCACAGCCAAATACTGCCAGATCATCACCCAATTGATTTCGCGGCAATCAAAGACCTACTTCATAAGGCGGTCAAACATCAGGAAGCGGCCAGGAAATCAACAGAACAGATCAGCTCTGAGACAAAAGCTGTCGCCGATATCCAGTGTCGACTCTACCAAGCAGTCCCAGGTAATACTTGTCCGCATGAAATCCAAGACCCAACCGCTGAGAAAAGAACGAAGGAGGCTAAACTGTACCGACAATTTCTGAACGGATACTACAGTTTTAATGAAGTGACTGAACTAATATTGGATATTATCCACTAAAAACACAACAGCTAACGAGCTGTTTTTTTGATTGTTTAAATTAGTAAATAAAAAAGTGCCGCGCTTCGACAGGCTCAGCATGACACTTTTTATATATAGATCTTTATTTGTTTACTTGCGACTAAACCTTTCCCAAACAACCAATAGTGGGCTGGCAACAAAGATTGAAGAATATGTACCTAGAGCCACACCACAGATCAAAGCTAGGATGAAATATTTGATAGTGACACCGCCAAAGAAGAAAATGGCCAAGAGCACCAACAAAGTGGTCAGTGAAGTATTGATTGATCGAGTGATAGTTTCGTTGACAGATCGATTGACCAAACCTTCAAAGTCAGACTTACTCAGACGTGACAAATTTTCACGGATACGATCAAATACCACAATCGTGTCATTGACAGAGTAACCAAGAATTGTCAGCAAAGCGGCCACGAATGGCAACCCAACTTCAACCTTTAGCACAGCACCAAGTAGAGCAAAGATTCCAAGAGTGATGAATATGTCATGGAATAGAGTAACAACAGCAATCACACCATACTTCCATGATTTAATTGGCCAGGAAATTTTACGAAATGCCCAAGCAATATAAGCGACGATTGCAATTAACACAATCAAGATCGCATAAATCGCTCGACTGCGAAGCTCTTGTCCGATTGATGGACCAATAGCTTCAAAACGTTCTTCTTCCAAATTTACGCCACCGTCCTCAGTGGCAGGAAAAGAGTCTTTTAGCTTTGAAACAATTTCCTGATGAGTTTCTTCGGTGATATCTTGAAAACGAATAATATAGCCAACTTGTTCAGTGGGTTGAACTGTAACTTCACCTTCCAGGCCGAGTTCGGCCAAGCTGGACTTTACTTGATCGGGCGCAGGTACTGATTCGGTGAATCGAACCTCAAGCAAACTACCGCCAGTAAAATCAATACCGAGATTCAAGCCCCAAATAATCAGGAACACCAAACTAACGGCTATAAACACACCGGAAATTGATAACCAAATATTCTTTTTGGAAATAATGTTTAACATTTTATTCATATGATATATCAATTTTTACTTTTTATTTATTCCAAACCAGAATAAGTTCTTCTTACTATCTTTCATCCCCATAAATTGTTTGAGTAAATAACTGGTAACGACAATGGCTGAGAACATACTGACCATAATACCAACACCTAGAGTGATAGCAAAACCTTTGATCATGCTGGTACCAAACCAAGCAAGAATGAAACAGGTAATCAAAGTGGACGCATTACCATCTCGAATTGATGGCCAAGCCCGTTTGAATCCTTCATCAACAGCAGAACCAAGTGGTTTGCCGGTCTTTAATTCTTCTTTCAAGCGTTCGAAGATCAATACGTTGGCATCAACCGCCATACCGATCGACAGAATAAACCCAGCAATACCAGCTAAGGTCAAAGTAACTGGAATTAATTTAAACAAGAATAATAAAATTGAGGTATAAATAAGCAAAACAATCACAGCCATAATGCCTGGCAATCGATAATACACAATCATAAACAAAGCAACCAGAAGCAAACCAATCAAGGCCGCAAATAAACTTTTGGTTAATGATTCATGTCCCAGAGTAGCCCCAACCGTTTGCTGAGAAACAAGTTCGATTGGAACGGGCAGCGCACCGGCATTTAGACGTTGAGATAGCAATCTGGCCTCGACCAAATCAAAGGAGCCGGTAATTACCGCTTCCCCACCAGTAATTTTTTCATTGACCACAGGGATACTAATGGCAACACCATCAAGATAAATAGCAACCGGTTTGCCAATATTGCGTTCAGTAACCTCACCAAACAATCTATCACCTTCTTCGTTGAATTGAAGACTTACTTGTGGAGCACCCGAGGTCTGATCAAATGCCACCCAAGCTCGATCCAAGTGTTTGCCGCTAAGTTCAGTATTTTTCCACTTGTCGATGGGAGGTAAAATATCTGCTTCTGTTTTGGTATCAATAAAAATTCTGGAGACATCATAATTTTGTCCTTGCCTTACGCCTTCCTTGAAGATGAGATGAAATCCAAATTCAGTTTCAATCACATCAGATATTTGACCGGTTTCCATATTGAAGACAGCATCTTCAAAGTCAGAAACCATTACTCCGCGGCCAAACCAACCAAGGTCACCGGCGTTCACGCTTGCGCCCGGTTCAGATGAGTGTTCTTTGACCAAGTCAGAAAAATTATCTGGTGTTGCCAAAGCTTTGAGTTCACGAATCTTGGCTTCAGCCTCTTCCTTTGATGGACCATCAGTACAACCGGTGGCACCGTTATAACAAATCAGCAGATGACTGGCCTTAACCTGTTCGTCGCCCGCTTTTATTTCATTAACATTAACAATATTATAACCATTACCATCATCTAGTAATTTTTTTAAAACTGTTGGTTCGGTAATCTTCTGACTGGTTATTAACTCATAAATTGCTTCATACTCAGGTTCGTTCCCAGTCAGGATGCCAATTCGGCCACCTTTGTCTTTGGTTAACAAATCATCTGAGTTGCCTGCTGCTAATTCAGAGAAATCACCACCAGCGACGGCATTGTCCAAGACCAAGTTGGCAAGGGCTTCAGCATTTTTATTAAAGATAAGTAGATCATTCTTTTCTTCCGCGGTCAAAGTTCGAGCCGGAGTATCACTTTCTTCTTTGAATTCAAGAAGCGGGGTTTCACCAATCGCATTGATGGCTTCATTCACATCTTTGATACCGGCCAGCTCAACAATCACTCGCCACTTGTCTCCAACTTGATTGGTCTGAACAATTGGCTCAGCCACACCAAGTGAATTAACTCGACGTTCGATCACATCACGCACACCTTCCACAGCGGAACCTTCTTCACCCGAATCAATGTCTGAAGTATCGGCCTCATACACCAAATGAGTTCCGCCTTGAAGGTCCAAGCCAAGTGTAAACGGGCGGCTTGAGACGGTTGAAATCGAAGTGTGAAAAGTCTTGTTAAAACCTTCAATTCCTTTATTTAAAATCGGTGGGTAATCATAAACCCCAAAGAAAAGAGCCACAACAATGATCAAAACTAACCAAAGTCGTACTCGTGTTTTTTCCTTCATCTTGGCCATAGAATAATTCAAATTTAGCCTTGAGCTTTGAGCTAAAAGCTTATAGTTATTAATTGGGTAAAATGTGCCTTTATTTTAATAGAAAAACACAAATTTTGCAACCTTAGTCCCCGTTTAATGTGAACAAGTGTCGTGTTTTAGGCACGAACATATTGCACTCTGGAATTGAGATATTGGTTAGGTGTTTTGAGATCAAGACCACAATGCTGTAAATCATTGTAGTACATATTCCAAAGTTTAATTTTGTACTTTAATTCTTC
>Ga0210057_1003061_pt1 | contig 23322 bp, 19 predicted proteins | sample CryGeyCG2114_010_2_FD_183968 | JGI IMG/M metagenome (GOLD analysis project Ga0210057, IMG submission 183968) | Groundwater microbial communities from aquifer - Crystal Geyser CG10_big_fil_rev_8/21/14_0.10 (SPAdes) (version 2) | ecosystem: Environmental > Aquatic > Deep subsurface > Groundwater ...
AGATTATGCAATTTTTGCGAAAGCGTTAGCTTCTCAAAGCGGAAATTTTTTGATAAACACTAATGATAATCTTAAAAAATTTTCTAACAATATAAATCAATATGTCTCGGTCGCAAATTGTGTAGGTTGTGTGCAAATATCAAGCGGAGATATTTTTAATGAGAATATTAAGGTTTCGATTATCAAACAAATAAAAGATTTTCTAAAAAAATTTTTAAAAATAGATGGATTAGATGAATCTACAGACACGAAAATAAGTAAAAACTTAATTAATTCAAATCTAGAGCTTGCTAGATTTATACAGGAAGTAAAGGATAATAAAATAGACGATGCAAAAATAAACAGAGACAATTACTTAAGAGATATAAAAAATGTTTTAAAAATGCTGGAAGATTATGAAGGCAGTTTTTTTAATAAAAATCAAAAATTATTGGAAACAAAAAATTATCTTGTTGCTCAAAATAATAGTATTTTAAAACTTTTACTTGCCGCGTTTGATGATAAAAGGATTACAGAATCAAAGATTCCTCTCAGCGTTTTATTAATGTCTCAAAAAAAAGGACTTGATTTTATAAATGAAAATATCTGGCAAACTGATAAAGAAAATAAAGTATATAGAGGCAGATTAGATATAGCAAGCGAAGGCCGATATACGTGCCTTGTAAACTCATTTACTTCTAATATTCTCCCAACAAAAACTTATTTGAACAAAGATCCATCTTTTCTTATTAACAATACTCAGTTTTTTAAAGAGGGTAGTTATCCTATTTCAATAGAATATGAATCCTTAAAAATAACAGAAGTTGCTAATCTAAAAATAGAAAATATAAGAGAATTAGAGATAAAAGGTTTGGGAAGAGGCTCTTATGAATTATCATTTAATACAGAAGATATTAAATCGTTTTTGATTGTCGTTTTTACAAATAGGAAAATAAATATAAATAATTTTGGTGAATTGTTATCAAATTCATTGGGTGAAAATATTACATTCGATTACATACTTCCTGGGGATAAAGTCAATGCTAATTATGAAAAAAACTTTTTTATAGATCCAATATCGGGTGAAAATTATTATCTTTATTTTATAATCTTAGAACCATATTCAACAAGTTTAAATGAAGAAGTACTTAAAAACTTATTAATAGAGAGGAACCTTGAGGAAAGCGATCTTAATTTTTACTGCGTAAAAACTGAAGAAAGAAAAAAAGAAGTAGATAAGATAGAAGCAACAAAAATTAGTAATGTTGAGTATAAAGTGAAATTGCCAAAAAATTCCTCATCTAAATTTTTACTATTTAATCAATCTTATCATGATGATTGGCAGGCATTTTCAGAGTCAAATGGTGAAAAGCTTGAACACTTTAGAAGTGGTTATGGTAACGCTTGGTATTTACCTGATAATCATGATAATGAAATTAAAATAGTTTTTTCAAGACAGGATTTAATTATTAAGAATATTTTTCTATCATCAATTTTATTTTTTGGATTATTATTTGTGTTTATTAATAAAATAAAAAAATGAAAGAAATAATAAATAAAATACTAACTGTTAGAGAAAATTTCTGGTTTTCATGGTACTTTTTGATTTTATATTATTTTATTCTTAGAGCTATTTTTGGCATTGAATATTGGCTAATTTATACATTTGCGATATTTATGATTATAATGCGTTTGGAGTTTGAGAGAATTGTGTTAATATTTTTTGCAATATCTATGATCACCTATGTTTTTTCTACACCTACAGAGGCCAATCACTACATGTCTTTTGTATTTGGATTTCTTGTCTTATCTCTTTTAAAACATTTTTACTTTGTGTTTAAAGAAAAACTAAAGGTATAATATGAGATAAATGAAAATTCTTGTTACAGGCGCAGCCGGATTTATGGGAGGACACCTTGTAGACTCCCTAATAAAAAAAAACACAAATGACGAAATCTTTGGAGTAGACGATTTATCGGGCGGGTACATGGATAATGTTAATAACAAAATTAAATTCACCAAACTTGACTTAAGAAACAGAAAAAAAACAGAAGAATATATTAATAAAGTGAAACCTGATCTTATATTTCATCTTGCCGCAGACGCTACAGAAGGGAGAAGTCAGTTCACTCCAATTAACTGCACCGAGAGAAACTATGTCGCATACTTAAATGTTTTAGTCCCCGCAATTAGAAACGGCCTTAAAAAAATGATTTTAACAAGTTCAATGAGTGTTTACGGATCGCAAAAACCTCCTTTCAATGAAAAAATGGAGAGAAAACCCGACGATATTTACGCTATATCAAAATCTGCTATGGAGCGTGCAACAGAAATTTTAAGCAAAGTCCACGGATTTAAATACACCATAATTAGACCTCATAACGTTTACGGTCCTCGTCAGAATATGGCTGATCCGTACAGAAACGTTATCGCAATATTTGTTAATTGTTTACGCAACAATAAAAATTATTTTATATATGGTAACGGTGAACAAAAAAGGGCGTTTACATATATCGATGATTTTACTCCATATATACTTGAAGCTGCTTTTAATAAAAAGGCTGATAGTGAAATTTTCAACATAGGACCTACAAAGGAGTACACAATTAACGAACTATCTGATGTAATTCTTAAAATATTTTTTGGGGGAAGGAAAATTCCTAAACACCTCAGACCGAAATATCTACATATAAGGCCATTAGAAGTTATAGATGCATGGTGTACTGTTAAGAAGGCGGAAAAAATTTTAGGATTTAAAACTACGGTTTCACTAGAAATTGGAATTAAGAAAATGATTGAATGGGCAAGGAAAAAAGAGCCCCGGCAGTTTAAATATCAAAAACTGGAAATTATAAACAAAAATACTCCTTCCGTCTGGAAAAACAAACTTATATGAAATCAACGAACATTATCCCAATTGTTTCGATAGTAATAATAAATTGGAATGGAAAGAAATATTTAGAAAAATGTTTATTTTCTTTAAAAAAAATTTCGTTTGAATCGGTTGAAATTATAGTTGTTGATCAAAATTCTACCGATGGAAGTCAGGCATTCGTAAAAAAAGAACACCCAAAAATAAAATTAATTGAAAACAAAAAAAATACAGGATATGTAGAGGGCAATAATTTAGGAGTAAGCATAGCAAGGGGGAAATATATTTTAATATTGAATAATGACATTGAGGTGGAAAAGAACTTTTTAGAGCCATTGGTGGAGGCTTTTGAGAAAGATAAAAAATTAGGTGTAGCTCAACCTAAGGCTATTAGCCTTCGTGAGAAAGGAAAGCTCGATGGGGGAGGATCATTTTTTACGAAGACTGGATTTTTGTATCATAAAGGATTTATGGATAATGCAGATAAGCCGGAATACAACAGGAAATACCCCGTTTATTCCGTAAAGGGTGCATATATGATGACAAGAAAAAATCTCTGGAATAAACTTGGAGGACTAGATCCCGATTTTTTCATTTATTTTGAAGAGACAGACTATTGTGGGAGAGTGTGGATCGCCGGTTATAAAGTAATGTATATACCTAATTCTATTGTATATCATTGGGGTGGAGGAGACACAAACCTAGACAGAAAAAAAAGACTTCACATAGTTCAATATAGATCATATAGAAATAGAATATGTTCGTATATAAAAAATCTTTCAGTTCACAATTTAATAATTGTAATTCCTATACACTTACTTATATGTCAGATAATATCATTAATTTATTTACTCCTTGCAAATTTTAGAATCTCTCTTGCCATTCAAAAAGCAATATTTTGGAATATATTAAACCTTCCGAAAACTTTAGAAAAAAGAAGATTTATACAAAAAAAAATCAGAAAAGTAGGCGATGAGAAGATATTTAGGTTGGTAAAATTTAATCCGGGAATGTCTTTTTATCTTGCTTCCTTTAAATTTTTACTCAAGTAAAAAATGCGTCAGTAAAGAAATATCTTATTAATTTAAAATTATTGAAAATGAAAAATTATTTAAAATACTTTCCTCAAATATTTCCCGTTTTAATTATTTTTACAGTTTTTAAGTCTTGGTTTTTACCGGGTTTGATTACTGCAGGAGATTTTTGGTCTTATTCAAGCTCTTTATATCAAAACTGGACAATTTTCCAATACGCTTGGAGCCCATACTTAAATGCAGGATTTGGAGGATTTGCAAGTCCACTTCTTTGGATTAGTTTTAATTTTAGTCTTCCAATTACAATATTTGGTAAGTATTTAGGAGTAAGCTGGGAATTAATGGAAAGAATATATTATCTTTTCCCCTTTTTGATAATTTCCTTTATATCTTCCGCTTTTCTTTTCAGAAAACTAATTTCGAATAACTTATTATATTTACTTTCAGCAGGCATTTTTTTATTTAATTCCTACATTTTAATGGTAGTAGGCGGAGGACAGATTGCGGGAATCGGCATTGCATACGCACTTTTTCCGTTAGTTTTATATCTGTTCTTGAAAACAGAGCAAATTTTTAAAGAAAAAGATATTTTTAAAATTTCCCTAAGATCTCTTCTTGCGGGTGTAATTTTTTCCGTACAGGCTGTTTTTGATATAAGAATTGCCTACATAACAATTACGGCCGTTTTTATTTATTGGATTTTAAAACTTATAGAGAACAATAATTTTAAATATTTAATACGCTCGTTTGTTTTCCTTATTTTAATTCCCATAATAACTTTTCTTGCTTTGCATGCTTTTTGGATAATTCCGACAATTATTATTGGAAAAAATCCGGTAGAAAGCTTAGGAAGTGCCTATTCATCTTTGGACGCTGTAAGATTTTTCAGCTTTGCTAAATTTGAAGACGCAATTTCTCTTTTACACCCTAATTGGCCGGAGAATATTTTTGGAAAAGTAGGATTTTTAAAACCAGAGTTTTTAATATTACCAATACTAGCGTACTTAAGCCTTTTATTCGTTAGCAAGACTAAAGACTTAAGACTTAAGACCTATGTGCTATATTTCGCCTTGTTAGGTTTACTGGGCGCATTTTTAGCAAAAGGAGCAAATGAACCGTTTGGAGAAATATATCTTTGGCTATTTAATCATGTTCCAGGATTTGTTCTTTTTAGAGATCCGACAAAATGGTATACCTTAATAGCTCTAAGCTATTCTATGTTGATTCCTTTTACAATTTTTAAGGCTTATGAACTATTGAAATCTCCACAAAAATTTCAAATTTCAAATTTCAAAAACCAATTTTTCAATTTTCAAAACCTATTCCTAATTCTTACTTCTTTATTCTTAATTCTGCTTATCCGTCCTGCATTTTTGGGACAGCTAAGTGGAACTTTTAAAAGTGTTCAAATTCCAAAAGAATATGTAAGGCTTGAACAGTTTTTGTCTTCTCAGGAAAGTTTTTTCAGAACTCTATGGGTACCGACTCAGCAGAGGTTTAGTTATTATTCTGCAAAACACCCTGCTGTGCCTGCGCAAAATTTTTTTAAAACAGTAGAGTATTCTCAAATTATAAAAAAAATAAAAACTTCAGAGGGGGAAAAATTACTTCAGGAAGCAGGGGTGAAGTATGTTGTCGTTCCGTATGATAGTCAAGGCGAAATATTTTTAAAAGACAGAAAGTATAATAATGGGATTTATCAAAAAACAATAAACGAAGTTAAGCAAATTTCTTATTTAAAACATGCTAATGGTTTTGGAAAAATAGCTGTGTTTGAAGTCTCAAACCCAAAAGATCACTTTTGGACAACATCCAAAAGTTTAACTTTAAAATATAAATATATAAGTCCTGTTGAATATAAGCTTGAGATAAAAAATGCAAGAAAAGGAGACATAATTATTTTTTCCGAAAGTTACGATGTAAGCTGGATAGCACAAAGTTCAAAGTTCAAAGTTCAAAGTTCAAAGTTTGATAATAAGTTTAATAGCTTTGTGCTCCCGGCAGATGGGGATTATAATCTAAAAGTTTATTACACACCTCAAGATTACGTGAACATCGGTATGGTTATAAGCGGTTTGACATTAGTGTTAATTTTAGGCGCTTTAATTTATTTTAAAAAAAGAAAAATATGAAATTACAGGATATTGCTTTTGTAATAGTTTTTGTTCTGGTTATCTTAAAAAGAAACAGCAGGTTGTCTGCCATGACAGGAATAATTTGTCTTGTTTTATCTATTCCCTTATTTGCAGCCTGGATTTTCTTTACCGCACAGCATCTGGTTTGGTATGCCACAGCCTTTTTCTTACTTTCCATAGCTCTACTTTTAAAAAATAAGTAATTTGACTCAAAAGCAAAAATCCTTTAATCAGAGCATAATTTATTAGCTAATCCATAAAAAGAATAATACATTCCAATTCCCAACAAATTATTTTATAATATTATCTATGCTTCAGTGCTACATAGCACGATAGCAGATTGGAGTATTATGAAAATGTTTTCCGAATCGGAAAAAGAAAAACATGGAATAATTTTAGACTTGGTTAACGGCTTCTTGCTGTGTAAAAATATGGATGAAGCTGTAATTTTTCTCGGGGATTTGCTGACTAAAAAAGAACTTGAGATTTTATCAAGAAGACTAAGAATTGCAAAGTTTCTTCTGGAAGGAAAAGACTATAGAGAGATTCAGAGACAGATTCACGTGAGTCACGGGACTATTGCTAAAATTGCAGCTTGGCTTACAGAGAAAGGCGATGGCTTTAGAAATGTTATAAAACGATTGTCAAAAGAATCTAAAAACAAAGATTTGATAGATGAATCAGTTTGGAAAGAGATTAAGGATAAGTACCCGACATATTTTTTACCGGAAAAAATAATTGAAAGAATTTTAAAGGAGAAAATTTTGCAAAAAGATAATAAAACAAAAATTGCTATTAAAAGCCTTGAATCATCTCTTAGCAATAAGAGAGTAATTAATAAACAAATAGAAAAGGACTATAAAAATAATTATTAAAAACAATCTTCCTTTGCTATCTTGCTACATAGCACGGTAGCAAGAGAAGCAACAAATTGATTTGTTAAAACAGCTGTAAAAATGGTAAAATACCTCTATGATCTCAGCAGTTACCCCAGTTTTTAATGAAGAAGAAAGCTTAGAAGCTTTTTTTAAGGTTTTAATCCCTAATTTATCAAAATTAGACAGGGAATATGAAGTAATTTTTGTTGACGATGGTTCCACAGATGACACTCTTAAAATACTTAAAAAGTTTGAAAAAGAGAATAAAAGCGTAAAAGTATTATCATATAGAAAAAATAGAGGTAAAGCAGAGGTTTTAACATCGGGTTTTAAAGCTTCAAAAGGTGATTTGGTAGTAACTCTTGATGCTGATTTACAGGATAGGCCCGAAGAAATAGGAAGGCTAATAGAAAAGCAAAAGCAAGGTTTTGACATGGTGTCCGGTTGGAGAAAAGACAGAAAAGATGCGCTTAAGACTCGAATTTCTTCAAAGTTTTTTAATTTTATAATGTCTTCGTTTTGGGGAGTGCATCTTCATGATTATAACTGCGGACTTAAGCTTTATACCAAAGAAGTAGCTCATGGTCTTAATCTTTATGGAGGGATGTATAGATTTATACCTCTTCTTGTTTCGGAAAAAGGTTTTAATGTAACAGAAGTTGCGGTAGTTCATGAAAAAAGAAAATTCGGTAAGTCAAAATACGGATTCTCAAAGATATTTAAAGATATTCCGGATATGTTTACTATTCTTTTTTTAACAAGATATGCAAAAAGACCTTTGCATTTCTTTGGAACAGTAGGCGCAATCCTCGGGGCGATTGGATTTATTGTCCTTTTGTATCTATCTATTTTGCATTTTATGGGCGAAGCCATAGGCACAAGACCATTATTAATATTTGGTATGCTTTTGGTTTTGACAGGATTTCAATTGCTTTTTACGGGATTTTTAGCAGATTTAATTCTTCATATTTCCGAAAAACATAATGACAACGAATCGGATGAGGACGATTTAAGGTATAAAACAGAATGAAAATAGGAATTGACGTATCGCAGCTTGCATATGAAAATACAGGGGTTGCAAGCTTTCTTAGCAAGTTAGTAATTAACTTAATAGAAAATGATTCAAAAAACCAGTATGTACTTTTCTTCTCGAGCTTAAGAAAAAATTTCAAATTTCCCTTCGGTCTCGCTCAGGGCGGGCAAATTTCAAATTTCAAATCAAACCCAAATGTTCAAATAAAAAAATTCAGAATTCCGCCCACGCTCCTTAACTTAATGTGGAACAAACTGCATCTAATGCCAATTGAAAATTTTGTCGGGCCTGTTGATGTTTTTATTACCTCAGACTGGACAGAGCCTCCTGCTAAAAAAGCAAAAAAAGCAACAATTATTTACGATCTGATAGTTTATAAACATCCAGAGGAAACACACAATCAAACAGAGTTTAATCCTTTTAAATTAATTATCTCTCCCAATATAGTTTCGTCTCAAAAACAGAAATTAAATTGGGTTAAAAAGGAATCTGATTTGGTTTTTACAATTTCTAAGTCAAGCAAAAAAGATATAGAAGAAATTTTAGGAATCGATAGCTCAAAAATTAAAGTAATTTATCCAGCGGTTTGAATATGCGAATAGCAATAAACGGATATGAAGCGGTGTTGCCAAGGTTTGGCTTTGATGAAAAGACAAAACTCCCAATTAGGGTAGGAAGTTCTGCATATTGTTTTGAGCTTCTTAAAAACCTAAATAAAATTGACAGAAAAAATAACTATACTGTTTTTCTGCCTACAAAGCCAACCTCAGATCTTCCAAAAGAAACACAAAATTGGAAATATAAAATTATTTCCAAAAGAAAGTTATGGACAATTACAGCTTTAATTCCTCATCTTTTGTTCGGAAGAAGAGAAATTGATGTTTTTTTTAACCCAGGACACTACCTTCCGCCATTTGCTCCACAAAAAAGCGTAATATCTATACTTGATGTTTCCTATTTATATTTTCCCGAGCTTTTTAAAAAAAATGATTTAGTTAAGTTAAAAAACTGGACGAAATACTCCTTAAAAAAAGCAAAAAAAATACTTACAATAAGCAATTCCAGCAGGAATGATATAATCAAAGAGTATGGGGTTGATGATAAAAAAGTAAGGGTAACCTACCTTGCGGTTGATTCAAATCCTAATACAAAAACGTTAAATATGGAGGATTTAAAAAGAAAATTCGGTATCGATAAAGACTATATTTTATTCGTAGGCACACTTCAGCCACGGAAAAACATAGCAAAACTTATTGAAGCATTCTCTAAGATAAGAATAGACGCGAATAATTACTCCGAATCGACACGAATAAAAAGTCATTCGGATGGATTAGGACCAAAAATTAGGAAGAATTCGGATTTACAATTAGTTATTGTTGGTAAAAGGGGTTGGAAATACGAAGAAATACTCTCTGCGCCGGAAAAGTTCGGAGTTAAAAACAGGGTTTTATTTATTCATAACGCATCAGATGAAGATTTGCCTTCACTATATAAAAACGCGGTTTGTTTTGTCCTGCCGTCTTTATATGAAGGTTTCGGTCTTCCGGTTTTGGAAGCGATGAAATACGGCTGTCCTGTTTTGACAAGCAATGTTTCAAGTCTTCCCGAAGCAGGCGGAGATGCCGCAGTCTATTTTGATCCAAACAGTGCGGAAGACATTGCCCAAAAAGTTGAAAAAGTAATCTCAGACCAAAAATTAAGAGAGGAAATGGTAAAAAAAGGATATAATCAGATTAAGAAATTTTCCTGGGAAAAAACAGCAAGAGAGACTTTAGATGCACTTGAGGAGGTTGTAAAAAATGGATAGAGCAGTAAGACGCACTAAAACCGTATTTTGGGAACTGGCAAATTTAAAACTTATTTGGATTGGTTTTTTTCCGTCGCACTACATAAGAAGATTTTTTTATAGATTGTTCGGTATAAAGATTGGAAGCGGTTCAGCAATTCATACAGGAGCAAGATTTTATTATCCGCCGAATATTGAAATCGGAGCTGACACAATTGTCGGAGAAAGTGCGGTTTTAGACGGACGGGATAAGCTTTATATAGGAAGTCATGTTGATATTGCAAGTGAAGTTATGATTTATAACGCAGAACACGATATAAACGACGAAAATTTTAAAGCATTAACGGCGCCGGTAAAAATCGGAGATTATGTTTTTATAGGCCCAAGAGCAATTATTCTTCCCGGTGTTACAATCGGCAAGGGAGCGGTGGTTGGCGCAGGTGCCGTTGTAACAAAAGATGTTGAAGAGTTTGCAATTGTTGGCGGAGTTCCCGCAAAACCTATTGGAGAAAGGCAGAATAAAAACCCAAACTATAAATTAGGAAGAGCCGCTTGGTTTAGGTAGTCTTTGCTTTTGCATGTTTAAACTTTCAATAATTACGCTAAATTATAATACTAAGGAATTGACCTCAAATTGTATAAAAGCCGTAGGGAAAATCTACAAAAAAGAGTTGAACGAAAATATATTTGAGATAATTGTTGTAGATAATAATTCAAAAGATGATAGCGTGAAACAAATCTCAAATCTCAAATCTCAAATCTCAAATCTGACAATTATTGAAAGCAAAACAAATTTAGGCTTTGGAAAAGGTAATAATTTAGGTGCAGAACGTGCAAATGGAGAATACCTTCTTTTTCTAAACTCGGATACGGTTATAGAGGATGAAGGGTTTGTAAAAATGACAGATTTCATGGAAAACCATAAAGAAACAGGAATTTTAGGAGGGAAATTAAAAAATTTGGATCAAACTCTTCAGGGTTCTGCAGGGGGTAGTTATAATCTTTGGAATGTTATATTTTTGCTTCTTGGATTTGAACGGTTAGGATTTTTGAGAGAAAGTCCTAGAAAAGTAAAAAAAGCCGCGTGGGTAAGCGGGGCTTGTATGATGATAAGAAAAGACGTATTTAAAAAATTGGGCGGATTTGAAAAAGAACTTTTTATGTATATGGAAGATATTGACATTTGTTTTCGTGCAGAAAAAATGGGGTATTCTGTTTATTTTTTTCCGGATATTAGTTTAATACACCAGGAAAGAGGAAGCAGCAACAGGACATTTGCTATACTTAATATTTATAAGGGCTTACTTTTCTTTTTTAAAAAACATAAGCCAAACTGGCAGTTTATTTTTGTTAAAACAATTTTGATACTAAAAGCATCCGTTTTGACGACCTTGGGTAAACTAACAGGTAATGATTATTTGTATAAAACATACAAGGAGGTTCTTGCAGTTTTTTAAATTTTAATATGAGAAAATTTTTTTCGCGCATTTGGAATAACATTTTATTTTTAGAAACACTGTTTTTACTAATTTTTATTCCCCTTCTTCCGAAAATCCCTCTTTTAGACGTACGAAATACTTGGGTTTACATAAGAGCAGAAGATTTTATAGTATTTTTTGTTTTACTTAGTTGGATAATACTCCTTACACAAAAAAAGATTAAGCTCAAAACTCCCATTACCATACCTATATTTATTTTTTGGATTATTGGAGCAGTAGCAACACTTCACGGTATTTTAGTTATCTTTCCTACCATTGCAAATGTTTTTTCAAACGTAGCCTTTTTCAGCCTGCTGAGGCACATAGAGTATATGAGCATGTTTTTTATCGCCTACCAGGGAGTAAAGGATAAAAAACAACTTATATATATAATCGGAGCATTGTTTTTTACGCTTTTAACAGTTTCTCTGTATGGGTTTGGACAAAAATACTTAGGATTTCCAGCATATCTTACCGGAAACGAGGAGTTCGCAAAGGGAGTTCCTATTATCCTTTCCCAAGCTTCCCGGGTTCCGTCCACTTTTGCGGGGCATTATGATTTAGCAGCTTATTTAGTTTTGCTTATCCCAATAATGGTAAGTCTATTTTTCGGAGTTAGAAATATTTTGGTAAAAATATCGTTTCTTTTTATATCGCTTCTTGGATTTGTATTGCTTTTAATGACCGTATCGCGTATATCTTTTTTTGTACTTTTTGTTTCATTATTTATTGTAATTTTTTTTCAGAAAAGAAAACTTATAATGCTTTCAATTCCGATTATCGCCGTTTTAGCAATATTTTTATTAACCTATCAAAGCTCGCTTTTTGACAGATTTAAAAACACCGTTTCAGAAGTTAATGTATTGGTGGATGCAAAGACAGGTGAATCCGTCGGACATGTAAAATTTGTAGAAAAAGAATATTTCAGGGAAAAAACTGTTTTACAAAGAAGAGTAAAAGACAGGGAAGAATTGACAAAAGTTGTAGGGGGAGAAGATGATAAAAGTGTATACGCAACATCATCTGCAATTGTGCGTTATGAGTTTATTCCACAAGAAGTTGCTCTTGTTCAGGCCGTAAATATATCAACGGGTGAAAATCTTCCGCAGGGAACGGGATATACAAATTTATACCTCTCTCCCGTTATAAAAAGAGTAGGAAATTTCTATTACGAACTTCCTCCGGATTATAAAGCATCGCCTTCTGCTCAGGTTTTGGTTTTGCATGGAGATTTTATTGTAAAAAGGGCATCTGCTTATGACCTCTCTTTTACCACCAGATTTCAGGGTGAATGGCCAAACGCGCTTCTTGCATTTAAGCGAAATATAATACTAGGAAGCGGATATGGGTCTGTAAGCCTTGCGGTTGATAACAATTATTTAAGAATACTTGGAGAAATTGGAATATTAGGTTTTGTATCGTTTTTTGCAATATTTTTGATTTTAGGAATATTTATTAAAAAAACCTACTCAAATATTGATTCACCGTTTGTCAAAAGCTTTATATTGGGATTTTCTGCAGGAGTCACCGGGCTTTTTCTTAATGCTTTGTTAATCGATGTATTCGAGGCCTCAAAAATTGCGTTTGTACTTTGGATTTTAATGGGAGTAATTTTTGCCGTTTTGTCTTTATATCAGAAAAAAGAAATAAATCTTTTGGCAGAGCTTAAAAAAGCTGCACTTTCAACGTATGCGGTTTTTGCATATCTTTTGATTTTTGCATGGTTTTTATACTCTAATATGATAAACGGATACTTTACGGGAGACGATTTTACGTGGCTAAGATGGGCAGCGGATTGCAAAGACAGCTGTTCACCGGTATCTGCATTAATTAACTATTTTACAAATTCCGACGGCTTTTTTTACAGACCGGGCACTAAATTATATTTTTACATAATGTATCAGATTTTTTGGCTGAATCAGGCTGTATTTCATTTTGTTTCCTTAATTCTTCACTTTTTGGTCGCTGCGCTGTTTTTTGTCCTTTCCCAAAAAATTCTTAAAAATTTTATCCTGTCTTTTGCAGGCGCGTTTATGTTTTTGATTTTAAGCGGAGGCTTGGAAGGGGTTTTTTGGATTGCGGCAACGGGACATTTGGTAAATTCCGTATTTGTACTTTTGTCTTTGATTATGTTTATTTTGTGGGAAGAAAAAAGAAAACTTTATTACTATATTTTGTCTATAACAAGCATTGTATTAGGACTGCTTTTCCAGGAACTTGGCATCGTAACACCGCTGTTGATTATCGCATATAAGGTATATAAAGAAGATTCTTTATCTATTCTTAAAACAATATTTAAAAAATTAGAATATATTACATTGTTTATTCCTATACTTGGATATTTAGCTGTAAGATTTTTGTCTCAAAGCCATTGGTTTTCAGGCGACTATAATTACAATTTGATAAAGCTCCCGTTTAATTTTGCAGGAAATATCCTGGGTTATCTGATGCTTACGGTTTTTGGTCCGATTTCTTTTTCTTTCTACAATGTTTTAAGGACAAATCTTCGGGAAAATATCCTGATTTCGTTTTTTATAGCACCTTTTATAATTGCTGTTTTGTACTTTTTATATTATTTAATAAAGAAGAATTTAGAAAGAAAAGATTTAAAGATAGTTCTTTTTGGCATTTCCTTTTTTGTAATTTCGCTTATTCCTTTTATCGGCCTTGGCAACATAACATCCCGCTATAGCTATCTTGCATCTATAGGAGTTATTCTTATCTTTGCAGTTTTGGCTAAAAAATTATATGAAGCGCTTTTGGTAAACGGAAAAAATATTGCATTAAGCGTAGTTTCTGTTGTTTTAATGGTTTTTGTTCTTTTTCATATTATTCAGGCTCAGCAAACTTATTCACAGTGGCAGGATGCCGGAGACAGAACTAAAAAATTCTTTATATCCCTGGAAGCTATATACAGCGATTATTGGTCGGGTAAGGATGTAGAATTTCATTTCGTCGACGTGCCTATAAAGTTTGGCGGGGCCTGGATATTTCCCGTTGGCCTACAAGATGCTGTCTGGTTTGCATTTAAAAATGACAATGCTAAAGTTTTTCAACACGGCAATCTTAAAGAAGCTATGCTAGAAGCAGGGCCTGAGCTTTCACATCCTGTCTTTAAATTTAATAGTGACGGAAGCGTTGCAGAAGTAGACCGTTTTTCAAAGAAATCTCCGAATTTGATAAACCCCAGCCGGTAGATTAGAATAAGCTTAATGGAAAGATTTAAAATAGCCTCGCTTTTAATAATTCTTCTTTTAGGTTTTTTTGTCCGTTTATACAGATTTGACAATCCGATTGCAGACTGGCACGCTTGGAGGCAGGCTGATACCAGTGCGGTTTCAAGAAATTTTGCAGAAAACGGATTTGACGTTTTACATCCCCGTTTTGATGATCTGTCTAATGTAGCTTCGGGAATAGACAATCCGGACGGTTTTCGGTTTGTAGAATTTCCGATATATAATTTTTTACAGGCAGCTTCCTTTAAAACAATAGGAATATTAACACTTGAAGAGTGGGGAAGGCTTATTACGATTTTTGCTTCGCTACTTTCTTCTGTATTTATCTATTTGATAATAAAAAAGCGATTTGGATTTACTGCAGGATTTTTTTCGGCATTTTTCTTTCTTTTTTTACCCTACAGTATTTATTTTTCAAGAGTAATTCTTCCCGACCCATCCATGGTAATGGCAAGCTTAGGAGGAATATACTTTTTCGAGCTTTGGCTCGAGAAAAAATTAAAAATTAAAAATAAAAAATTAAAAATTACTCCGGGAATATTTTTTATACTTTCATTACTATTTACCTCAATATCGTTTCTACTCAAACCATACGCATTATTCTTTACTCTTCCAATGATTTATTTAGCATACGAGAAATTTGGGTTTGACCTTTTTAAAAAATGGCAGTTATGGGTCTTCGCAGCTTTAAGCATTATTCCGCTTTTCCTTTGGAGGCTTTGGATGCTAAATTTTCCCCAAGGCATCCCCGTTAGCGACTGGCTTTTTAACGGAAACGGAATAAGATTCAGGCCGTCCTTTTTTTACTGGATTTTTTATGAAAGACTGGCAAAGCTAATCTTAGGATTTTGGGGAATAGTAATTTTTGTTTTGGCGGTTTTTAAAATTAAAAAATTAAAGGATTTGCTTTTTGTTTCATTTTTTGGTTTATCCTCCATTATTTATGTAACAGTGCTTGCAACGGGAAACGTTCAGCATGATTATTATCAGATTTTGATTATTCCAAGCGCTTCTATATTTTTGGGCCTTGGTGCATCATTTTTAATAGAACGGAAAAATACATTTAAAAAATATATTTATACGGGAATTTTGATTGCTTGTATTATTTTGGGTTTTTCTTATTCGTGGAATTTGGTAAAAGATTACTTTAATATTAACAACCGCTCGATAATTTTGGCGGGAAAGGCAGTTGACAGACTGGTTTCTAAAGATGCTAAAGTTTTAGCAAACTATAATGGAGATACGTCGTTTTTATACCACACCAAAAGAAAAGGCTGGGCAAGTTTTCAGAAAGGTCTGGATGAAATGGTGGGACTCGGCGCATCTTATCTTATATTGGTAAATCCTACACCGGCAGACATGGAATTATCTAAAACATATAAAGTAGTTGAAAAAACAAATCAATATGTTATTTTTGATTTAGTTAGAAAATGAAAATTTTAATAGTTTCATCATATCTTCCGTATCCGCTTCATTCAGGCGGACATATTCGTTTGTACAACCTTATTAAGAATTTATCCGAAGAAAATGAAATTACTTTAATCTGCGAAAAGAGAGATTTCCAGACAGATGAAGATGAAGAAGCGGTAAAAAAAATCTGTAAAAAGGTAATTACCGTAAAAAGAAAAAAACAATGGAGCTTGGAAAATATTTTAAAAACAGGATTTTCACTGGACCCTTTTTTAATGGTAGGACATAAAAGTGAAGAAATGACAAGTCTTATAAGAGACGAGCTGGTAAAAGAAAACTTTGATGTTATTCACGTTGAAACATTTTATGTATATCAAAATGTTCCAAAAGTTTCCATCCCGGTCGTTTTGGCAGAGCACAACGTTGAATACCTTGTTTATAAGCGATATGCAGATTTGGCAAATCCTATTTTAAGACCTCTTTTAAATATTGATGTTTTGAAAATAAAAAATAAAGAACAGCGGGCATGGCAGAAAGTTACAAAATTAATAGCAGTATCCGGCGCCGAAAAAAAAATTATGAAAAGAAGTGATACTTCTATAATTCCAAACGGAGTTGATACAGATAAATTTGCATTCAGAGGTTTTGATAAAATCGGAAACGAGAAACGGGTTTTGTTTATCGGAGATTTTAAATGGCTTCAAAACAGAGACGCTTTAGACTATATTCTTGCAAAAATATGGCCTAAGATAAAAAGACAGCTGTCTTTGCTAAGTCAGGATATAGATTTAAAATTATGGATTGTAGGGAAAAACCTGCCGCAAAGTTTTAAAAAGTATTCGGATAAAAGTATTATTTTTGATACTAAAAATAAGACGGAAGCTTTTCAAATATTCAGAAAAGCGTATATTCTTCTTGCACCCCTTCGCGCGGGCGGGGGCACAAGCTACAAAGTGTTGGAAGCAATGTCTACAGGCGTTGGTATTGTTACAACTGGTCTTGGCATAGAAGGACTTGGGGCAAAAAACAATGTTCATGTTCTTTCTGCAGAAAATTCAGATGAACTTGCAAGCTGTGTCGTAAATTTAATTACAGACCACAGTTTGTATAGAAAACTTACGCTTAACTCCAGAAAGTTTATTGAGGAAAACTATGACTGGAAAATTATTTCAGATAAGCTAAATAAAGTTTATATGTCCTGCTTATGACAACAGATCTTTCTATTGTTATTTTAAATTACAATTCAAAAAATTTTACATTGCAGTGTATCAGCTCCATTAAAAAATTCAGTAAAGAAAAGCTGGAAAACGGACAGTATGAAATTTTAGTGGTAGATAATTTATCAAATGATGGCAGTAAGGAATTTTTTAAAAAAATTGAAGGAGTTACGTTTATTTATAATAGCAAAAACTTAGGATTTTCAAAAGGCAATAATAGTGCTGTTTCTAAAACCAAGGGAAGATACATTCTTTTTCTAAACCCAGATACAGTTGTTTATAAAGATACCCTTTCTGTTATGGTTGACTTTATGGATACACATAAAAAAGCCGGTGCTGCAACGTGCAAACTGCTTATGGGAAGTGGAAAGATTGACGATGCTATACATAGAGGATTTCCGACACCATGGAATTCTTTAATGTATTTTAGCGGTATTTCAAAAATTTTCCCTAAGTCTAAAATTTTTAACGGTTATCAGATGGGATGGCTTGATATGGAGAAGACTCACGAAGTAGATGTTTTAGCCGGTGCCTTTATGATTGTAAGACGGAAGGCGGGAGAAGAAATCGGCTGGTGGGACGAAGATTATTTTTTCTACGGAGAAGATATAGAATTTTGCTACATGCTAAAAGCCAAGGGTTGGAAAATTTATTACGTTGTAGAAACATCTGCTTTTCATCATAAAGGAGTAACCGGTGGTATAAGAAAAGAATCCAAGGAAATTACAACCGCAGATAAAAAAACAAAAATACTTGTTACAAATTGGCGTTTCAATGCAATGAATATTTTTTACAATAAACATTATAAAAATAAATATCCTTTTTTTGTTGAATGGATAACAAAAACAGCGGTTGAGCTTAAAAGAAGAAAAAGCCTTCGGGAAATTCAATAATTTTTGTATAAAATAAGCCTCTCTTGTATAATTGCAGTATGTTAATAGGTGTTGACTGCCGTCTTTGGAGTCAGACTGGGGTTGGAAGATATACGAGAAATTTGGTCCTTAATCTTTTACAGATAGACAAAAAAAATAATTATATCTTGTTTGCAAAACCCGAGGATAAAATTGATATTAAAATCCAGATTTCCAAATTAAAAATAAAAAATTCAAAATTTAAAATTATAATTGCCGATATTAAATTTCATTCTTTGGCAGAGCAAACCAAATTCCCCCCGCTTTTAAATTCTTATACTCTTGATTTAATGCATTTTCCGTATTTTTCGGTGCCCATTTTTTACAGAAAAAATTATATAGTGACTGTTCATGATTTAATAAAAAATAAATTTGTAACAGGAAAGTCATCTACGCTCCCGTTTCCGGTTTATATTACCAAGCAATTGGCATATAAGCTTGTTTTGAAAAACGCTCTTAAAAAATCCAAAAAAATTATTGTTCCGTCTTTGGCGGTTAAAAATGATATTTTAAAAACTTATAAAAAAATAAATCCCCAAAAAATAGAAGTTACATATGAGGGAGGGCTTGAAGAAAGGTTAAGAGTTCAAAATTTAAAGTTCAAAGTTCCGATTAAAGAAAAATACTTTCTACGGGTAGGAAATTATTTTCCGCATAAAAATGTTAAAACACTTCTTACGGCTTTTAAACTTTTTATAGGAAACTCAAAAAACAAAAATATAAAACTTGTGCTTATCGGAAAAAAAGATTTCTTTTTTAAAGAAATGGAAAAAAACGTTAATAAATTAAAAATTTCTGAAAATATTATATTTATGGAAAATAAAACAGACAACGGGCTTATTTCTTTATATTCTAATTCAATTGCAACCATAGTACCTTCTTATATTGAAGGATTCTCGCTAACGGCTGTTGAGGCTATGTCTTTGGGTTCCCCTTTGATATTATCGGATATTGACGTACACAGAGAAATCTGCGGAAATTTAGCATTTTATTTTAACCCTAAAAATTTTTACGAATTTTATGAAATGCTTATTAAAGCAAATAATTTAACACTTTTGGAAAGAGACATTCTTTCTAAAAAGGAAAAAGAGAAAGCATTGCAATATTCATGGAAAAAGATGGCATTGCAGACTTTGGCAGTTTATGAAAACAGTGCTTCGACTAACTCAGCATAAACGTTCTTGTTATAAAATTTAGTATGAGAATTGCGTTGGTATATGACAGGGTAAATAAGTGGGGAGGAGCAGAAAGGGTACTTTTAGCCCTTCATGAGATATTTCCCGATGCGCCGCTTTATACTGCGGTTTACTCTTCCCAAAAAGCCAAATGGGCCAAACTATTTTCCAAAGTAATCCCATCATTTTTACAAAAAATTCCTCTTACCAGTACCAACCACGAATTCTTAGGGATTTTTACACCCATTGCATTTGAAGCCTTTAATTTTGAAGAATACGATCTGGTAATTTCTGTGACCAGCGAAGCAGCAAAGGGAATAATTACAAAGCCCAAAACTTTACATATCTGTTATTGTTTAACTCCCACCAGATATCTTTGGAGTGCACACGATTTTTATTTCAGAAATCCTCCTTCCAAATTTAAATTCATACCGCATTTCTGGTATCTTTCCCGGCCCTTTGTTAAATATTTGAAGTATTGGGATAAAATAGCCGCCCAAAGGCCCGATGAATATATTGCTATTTCTTCCGAAGTTAAAAAAAGAATTGAAAAATTTTACAATAGGAAATCGACTATAATGTTTCCCCCGCTAATGCTTTCTAATGTAATGCCTATAAAACCTAAGGAAAAAGACTACTTCTTAATTGTCTCAAGGTTAGTTCCTTATAAAAAAATAGATATAGCAATAAAAGTCTTTAACGAACTTGGTTTTCCTTTAAAAATAATCGGAAGCGGAGGAGAAGAAAAAAAACTTAAAAAAATGGCTAATTCTAACGTAGAATTTCTAAAAAACTTATCGGACGAAAAACTTTACGGATATTACCAGAACGCAAAAGCACTTATTTTTCCGGGTGTGGAGGATTTTGGACTTTCTATGGTTGAGGCCCAGTATTTTGGAAAACCCGTCGTTGCATTTAGAGGAGGAGGGGCATTAGATATAGTGAAAGAAGGAGTAACAGGAGAATTTTTTAATGAACAGTCGGTTAAATCACTTAAAAATGTATTGGAAAAATTTGATCATAAGCTATATAATGAAAAATCATGCAGTGAAAATTCTCAAAATTTTTCTTTTGAGCATTTTCGACAAGAACTTTTAAGATTTATCGAAAAACAAAAAACAATATGAAAGTAGTTATTTTTGCAGGAGGAGTAGGAACCAGGCTTTGGCCTTTATCCAGAAAAAATACCCCAAAACAGTTTGAGAAAATTATTGGAAATAAAACAATGCTTCAGCTTGCAGTTTCCAAACTTTTTCCTATGTTTAGCTGGAAAGACGTTTATATTGCAACCGGAGTAAATTATGTGGATCAGGTAAAAGCACAGCTTCCGCAGCTTCCTTTGGAAAATCTTATTGTAGAGCCCAAAGCGCGCGACGTTGGTCCGGCGGTCGGTCTTATGACTGCTATTTTTGAAAAAACCGCACCCAATGAACCCGTTGCTCTTTTGTGGGGAAGCGACCATTTGGTAAGAGAAGAAAAGCTTTTTCAGAAAGTTCTTAAGGCTGGGGAAAAAATTGTAAATAAAGATAACAAAAAAATAGTTTTTGTCGGACAAAATCCGCGATTTCCCAATCAAAACTTAGGATATATAGAATTTGGCAAAGAAGTGCAGACGGTTGACGGCCTTCCTGCCCATGAGTTTAAAAGCTTTAAATACAGACCGCATTTATCAACAGCCGAAAAGTGGGTAAATGACGGACATCACAGCTGGAATCTTGGGTATTTTATATCAACGCCTAAATTTCTTTGGCAGCTTTTCCAAAAATTTGCGCCTAAAGAGCTTAATGAAAAATTAGAAACAATTAAAGATGCATACGGTACTTCGTCTTATGAAAAAGTTTTAAATAAAATTTATCCCGAAATTGAAAAAATAACTTTTGATAATGCGGTGCTTGAGAAAATGGATCCAAGCGCAGGGTTTGTAATATCTGTTGATTTAGGCTGGAGCGACATTGGTGCATGGGAAGCATTGAAAGAAGCTTTGGAAGAAAAACAGACTGCAAATGTAACAAAAGGGGATGTGGCTGTTGAAGACAGCGAGGACAGCCTGGTTTATAATTTTACAAATCAGCTTGTTGTCGCAATAGATTTAAAGGAAATGATTGTTGTTAATACAAAAGACGTCGTTTTAGTATGTCCCAAGGACTCGGTTCCCAAAATAAAAAAGTTTGTTCAGCAGCTGGAAGGAACCGAACACGAACACCTGGCTTGAGATAATATGCCTTATAAACAGATAAAAAAAAGCGGTTGGTATGAATTTTTGAAAAGAGCAATGGACATTACTTTCTCGCTAATCCTTCTTATTATTTTTTCCCCGGTTATAGCAACGGTAGCTTTTGCAATAAAAATAGATTCAAAAGGCCCTGTTTTGGCAGACACGCCGGAGCGCGTTGGGAAAAATGGTAAACTTTTTAAAATGTATAAATTCAGAAGCATGATACAAAATGCACACCAGATACTTAGAAATAACCCCAAATACTCAAAGCTTTTCTATGAATACAAAAAAGGAAGTTATAAACTAAAAGACGACCCAAGAATTACAAAAGTAGGACACGTTTTAAGAAAACACTCACTAGATGAAGTTCCCCAGCTTTTTAATATTTTAAAAGGTGATATGAGTTTGGTTGGGCCCCGTGCATATTATCCTGATGAACTGCGAGACCAGCAGAAAGAATATCCCAAGACAAAAAAAGCGGTACAAATAGTTTTATCCATAAAGCCGGGTTTAACTGGTTACTGGCAGGTTTCGGGAAGAAGCGAAATAAATTTTGACAAAAGAATTGAAATGGATGCAACTTATGTTAAAAAACGCTCAATAATTTATGACCTTTGGATAATACTTAAGACTCCATGGGCCATGATTTCCGGCAAAGGCGCATTGTAAATAATTTTAATAGAATAATTAAGTGTTTGAAAATTTTTTAAATAGGCCGCAAAATATCCAAACTATATACCTCTACTTAATTTCAGGAAACACACTGGCTACCTCTTTTATCTGGGGGATTAACACAATTTTTTTGCTTGATGCAGGACTTTCCAATTTTGAGGCTTTTTTGGCAAACGCTTTCTTTACGGCAGGACAAGTAATATTTGAAATACCTACAGGAATTATAGCCGATACTTTTGGAAGAAGAGTTTCTTATCTTTTGGGAGCTCTCACGCTTGCAATTTCTACGTTTTTATACTTATTTATGTGGGAAATTAATGGACCTTTTTGGGGTTGGGCGGTTTCATCAATTCTCTTAGGACTTGGCTATACATTCTTTTCGGGAGCAACAGAAGCTTGGCTTGTTGATGCTCTTAAAGCGACAAATTTTAAGGGCCATTTGGAAGGTGTTTTTGCAAAAGGACAAATTGTAGGAGGCGTGGCAATGCTTGCCGGATCAATAGCGGGAGGGTTTATTGCGCAGTATTCAAATTTAGGGGTTCCTTATATTTTGCGCTCATTAATTTTACTTGTAAATTTTGCAACTGCTTTTTTCCTTATGAAGGATTTAGGCTTTAAACCCAAAAAATCTACTTCTGCCATAAAAGAAATGAAAATTATTCTTACAAAATCAATCAATTACGGTCTTAAAAATCCGCCTGTACGATGGATTATGCTTTCGGCTCCCTTTACAACGGGGGTAAGCTTTTATATTTTCTATGCACTTCAGCCATTTCTTCTTGAGCTTTACGGAGACGAAAAAGCATACGGCATTGCGGGTTTGGTTGCCGCAATTGTTGCTGTTTCGAATATCGCCGGAGGAATTGCTGCGCCGCGTATCAGAATGTTATTCAGTCGCCGTACAACTGTATTATTGCTAGGAGTTTTTCTTACCGGTCTTATTTTAATCTTTGTATCTCTTGTAAGTAATTTCTGGTTAGTGCTTCTTTTAATATTTTTATGGGGCATTATTTTTGCGGCACTTATCCCAATAAGGCAAGCATACCTAAACGGAATAATACCTTCCCAACAGCGTGCAACAGTTTTGTCGTTTGATTCTTTAATGGCCTCATCCGGAGGAATTGTAATACAGCCTGCACTTGGAAAATCAGCAGATGTTTGGAGTTACCCGGTTTCTTACGCACTTTCTTCAATTTTTCAGTTCGCTGCACTGCCGTTTATTTATCTTGCAAAAAAAGAAAAATCCAGCTCGGATATTATTGAAGACAGCAAAAAATAAACTTATAGAGCG
>Ga0210057_1003062_pt1 | contig 23315 bp, 16 predicted proteins | sample CryGeyCG2114_010_2_FD_183968 | JGI IMG/M metagenome (GOLD analysis project Ga0210057, IMG submission 183968) | Groundwater microbial communities from aquifer - Crystal Geyser CG10_big_fil_rev_8/21/14_0.10 (SPAdes) (version 2) | ecosystem: Environmental > Aquatic > Deep subsurface > Groundwater ...
TATTGCAACTGGTCTCAATATGCCTTTTGAGGAGGCGGAAGTTTTAAAGCGTGATATTGGATTGGGGCAGACAACGAGCGGTACCGATATAGCAAAAATGGTTGAAGTTCCATTGGGTCGTATTTTTTCACAGGCAAACCGTATTATGTTTAATTTTGTGAAGCGCTACAATACGCCACTTAAGCAGGTGCTACTTGTCGGTGGCGGATCAGCTATAAAAGGTATAGATGCATATGCGACAAACATGTTAAAAACAGAGACGGTAATGGCAAATCCATTTTCAAAATTAAATACCCCAGCATTTATTGATGATGTGCTTGCACGTACAGGTCCAGAGTTTGTTGTTGCGGTGGGACTGGCACTTCGTGCGCTTCGTGAAGTGTCTTAATTTTCCACACAAGGTTTGAGGTAGGGCGTGTATAATAAAGTACACATGGAACCACAGTTTAAAAGTTCGTTCATACCTAAAAAGGATAGCGTTATATCAGCTGTTGGTAACGTAGGTGTTCCTTATAAAGGCTCCTCTACAGGTATTCTTGATAAGCTTGCAACAGTATTGTTTGTTCTCTCACTTGTGGTGTGGGGTGGTTTGTTTGGATATCAAAAATATGTTGAGGCGGATATTGTGACGTTGGAACAAGATATTGCGAGCGCTCGTTCACTTATTGATGAGGATAAGGTTGATTTGTTTGTTGCGTTAGGAAAGCAGGTACGAATTTCAAAAGAGCTATTGAATCAACATATTTCCCTCGTACCGTTATTTGAGTTTATGGAGGAACACACGATTCCATCGGTGCAATATACGGAATTTAGTTTCTCACTTGGAGAACGAGGTGATATTGAAGTTGTGGCTACAGGGAGGGCACAAGATTTTGCGGATGTAACACGCCAGGAAGAAGTTTTGATTGAAGCAGATATGCTTACCCAACTTTCTGTAAATACAATTACCGTAGCAGACACTGTAACGTCGGGAGGGGTAACCTTTAATACGACTTTTACAATTCCACGACAGGGTCTTCTCTACACAGAATTGGTGAAAGATTTAATTGTACCTGTTGCGTCAGCAGAGGTTGCAGAAACAGAAACGGAAGCACAAGAGGCCAGTGATGCATTAGATGAAGAATTGGAACAGACACTTAATGAGCTTGAATCATTTTAAGATATGAAAAATTTTCTTTCTCCAGTACTCTTAGTTCTCGTTGCAGTCATCGGCTACTTTTATATTTTGCCCGCATACGACCATGTTGCCTTACTGAAAGATAAAAGGGATAAGCATGTGGAGCTCCTGGATTCTATTCAGAGTATTGGTACGAAGATCAGTAATCTTGAGGCACAGTATAATTCATTTGCACCAAGAGAGAGAGGTTTGTTGACACGGCTTATTCCACGAGAAGCGAGAGAGGCTGTTATTGTAAATGATCTGACGGCTCTTGCTGAGATACATAATCTTTCCGTTACTGCAGTTACCTTCGAGAAAGCTGCTTCTGATGAAGGTCAGCAAGCCATTGGTGAAGCTGATGATTCTCTGTTTGGATCACGATATGCAACATGGGACAGTGTCGTAACCGTGCAGGGAACATATGATGGCTTTAAGGGATTTTTAACTGATTTAGGGCGCAGTATTCGTATCGCAGATGTATCACATATCAAAATTGCACAAAGTGAGACTGGGGGCCGTAGTCTTACCGAGTATCAAATAACCATTACAATTTATTCTCTCGAGTAATATGGAACAGAAAAAAGGTAACAACATGCTCGCAATACTACTCCTGCTCCTTGTTGGCGGTGGTTTATTTGTATATAAAAACTTTTTTGCTGAAGAGGTTGTCGTTGATACTGCGAGTGTTGAGCGTGAAGCGGAGAATACACGACGATTACTTGATCAAATTAATCGTATTGATCTTGATAAAGAATTTCTTGATTCTCCGCTGGTCAATACGCTTGCCAATTTTTATGTTACTCCAGAAAAAGGTGCACCAGGAAAAAATAACCCATTCACTGCGGCATCTGGTGGACTTTCAAATCAACCACTTCCTTTGGAAGAGGAGGGACTTGCTGATCAGGCAGGACCCATTGAAGAAGATGTTAATGTAAATGAAGAAAATGAACTATGAGTATATTAGACAGGCTCGTAGAAAAAGGAGTTATCACAGGCGATGAGGCAGTTCTGATTGAAAAGGAAGCACAGGCGAATGAGGATAAATATGAATCTTTACTTTTAAAACGCGGCATCAAGCCGGCGGATATTTTGTTGGGCAAGGGAGATCAAGTTGGTGTCCCGGTTTGGTCAGTTGGTAAACAACAAGTCAACAGTAAGGCACTTGATTATATTCCTGAGGAATCAGCGCGACATTATAGCTTTGTGCCACTCGGGGTAAAAGATGGGGTACTTGAGGTTGGGGCGGTAGATCCAGAAAATATTGAGGCACGTGACGCACTAAACTTCATTGCTTCAAAAGTGGGTATGCCTTACAAACTGTTTCTCATTAGTCGTGAAGACTTTGAGAAGGTTCTTGAGATGTATAAAGGTCTCTCAGGTGAAGTAAATAAGGCTCTTACAGAACTCGAATCAGAGCTTGCACAAGAAGAACAGGCTTTAGAAAAATATAAGGAAAAAACTGAAAAGGACGAAGGGCCAGTTGATATCGAGCACATTACTGAAGACGCGCCTGTTACAAAAATTGTTGCTAACATTGTTCATTTTGCAACAAATGGTAATGCATCCGACATTCACATTGAGCCTATGCGCGAACAGACGAAAGTAAGATTTCGTATTGATGGCGTCATGGAGACAAGACTCACCCTTCCTGGTAAGGTGCATGCGGCAGTGGTGGCTCGTGTCAAAATTCTTTCCAATATGCGACTTGATGAAAAGCGAAAACCGCAGGATGGTCGTTTTTCTACATTTATGGATAACCGTAAAATCGACTTTCGTGTTTCAACATTTCCAACATACTTCGGAGAAAAGATTGTGATTCGTATTCTTGATCAGGAAAAAGGTGTGGTGCCACTTGATAAAATTGGTCTATCTCCAAAAAATATTGAGCTGATTAAGAAAGCGATCCAGCGCCCTCATGGTCTTATTCTTATTTCAGGACCAACAGGTTCAGGTAAAACAACGACGCTATATTCTATGCTCAATGAACTTGATAGGGAACATAAAAACGTTCTGTCTCTTGAGGATCCGATAGAGTACAACATTGAGGGAATGAGTCAGTCACAGGTGCGACCAGAAATCGGGTATACATTTGCATCTGGTCTTCGCACTACTCTTCGTCAGGACCCCGATATCATCATGGTGGGTGAGATTCGAGATAAAGAAACTGCGCAGCTTGCTATTCACGCAGCCCTTACAGGTCACTTGGTGCTTTCAACTATTCACACGAATGATGCCATTGGTGTTATTCCGCGTTTGATCGACATGGGTGTTGATCCGTATCTTATTGCTCCGACACTTATTCTTGCCATTGCTCAGCGTTTGGTACGGAGGCTGTGTCCGGGTGGTGGAGAAGCAATTCCAGTGGAAGACAGTATTAAAATGATGATTGATAAAATGTTTGCGGATTTACCACCAGAAGAATTGAAAAAAATTCCAATGGGACAAAATCTCTACGAAGCAAAACCAACTCCAGAATGCCCACAGGGTGTTAAAGGTCGCGCCGCAGTTATGGAAGTGCTTGAGATGGATCGTGAAATTGAGACCATTGTACTTAAAGGTGGCAGTGATAAAGATATATATGCAGCTGCACGTAAAAAAGGAATGATAATGCTTAAAGAGGATGCTCTGATAAAATGTTTTAAACAAGAGGTGCCGTTTGCAGAAGTTAATGGGTTATAATTTATTTACATAGAATTTTTATATGGACTATACTCAACTACTCAACGAACTCTGCGACTTGGTTGCGCGTGAGAATGCGTCAGACCTTCACTTGGGCGAGGGAATTGTTCCAACGCTGCGTATCGCAGGCTATTTGAATCCACTTGCTAATAAAAAACCATTTACCAAGCAAGACATGGATGGTATTTTGCGAGTTCTCTTGAGTGAAGAAGACTTGGCGATTTATGCTAAACAAAAAGGCGTGGACTTTTCATTTAGATCGCCGAACGGTTCTCGTTTTCGTGGCAATGCGTTTGTTCAGCTTGATCAGGCAGGTGTTGCACTCCGCCTTATTCCTCAAAAAGCAAAGACATTTGCTGAACTAATGCTTCCGCAAGAGCTTGAGCAATTTGCTCACAGAGAACAGGGCTTCTTTTTAGTGGTGGGTCCAACAGGTCATGGTAAATCGACAACCCTGACTGCCATTATTGAGATAATTAATCAAACAAGATTGGAGCACATTATTACCATTGAAGACCCGATTGAGTTTGTGTATACACCTGCAAAGTCTATTATTGATCAACGTGAAGTGGGACGAGATACACCGAGTTTCTATGAAGGACTACGTGGCACATTTAGACAAGATGTCGATGTAATTTTAGTTGGTGAAATGCGAGAGCCGGAAACTATTGGAACTGCAGTGACTGCTGCGGAAACTGGACACATGGTTTTTTCTACACTGCATACAAACACGGCAGCACAAACAATCGACCGTATCATCGGTTCGTTTGAGGCTCGTGAACAAAATCAGGTGAGGCAACAGCTTGCAGGATCGCTTGTTGGTATTTTCTCACAGCGTTTAATTCCTCGTGTGTCAGGTGGACTAGTGCCTGCCTATGAACTTTTGGTCAATACTCCGGCTGTTGCAAACTTAATTCGTGAAAACCGGTCACATGAAATCAATACAATGATTGAGACTGGTAGTACGAATGGTATGATCGATTTAAACCGTACTCTTGCAGAGCTTGCACGACAGGGTGAAATCACTATTGAAAATGCCTATAGATTTTCTACAAATGTAAAGATGCTCGAGCGACTCGTATAATAACTAATGTATGATTTTTTCTTACAAGGCAATCGATAAAGCGGCAGGTGATACACGCAAAGAAGGCACAATAGATGCGGTCAATATGGACGTGGCAATTTCTTCATTGCAGAAGAGAAATTTACTTGTACTGTCGATTGATCCTATTGAAGATTCAAAGCCGTTTTGGGAAAACATGACGCTGTTTTCAGGAAAGCCAAAATCAAAAGATATTGTGATTCTTTCTCGACAGCTTGCCACGCTTTTTGAGGCTCAGGTTTCTGCACTCCGAATTTTTCGATTGATGTCGCTTGAGGCAGAAAAACCAGCGGTGCGCAAAATTCTTTCAGAAGTTGCAGATGATATTCAGGGTGGAGATACGATTTCACAAGCCATGTCTCGACACCCAGAAGTATTTTCAGATTTTTACGTAAACATGGTGCGAGCAGGTGAAGAGTCTGGAAAGCTTGATGAGACATTCTTGTTTCTTGCCGATTATCTTGATCGTACATATGAAATAACGTCAAAAGCAAAAAGTGCTTTCGTATATCCTGCGTTTGTCGTCACTACGTTTATTGGTGTGATGATCTTGATGTTTACGGTCATTATTCCGAAAATTGCAGTGATGCTCAATGAAGCCGGTCAAGATATTCCTATTTATACCAAGATTGTTTTGGGGATTAGTAATGGGCTACTGAATTATGGTTTATATATTCTGGTCGCTCTTATTATCGGTGGCTTCTTTTTTGTGCGATACGTTCGGACACCAGGTGGAGCATACGCCTTTGATCAGTTTAAGCTTTCAGTTCCGTATGTTGGAGATCTATATCGAAAAATTTATTTGGCACGTATAGCAGACAACATGAACACCATGCTTACGAGTGGTATTCCTATGATTCGTATTTTGGAAATTACTGCTGCTGTCGTAGATAACAAGGTATATCAAGCTATCCTTGAGAACATTATTGAAGACGTCCGTAGCGGAAGTACTATTTCTGATGCCGCTTCAAAATATAAAGAAATACCGGGAATCATGGTTCAGATGATGCGTGTTGGAGAAGAGTCTGGGGAGCTCGGCAAGATTTTGAAAACACTCGCACGCTTCTATCAACGTGAAGTAAATCAAGCAGTTGATAATCTTGTGTCTCTGATTGAACCAATCATGATTGTTGCACTCGGAGCTGGAGTAGGTATTTTGCTCGCTGCAGTTCTTATGCCAATTTACAATATTGCTTCTGCTACATAGGTAGGCTGTGGATATTACTGTCGCGCATTTATGAAGTTTCAGAGTATAATTGGTTCAGCCGATTCTTTAAGGAATCCAATAATAATTAAAAATAATTTAATACTATGTACAAAAAAGGTTTTACATTGATTGAGCTTCTCGTTGTTATCGCGATCATCGGTATTCTCTCATCTGTCGTGCTTGCGTCTTTGAACTCAGCACGAAGCAAGGGATCAGATGCGGCGGTTAAGGCTCAGCTTTCGCAGGTGCGTGCAGAAGCTGAACTCTCTTACGATGAGAATAGTTACTCATATATAAATGCGTGTGAAGATGCAGCTGATTTGCTTGCTGGTGCCGTAGATGCTGGAGGTGGTGCATCTGCTTGTCAAGACAGCACAACTGCATGGGCAGCTTCTGTTCCACTGAAGTCAGACTCAGCTATATACTTCTGTGTTGATTCAACAGGAACAGCAGCAACAACATCTGCAGCGGTTTCAACCACAGTGTGTCCATAGGTGGTTGCACGGTATCTATCGAGAAAGCATCCCTTCCACATGGTCGGGGTGCTTTTTTGTTTTATATCCGTACAATTATATATACATGGATTACATATATATTTATACGGTCATTCTGGGTGTTATTGTGGGAAGTTTTATTACAGCACTTGTTTCGCGGTACGGAGTACGATCAATGCTTTTTGGTCGCTCAACCTGTGGTGCATGTGGTGCAAAGCTTGGAGTACTAGATTTGATTCCGGTGTTGAGCTACATGGCAATGCGAGGTAGATGCAGACACTGTAAAAGTCGCATCTCAATCATGTATATCTTTGCAGAGATTTTTACTGCATTTGTTTTTGTGCTCACGCTTAAACATGTTTTGCCACTAGGGCTTCCACAAGGAGAAGCTCTCACGCTATTTACACTGTATGGTCTAGCGTTTACGTGTTTAATTGCGCTTTCTCTATACGACTTTATCCACTTTATTATTCCTGACGGGTTAGTTTCTGGATTTATTATTTTTGGTTACATTGCGCGGCTCTATGAGCTCGATATTACTGGGCAGGGAATAGCGCTTTTTGATGTATACAGTGGGTTTCTTATCGCGGTTCCTTTTCTGCTTATCTGGATTTTTTCAAGTGGTCGTTGGCTTGGATTTGGAGATGTAAAACTTTCTTTAGGTATCGGCGGTATGCTAGGCATTGTGTCGGGTATTTCTGCTGTAGTGCTCGGTGTATGGATAGGTGCAATCTTATCTCTCTTATTTCTGGTCTTTGCACGTGGGGGTTTTCCCTTTGGAATCAGAAAAAAGCATCTTACAATTAAAAGTGAGGTACCTTTTGGTCCATTTTTAGCACTTGGAGTATTGCTCGCATTCTCCTTGTTTCCAGACATTATGGGTCTGTCAGTATACTTACAATCATGATGCGTAAAAAAATAACAACAAAAACAGGATTTACCATTATTGAACTATTAGTTTCACTTGCGATCATTGTTGCTCTTTCAGCTGTTGTGCTTTGGAATCAGTCCGAAGCAACGCGTAGTATAAATATTGCCAATGCAGTCAATGAATTTATTATCCGTCTTCGAGAAGCACAAACCTATGGAGTTAGTGTGAAAGTTGTTGATGATACAAGTGCAGAAGGAGAGACATATAAAGCAGGGTATGGTATATATTTGAGGTTTGATACAAACTATATAATTTTATTTGCTGATAAAGATAATGATGGGCATTATGATGGTACGGAAACATGTCAAACAGGGGCAGCATATGAATGTCTGGATAAGTACACGTTAATTGGTGGAGTGAAGATCATTGATATGTGTGGGCAAATTGCAAATAGTGACAATATCAGATGTGCTCGAAAAGATGGAGAAGCTATTGATGCGTTTAGCATTGTGTATACTCGGCCATCTTTGGAAACCAAGGTTCAGTTTTATCACGGGAATGGCGCGGCACCAAATAGTTATAAAGACGGTAGGGCGGTTGTGATGTTGGGTTACGAAGTTATGCCGGTTGATTTTCCACCACCTGATCCATGTCGCGCAGTAAATGTGTATGAAACAGGGCAGATAACATCTACAGAACCATGTTAGCCCAGCACCACTTTTACACTAGTTACTCACAATTGATTACATGCCAGAAATAAATATACATGCCGATATAAAAAATAATGACACACCTTGTAAAAGTGGTGCTGGGTTTACATTGATAGAGTTACTTATTGCGGCCGGTATTTTTTCTATTATCGCACTTTTTGCTACTGGTTCTTTAACTTCTGTGTTCAATTCAAACCGTAAAGCCAATTCTCTACAGGCTGTTATGACCAATCTCAATTTTGCACTTGAAGAAATGTCTCGTGAGATTCGCTTTGGAACAGATTATCGATGTGCCTCTTCGGGAACCAATCCGTCAAATTGTCCAAGTGGTGGGAGTGCAATAACGTTTAAATTTGATGCAGACGCAGACTTGGATGATGAGCAAGTAACCTATCAGTTTGTTGATTCAGATAGTGATGGTGATTTTGAAATAGAACGAAAGGTGGGTACAGGTTCGTTTGAGCCGATATCTTCAGATGATGTGCGTATCACATACGCAAGATTTTTTGTAACTGGCGCTGAAGCAAGTAATGCTTATCAGCCTCGCATTACCGTTGTTATTCATGCGGTTGCAGGATCGGGCGATACTGAGTCAGAATTTACGATTCAAAACACACTTGTGCAACGTAAAGAAAAATATTAGATCATGAAGAAAATTTATACACATGGATTTACAGTCATTGAAGCACTTGTTGCGATAGGTATTTTAACCGTGGCAATCAGTGGTGCGTTTGCTGCAGCATCCCTATCTCTTAATCGGTCGACGTACACTAAAGAACAGGTTACCGCGTTTTATCTTGCGCAAGAGGGTATGGAGGCTATTCGTTGGAAACGAGATACGAATGCAATTGCGGGGAATGACTGGATGGAGGGTATTGGTGAGGTTGGTGATCCATGTTTAACTCCGAATGTCTGTTATGTCGATACAATACCACTGAGTATGAATTTTGTATCTTGTGGGACTTCGTGGGGGGCATGTCCGCTCATTAGACTAGATTCGCCATATTTGTATAGCTATACTGCAGGTACACCAACGATTTTCCGCAGAGAAATACAGATAACACCACTTACGAGTGTGCCATACATAGCAGATGGAAATGTGGTCCAAGTAGAGGTGCGTGTAACGTGGACACATGAGGGGGATGACAAAGCATTTATTGCAAAAGGTCTATTATACAATTGGCATTAAGATGAATAAGAAATACATAACATCTCAAAAAGGATTTGTACTCTTTGTAGCGATTGGCGTCTCCGCGATTTTGCTTTTAGTTACGGTTGCAATGAGTAATATAACCCTCAAACAAGTGCTGATTGCTCAGGCTTCTCAGGAATCGCAAAAGGCATTTTATGCCGCGGACAATGGTATCGAATGTGTGATGTTTTGGGAAATACAAAACCCGACAAATCCAGGAGAAAGTGCCTTTGGTTCAGTAGGACAAAACATCAGCTGTGGTATCCAGACGTTTTCAGTAGGAGGAGGTAATGAATCAGAATTTGAGGTATTGTTTGATATTACGGATCCTGCAAATGATCCATTGAGTTCATGTGCCATTGTGACCGTTAATAAAAGTGGTGGTACGGTGATAGAATCTCGCGGTCGCAATCTATGTTCTGGCAACAGTAACCGCCGAGTAGAGCGTGGAATTCGCGTAAAGTACTAAACTAGCTTTTGCTCTTTTTGACCGCTACAATAGGTCTATGGCTGTGCCACACGATGTGAACGAGCGGGTAAAAAAACTGCGTGAAGCGATAGAAAAGTACCGATATGAGTACCATGTTTTGGATAAAGAAGAAATTCCTGCAAGTGCACTCGACACACTCAAAAAAGAACTAGCTGACCTTGAAGAACAATATCCAGAACTGATAACACCAGATTCTCCGACACAACGCGTGGCGGGTGAGCCGCTGTCGCAGTTTAAAAAAGTGGTTCATAAAATTCCACAGTGGTCATTTAACGACGCTTTTGATGAAGCGGACATTCGTGCATTTGATGAGCGTGTCCGTCGTTTCCTTAAAGATGAAGATGCTCATTTTTCATATACGTGCGAACTTAAAATAGATGGGCTTAAAGTTATTCTTGAATATGAAAAAGGTGTGCTTAAAACTGCTGCAACGCGCGGAGATGGACGTGTGGGTGAAGATGTGACGCATAACGTACGAACTATAGAATCAGTCCCTCTGAAGCTTGTGCGACCAGTGGATGTTATTGTTGAGGGTGAAGTGTGGCTTCCTGAAGAAGAGTTAAAACGTATCAATAAAACACGAGAAAAAAAGGGTGAACCGCAATTTGCTAATCCGCGCAATGCCGCTGCAGGCACCCTTCGCCAGCTTGATCCGCGTGTTGCGGCAGAGAGAAAGTTGGATGTTTTTATATATGATCTAGGAGATACGTCTGAGCGTTCACCTGATACGCAATACGAAGAGCTTGTATATTTAAAAGAACTTGGATTCAAGGTCAATCCACATTTCACCGAGGTGAAGGATATTGAAGGCGTGATTGAATTTTGGAAATATTGGCAAAAGCACAACAAAAAACAGGGATATTGGATTGATGGTGTGGTGGTAAAGGTCAACGAAAAGAAATACCAGGAACAGCTTGGATACACCGGCAAAGCACCACGTTTTGCAATCGCATTTAAATTTCCGGCAGAACAAGTGACAACGGTACTTGAAGACATTGTATTTCAAGTGGGGCGTACGGGCGTGGTGACACCTGTGGCGCATCTCCGTCCCGTTTCTATTGCCGGATCAGTCGTGTCTCGTGCGACACTCCATAACGAAGATGAGATAAAGCGACTTGATCTTCGCATCGGAGACACGGTTATATTGCAAAAATCTGGTGATGTGATTCCGGATATTATGTCTGTAGTTACAGAAATGCGCACCGGTAAAGAAAAACCATTTATGTGGCCGACTAAAATTTCTGAATGTGGAGGAGATGGATCGATCGAACGAATACCAGGGCAAGCTGCGTGGCGATGTGTTGCAAAAGATTCGTATGCACAAATTCGCCGCAAGTTTTATTATTTTGTTTCAAAGAAATGTATAAACATTGATGGACTTGGTCCCAAGGTGATTGATGTACTTTTGGATGAAGGGCTCATTACGCATTTTGATGACATTTTTACATTGGAAAAAGGAGATCTGCTCGCACTTCCGCGCATGGGTGAAAAATCGGTTGATAATTTACTTGAATCTATTAATAAAGCGCGCGAGACTACGTTACCAAGATTTCTCGCATCTCTCTCGATACCCCAAGTGGGTGAGGAAACAGCAGAGGATATTGCCGAGCACTTTGGCAGTATTGAAAAAATTATGCAGGCAACGGGTCAGGAGCTAGAGTCTATTGATGGTGTGGGTCAGGTTGTGGCACAGGAAATTGTCAGTTGGTTTAAGGATAAATATAATCAAAAATTAGTTGAACGACTGCTCACTCATATAGAATTTAAAAAAACATCAGTTAAAAAATCTGGAAAGCTAACTGGTAAAAGTTTTGTACTCACGGGTACGTTAGATAGTATGTCGCGAGATGAGGCGGGCGCAAAAATCAAAGCGCTCGGCGGCGACATACATTCATCAGTTTCAAAAAACACGAGCTTTGTAGTCGCTGGCGAAAATCCGGGTTCAAAGTACGATAAGGCACAAGAACTTGGTGTAGAGATCTTGGATGAAAAAGCATTCCTCAAACTTATCGGTTAAATCTGACAAAACACCCTTTTTTTGCTAATCTTCTCCCTATGATAAAGAAAGAGGACGTACTTAAACTGGCTCAATTGGCTCGCATAGAAACTTCCGAAAAAGAGGCGGAGGAACTCGCGGGAGATCTTGATCATATATTGGAATATGTGAGTCAGGTGAATTCTTTAGATCTATCAGATGAGAAAGAGCAAACGGGCCCTATCTTTAATGTGATGCGCGACGACGCACATCCGCATGAATCGGGTGTACATACAGAAGAATTGCTCTCTGCGTCACCTGCAAGAGAAGGGGATTATTTTAAGGTTAAGAAAATACTCTAGGAAAGGAAAGATGGAAAGAAGCAAAAAAGAAAGATTATGATTGATTTGAAACAGCTTACAATTAAAAAACTAGCAGACATGTATCGCAGTAAGGAGGCGACAGTCTCTGATGTTGTCGATGCATATCTTGCGGAAATTGAAAAGAAAAATCCTGAACTCAATGCATATCTGGAAATATATGATGATGTGAAAGCGCAAGCGGAAGAAGCACAAAAGAGAATTGATGCAGGAGAAAGTGGGGAACTTATCGGTATTCCCGTTGCAGTAAAAGATAATATTTTGATCAAGGGAAAGCGCGTAGGATCTGCGTCAAAAATTCTTGAAAACTATGTTGGTTCATATGACGCGTTTGTTATAGAAAAACTCAAAAAAGAAGGCGTTGTGTTTTTGGGACGAACCAACATGGATGAGTTTGCTATGGGTGGTTCTACAGAAAATTCTGCATATGGAGTGACCAAAAACCCACATGATGTAGCGCGCGTTGCCGGCGGTTCATCGGGTGGTTCAGCGGTTGCAGTTGGGGGTGATTTGGCGCTTGCTGCACTCGGTTCAGATACCGGAGGATCTATCAGACAACCTGCATCGTTTTGTAATGCCGTTGGTCTGAAGCCGACATATGGGAGTGTTTCGAGAAGCGGTCTCATGGCCATGGGGTCTTCTCTCGACGTTATCGGTCCGATTGCAAAAACGGTTACAGATACAGAACTTTTGTTTACTGCAATAAAAGGTAAAGATTCACTCGATAGTACCTCGCACGATGGCGCATGGAGTGAAAAAAGAGAATCAAAAAAGGTTATTGGTGTACCACGGGATTTTACTAACATCGAAGGAATTGATCCAGATGTGAAAGAAAATTTTGAACAGTCATTAGAGAAAATGAAATCTCTTGGGTATGAAATACGAGATGTCAGTATGCCAACCATGCCACTTTCTCTTGCTGTGTACTATATATTAATGCCGGCTGAAGTATCATCAAACCTATCTCGTTTTGATGGGGTTAAATACGGGCTTCATGTTGATGGCAAGGATTTGATTGAAGATTACTTTAAGACACGCGGAGAAGGTTTTGGTAAAGAGGCTCGTAGGCGCATACTTGTTGGAACATATGTCCTTTCAAGCGGATATTATGATGCCTATTATCGAAAAGCAGTGATGGTTCGTAACAAGATTAAAAAAGAATTTGAAGCGGTGTTTAAAGAGGTCGACGCGATTGCGCTCCCGACATCGCCGACACCAGCTTTTAACATAGGAGAGAAGTCAGATCCGCTCTCATTATATCTTGCAGATATTTTTACCGTGTCAGCAAATATCGCAGGAGTGCCTGGCATCTCACTTCCCGCCGGTTTTGTTGAGAGAGAGGGTAAAGAGTTGCCCGTCGGGTTTCAACTCTTGGGGTCACACAACAGAGAAGATATATTGTTTGCTTGTGGTAAAGACTTTCTCGGCGAGTAGTTTTCTACCTTTCAAAATTTGGTTGTGTCGGTACAATATACAATATGGCAGAAGATAAAAAGGAATCATCCGGTGGCGGTGGTATATCAAATACAGATGCTATCGGCGGACTTATTGCGATAGGAATACTCTTTGTAATTGCACAGCGTGTATATTTTGCACTTCGATCTCAGTTTGTTACTTCTGGAGGTCTTGATACAACGAATAGTTTTGTGGAAGGACTTATTGACTTTACTTTTTGGCTTAAGATTTTTGCAGTCATTATTTCCTCGGTTTTGCTTGCGGGGATTTTACATACGCGGAGCCGTTTTATAGATCTCTCTAAAGTAGAAAAAGAGTATTATTTTCCGCAGGGCGATTCGATAACGAGGGACATTGAACATGTTGTAGTGGAGAATAGATGGCAGCGTGTTATGAAGCATGCAGAAACTGATAATCCAAATGATTGGAAGGTTGCCATTCTCGAAGCAGACATCATGCTTGATGAACTGCTTGATAGATTGGGATATCGAGGTGATTCAATGGGAGAGAAAATGAAACAAATTGAAAAGAGCGACTTTATAACGCTTGATAAAGCATGGGAAGCTCATAAGATTAGAAACGCGATTGCTCATGAAGGCAGTGAATTTCTTATCAACAAGAGAGAAGTTTTGCGTGTTATCGGACTTTACAAAGAAGTGTTCGACGAATTTTATTATATATAAAGGTTGAAATGTGTGTGAATTTTTGCTAAACTATTGACCGTATTTTATAGCGGGGTGGAGCAGTAGTAGCTCGCAAGGCTCATAACCTTGAGGTCGCAGGTGCAATTCCTGCCCCCGCAACACGTACACAAAACCGGCCTGGTGCCGGTTTTGTGCGTTGTTGTGGGGAATTCCGAAATTTTTTTCGGAATGTGCAGAATTGCAGGGCGCAGGTATATCAAAATGAGCACATTTCGATACCGAGCCGGGGTCGCGGAAATTCGTGAGTGACGACGAACGGATTATCTGTGACCAATTCCTGCCCCCGCAACATGAAAGAAAAATAGGCATTTTTGCCTATTTTTCTTTTGCATAAATCTGAAATTTATGGATAATTCTTAGGTGACTATTAGTCATGTCGGCGTAGCTCAGTTGGTTAGAGCGTGGGACTCATAAGCCCAAGGTCGGAGGTTCGATCCCTCCCGCCGACACCCGTAATGGCGATAATGGCTGTTTTTTGTTAAAATGCCTCGCGTTGCGCATTGCGGGTGTAGCTCAGCTGGTTAGAGCGTCCGCCTGTCACGCGGAAGGTCGTGGGTTCAAGTCCCATCACTCGCGCAAGACCAAAAACCGTCAGATTATTTCTGGCGGTTTTTGTGTCTTTGTATGAAGTCGATGGAACTTGAACGGGGAAGGGGTCGGGAAACGGGAGTTTCCCGTGGAGGAAGGATTCGGAAAACCGTGGGTTTCCGAGGTGTTCTTGTCCCATCACTCGCGCATAAAACAAAGGAGTCCCAAGCGAAAGCATGGGGCGACTTTTGTTTTGCCGTCTATATAAAATCTCAAAAAAAATTCTAAGACCTTGGTTTGTTTTGGCTCAAGTGGTAAGAAAAACAAAGGGTGCTTGCGTCTATAAACAGTTACAAATATGGCAGTTCTTTCATATGATTGGTACAGAGAGGTCACAATCTTCATTTCGAGGCGAATTAAATGAGGTCTGCACAATTTTGATGCAATTTCTTCATGAACATTGTATAGTTATTTCATGAAGACATTTTTTAATGGGTTTCGTATACCTCATTTACAACTAATGTTCTGGTTATTCTCTACGCTGCTCATCTTTTTAGGGCAGTTTTTTATTTTTTCAACAATAGTAAAGGCAGATACCGAGCTTCCTTTCCGTGATATTTCACGAGATGCTGTAAGCAGTGATATTCGATTGCGTCCGAGTTCAATGACTGGGGCGTTTTTTTATGAACAATCAATCGTTGCTCCTCCGGGCAGAGGGGTTCTTACGCCAGATTTGAAACTCACTTATACAAACCAAGGGGGTGAAGATATAAATCTCTATGGACATGGGTGGTCAGATAACATACCGTATATAGAACGTATTAATAAAACGGGAACAAACACGTTATACGACGAATTTAACTTCCATTCATCATTTGATGGGGAAATAAGATCTTTAGATGGTTCAACTACTACAGAGTTGCATGGGGCTCGTTTTGAGGGTGGAGATTTTAGAAAGTATGAATTTGTTGACCATACGCATTGGAAAGTTACCGATAAAACAGGAACTGTATATACCTTTGGTACAACAACGGCCGCTAGATTAGATAATCCGAGTGATTCAACAGAAATATATCGATGGATGCTCGAGGAAGTACGTGATCCTAATGGTAACTACATTTCCTATGATTATTACAAGGATTCTGGTCAGATTTATCCATTAACCATCACATATACAGGACATGATACGACTGATGGTATTTTTACAATAAATTTTGAACGAGAAGCTCGTAGTGCGACCGCAACTTCAAGTAAGGCCGCTTTTCCGATTGTTGCAAAAGAGCGTATTTCGCAAATAAACACCAAAATAAATGGTGTATGGGTACGAAAATATGACCTAGATTATACGACAGGGGATAATGGTAATCGACAGTTACTCGATACGATAACGGAGAGTGGTCAAGATGAGGGTGGAAATGTAACTACATTACCTACAACTAACTTTGATTATCAAACAGTAACAAAGGGGTGGGGCACGAGTGGTTACGGTCCAGCAGAGGATGCTCTTGATAGTAACTTAAATGATATGGGGGTACGCTTTGGTGATGTAAATGGTGATGGACGCGTTGATACTCTTATTGCTCGTAATGAAAATAGTCCTACTCCTCACTATAAGAAAACTTATTTAAACACAGGAAGTGGTTGGGTTGCAGATTCAACGTGGGATTCGCCTTTGTATTTTGTTAACACTGAGTTATCTAATCGTGATGATAACGGTGTGCGTATTGTTGATGTAAATGCTGATGGTTTGGCAGATATAATTGCCTACAAATCAAGTCAGTTTGCATATATAAATAATGGTGCAGGGTGGACAGCAAGTAGCACATGGAATCCGCCTGTGCAATTTACAACCAATGATTCAAATGCTAATGATCTTGGTGTACGTATCGCGGACGTAAACGGTGATGGATTACCTGACATTCTAAAAAGTTCTGTTGATGCCAATTGGGCAACAACCACAGCTACATACCTCAATAATGGTGCAGGGTGGACAGGAACTTCCGCATGGCACATGCCGTATCCGTTTGTCCGGGCTGACTATGGTGATCTCGGTACGCGTATGGCAGATGTGAACGGTGATGGGCTCGTTGATGTGTTAGTTAATAATAGTGGTAGCTATGATGGTGTATATGTAAATACAGGTACTGATTTTCAATTTAGTAACGATTGGACATTTCCTTCTAACATTTATTTCTCAAATGCCGGACGTGACAGTGGTTCACGCCTCGTAGATGTTAACGGAGATGGTCATATTGATATTCTTCATGCTAAGAGTCCTAATCAAACTGCTTATGTTAACAACGGGAAGAATGGCTGGACTCTCGATGTGTCATGGGCACCGCCTACAAACTTTGTAACTTCGACCTACCAAGATACGGGCATTCGAATTGCTGACTTCAATAGTGATGGTTTAGAAGATTTGAGTGGTCGTGAAAATAAAACCAAGAAAGTAGACATTCTTACCAAGGTTACTGACAGTAAGGGAGCTGTACACAATGTCTCTTATAAACCTTCTACAGCCTATGCTGATGGGTCTGATCTTGCGAATACTAAGGTACCTTTCGTAATTGATACGGTTGAAAGTATCGCGGTTGATGATGATTTCGGCACAGTGGGTACCACGACCTACGCCTATGGTGGCGGTGATTACTACTACAATGGTCCATTTGACAGAATGTTTGCTGGCTTTGCTACGACAACAGTTACGGACCAGCTCGATAATGTAACCGTAACCAATTTCCATCAAGGTAATGACTCGCTTTCTACTATTGGAGAGTACAGTGATCATATCTCAAAACGAGGACAACCATATCGTGTTGCAGTCTATGATGATAGCGATAATCTATACAAACTCACGGTAAATAAGTGGGAGAATACATCACTTGGTAATGAGCGTAATTATGCAAAGTTAACGCGTACTACTGAACTTGATTATGATGGAGATGGTGACCATAGAGATAAGACCACAACGTATACATATAATGACAGTAATGGAAATCTCTCAGAACAAGTTCAATATGGAGAAGTGACAGGAAGTGGTGACGGCACCTTCACTGATATAGGGTCAGATACACGTACATTTGAAATAACATATGCAACCAATACACCTGCATACATTATCGGCCTCCCTCAAACAAAAACTACAAAGGATAATAGTGGTATAAAAGTTGCTGAACAGCGGTTTTATTATGATAGCCAAGCGCTTGGTAATGTTACGCTCGGCAACCTTACAAAAGAAGAAAGATGGGTTTCTGGATCAACATATATTGATTTTGAGCACACGTACAATTCATATGGACTGGTAACACAAACCAAAGATCCGCGTGATAAAACAACAACCTATGTATATGATGCCTTAAATTTGTATACAGCTACGACTACTAATCCACTAAGTCATGTGGTTGAACGACTCTTTGACTATTCTTCTGGAAAGACGGCTACCACAACAGATGCAAACGGCAACACGTTTGTTACAGTCTTTGATGGACTTGACCGACCACTACAAGAAAAAATACCGGACCATCTTGGCACACCATCAAATTTGGTTACAAAAACTGTTTATGAATACGTTGATACACAGGGGTCGCGCCGTGTGAAGCAGATAAGTTATTTGAGCCCTTCTGTAAGTGTAGAGAAGTATACCTATCTTGATGGTCTTGATAGATCAATTCAGGAACGAAATGAGATGGAGACATCAAACACATTTAGTGTGCGTGATTATGCGTATGATAAACGTGGAAGTGTGGAAAAAGAATCGTTACCATATGAAAGTACAGGAACGTCACGTACCAGTATCACAACAGATGGGGATCTGTTGATGACATACTCGTATGATCCGCTAAATCGTGTTACTGCTGTTGTTAATGCAGTCGGAACCGAGTCGCATGCTTATGATCAATGGAAAGATGTGGTAACTGATCGGGAAAGCAATACAAAAGACTTTACCCATGATGCGTTTAACAATTTGGTGCAGGTGGATGAACACAATGGAGGTGGTACATACACTACAACCTATATTTATGACGTACTTAAAAATCTTACAAAAATTACAGACGCGGCAAGTAATGTTCGTAACTTCACGTATGACGGTCTCTCAAGATTAACGAATTCAGAAGATCTGCATGCTTCGGCCGATGGAACGTTTGGGTCTATCACGTATACCTATGATGACTCGGGTAATCTCACACAAAAAGTTGATGCTAAGAGTCAGACAACGAATTATACGTATGATGATATTAATCGTGTACTAACGGAGGATTATACAGGGAGTGGAGGAACAGAAATCACATACGGTTATGACACGTGTAGCAACGGTGTGGGACGTTTATGTACTGCAACGACAACAGACGTCGTTGCGCGTTATGGCTACGATGCACTTGGTGGCACCATAGAAGACGACAGAACGATCAACAGCAGTGATTACGATACAAGTTATGCGTATGACCGACAAGGAAACTTGACCTCAGTTACGTACCCGGATACATCTCTCGTTGCGTATACATACAATACGGCTGGTCAGCTTGAAACCATGACCCTGACACTTCCTGGCGAATCGGCGCAAACATTGGTTGAAGATACTGATTATGGACCAACTAATAAAGTTACCTATCGTAAATTAGGTAATGGTATTGAGAGTACATACACATATGATGCTGATGAACTATATCGTTTGCGTAGTATTGTAACTACTGTTGCTTCTACCACAGGTGGAGGAGGTGGCGGAGGTGGTGGTATGGCATTTGCCGATAATCTTCTCCCGAACTTTGCATTTTTAGGTGACTCACTGCCTCTGGCGTTGGCACCAACTTCACACGAAAAACTTATTCAACAATTTCTCTCGATACCTACAGTTAGTGGTAATGTGAAAACACTTTCGGCGATTGTTGAAGAGACTACGTTACCTGACACCATTGAAGATAACACTGGTACACAAAGTATAGGTGATATTACTACTGAACCAGAAGTAAATACAGAAGAGGAGGTGACACCTACTAATGTGCCTCAAAATAATGAGGCAGAAACAGGAACAGCTACACCTATTCAAAACGAAAGTGCTCAAAATGATAATGCTACCTCAACAGAACCGTCAATTGAATCATCATCAACATCTACTACTACACCAGGATCTACATCTACCGAAGAATCATTAACTCCTGTTGATCAAACACCTGCTTCTGACATGGCCGCGGATGCTCAAGCGAACCCTTATAAAGAAGAGGCAGATACATATGTCTATGAATTTGGAAATGCAGATTCCACTCAAGGAAAAATGACAGCTGAGCTCGCAAAGAATCGTCCTGAAGTTCGATTTACTAAATGGGATGGTGAAGTTAATGTTGGGGTTTCTTACGACAAGGTGCAAGCTAATGGATCAAGAAAATTCATGAGCGACCGTGTGGAATGGAAGGGCGGAAAAGAAGAAGTACATGCATATCCACTTGAGGCAAAAGAAGGGATGGAGGATGGCGGTTTTGAAATAGAGGTATATCTAACAGAAAAACCAGACAACAACACATTCGACTTTACTATTCAGGGTACAGAAGATCTTGATTTCTTCTATCAACCGGCTTTGTCGTTAGAGGAGTTACAGCGTGAAGGTGGTGCATGTACAGAGGTAGAATGTGTAAACAGTGAAGGTAGGGTTATTGCACGTAGACCCGAGAATATTGTAGGAAGTTATGCGGTGTACCATAAAGCAAAATCCGATCATGAGGTAGGAAAACAGAACTATGCCACAGGTAAGATATTTCATATCTATCGACCAAAGATTATCGATTCTGGTGGTAAAGAGGTCTGGGGAGATCTTACATATGAAAATGGGACTCTTACGGTAACAGTGCCACAAGACTTTCTTGATACTGCTACATATCCAGTAATTGTAGATCCAACATTTGGATATACATCAGTAGGTGGTAGTGAGACATGGCCTAGTCCTAATTGGGTTGCAGGTAATCGATATACAAGTCCATCTGATGTAGCAACTATTACAGGAATTAGTTGGTATCACAGACGATATTATTCAAACGATCATTTCAAGGGTGTGGTCTATGATGCATCAGGTAATGTTATGACTAATGGAGTTGGAAATCAGACCAACTCTCCTTCAAGTTTTTCATGGACAGAAAGTACGTTTGCTACGTCAGTATCTATAAACAGTAGTACAGATTATGGTCTCACGTTTGTTTCAGATGGGGAGCCTGACTTCAAATATGACTATATAGGTGGTACCTATGAATTGTTTGATAGTAGTAATAGCTACTCAAGTCCCCAATCGATTCCATCTGGAGATGGTGGAAATATGAGGCATTCTCTGTATGCTACCTATACTGTCTCTGGTGGAGGAAATACGGCACCATCTGCACCAAGCTCACTTGAAACAGAGGGTCAGACGAATCCTGCAAACATCACAGATAGTACTCCAGAATTCACTGCGGTGTATAACGATGCTGACACTGGTGACAGCGCAGTAAACTACCAAATTCAGGTTTCCACATCCACAAACTTCGGTAATCTATATTGGGACTCAACTAAAACAGTGTTAGCAACAACTACAGAAGGCAACCGCACTTCAGATATAACGTACAGCGGTTCTACTCTCGCATCATCAACGACATATTACTGGTGTATCAAATTCTGGGATGATGATGACGCAGAAGGAAGTTGGAGCACGGGAACATCAACGTTCTCTCTGGCTGCCGGTGGTGGTGGAAATTCAGCACCATCTGCTCCAACTGATCTTGAAACCGAAGGACAAACCAATCCAACAAATATTTTAGACAATACGCCGGAATTTTCTGCAATCTATGATGATCCTGATACTAGTGACGTTGCTGTGAGTTATCAAATTCAGATTGCGACAACATCAAACTTTACAAGTTCATACTGGGATTCTACGAAGACAGCCCTTTCAAGTTCAACACCAGAGGGAACACGTATTGCCGATATTACGTACGGCGGCTCTGCACTAGCTTCAAGCACAGTCTATTACTGGAGAATTAAGTTTTGGGATGATTCTGATGCTGAAGGTTCATGGAATACAGCAACATCTACATTTTCTCTAGCGGCTGGTGGAGCAGGCGGTGGAGAAAATACTCAACCTGAGATAACTCTTGTTGGAGACAATCCATACAGATTGGCTGTTGGTGGCACGTTTACCGATCCTGGCGCTACGGCAACCGATGCAGAAGACGGAAATCTGACAAGTAACATTGTTGTTACAGGGACAGTTGATGTAAATACTGCCGGCTCTTATACACGAACGTACAGCATTATTGATTCAGGAGGTTTATCCTCCGCAGTTGCCCGGAGCGTTATCGTTGGAGGTACACCAAACTTTACGTTCTATACGAATGCTTCAAGTGTGTTTACCGACCAGGGTGAAGTTGCTACAGGTACTCGTCGTATCCGCTTCGCCTCAGCTTCAGGCGCAAGTGAATATGCACAACTTACAACCACAGAAACAGGACTTACAGTCGGTAAGACATACGAAGTGGGTATACGAATCGATCAAATTTTTGACACCGGTTCTTACTCAATTCAAAATCCAGTTATCTTGCTTGACGGAACAACGCTTGCTACTGGTAGTTATGGTTCTGCTTTTTCGGAAACCTTTGTAGCAACGAGTACTTCTCACACTATAACGCTCAAAATTCAAGCGATCAGTCTCGGAAATGGTGTTGTCAACAACTATGATTTCTACGATTATCTATTCCTCGAAGTTCCGGGAGAAAATACCGCACCGACTGATCTAGAGACAGAGGGACAAACCAATCCAACGAGTGTCCCAGACAGTACACCGGAATTTAGCGCAATTCATCACAATGAAGCAGGATATAATGCTGTTGATTATCAAATTCAGGTCGCTACTTCGACAAGCTTCACTAATCCATATTGGGATTCCGGACAAACCTCTCTTGCAACTTCAACACCGAATGCATCGAGAAGTGAAGAGATTAGCTACGCAGGGTCACTCCTTACCGCAGACACTACCTACTACTGGCGTATCAAATTCTGGGATTCAATAGGACGAGAAGGCACCTGGAGCACTACTACCGCATCATTCTCTACAAACGTTTCCGGTACCACAGACATTATCCAAGAGATATACTTCACCTATGACAACGTAGGCAACATTACTCAGATTAATGATTACTCAGGTACGCAAGCATCGAAGATTGTAGGATACACCTACGACGACCTCTACCGCCTCACTTCCGCCTCTACCACTGCCGCAACCTCAACCCCATTCAACCAAACCTACACCTACGACAGCATCGGCAACATCACCACCAAAAGCGATCAAGGCACCTACACCTATTCTCAAACCGGCTACACTAATCCTCACGCCGTAACGAGTATCGGAGGCACCA
>Ga0210057_1003063_pt1 | contig 23314 bp, 18 predicted proteins | sample CryGeyCG2114_010_2_FD_183968 | JGI IMG/M metagenome (GOLD analysis project Ga0210057, IMG submission 183968) | Groundwater microbial communities from aquifer - Crystal Geyser CG10_big_fil_rev_8/21/14_0.10 (SPAdes) (version 2) | ecosystem: Environmental > Aquatic > Deep subsurface > Groundwater ...
ATCGAGCTTATTTGCAAAAGCAGGGCAAGTTGGTGCCAGATTCTTCCAGTCAAGAGTGGGAGGCAGGCATTAAAGAATTTGTAGAAAAAATAAAAACAGATGATTCTTTTGCCAAAGAGCATGGTGAGCTGGGGCCGGTATATGGATATCAATGGCGAAATTGGAAAACACCCGAGGGGCGCCGAGTGGACCAGATTCAAAACGCGGTTGATTTAATTAATGAAAATCCTGATTCACGGAGGATTATAGTTTCTGCTTGGAATGTTTCGGATATAGAAGAAATGGCCAAGGCTGGTTTGCCTCCCTGCCACACTCTTTTTCAATTTTACGCGAACCAAGGCAGGCTTTCGTGCCAGCTTTATCAGCGCAGCGCGGACTATTTTTTGGGAGTGCCGTTTAATATAGCCAGTTATTCATTGCTCACAATGATGTTCGCGCAAGTAACAGGTTTAAAGCCGGGTGAATTTGTGCATACGTTTGGGGACATGCATTTGTTTGTTAACCATTTTGAGCAAGCCGAGGAGCAGCTTGCGCGCGAACCGCTTGCCTTGCCAATTATGAAAATTAATCCAGCCATAAAAAATATTTTTGATTTTAAGTTTGAAGATTTTGAATTAGTTGGCTATAATCCGCATCCGGCGATAAAGGCGCCGATTGCGGTATGAGGCTTCGTCATCCCGAGCGGAGACGACCGAAGCGAAGCGGAGGGATCTCGCGGATATTTTATTGACGTTGCGAGCTCGATGAGATCCCTCGACTGCGCTCCCGCCGAGTACAGCGGGTCGCTCCGCTCGGGATGACGTTACTATTATGTCTAAACCTATAATATCCATCGTCGCCGCCATCGGCAAAAACCGCGAACTGGGAGCCAATGGCCAATTACCATGGCATATACCGGAGGATTTGGCGCATTTTAAAAAAGCGACCATGGGTCACCCGGTTGTCATGGGCCGCAAGACCTATGAATCAATCGGCAAGCCGCTTCCGGGCAGGGAGAATATTATTATTACCAGAAATGCAGACTATAAAGTCGACGGTTGTATTGTGGCGACTTCCGTGGAAGAAGCAATCGCAAAAGCGAAGGAATTCGACCAAGAGGAAATCTGCATAATCGGCGGCGGGCAAATTTTTGAGCAAGCCATGGGCATGGTTGATTTATTGCGCCTGACCATAGTAGACAGCGCGTTCAAGGCGGACACCTATTTTCCAAAGTACCAAGAATTCAGCCGAATTGTGTCCGAAAAGACGCTGGAGACGGATAAATATAAGCTGAAATTCATCGATTTAGAGCGTGGCTGACAAAGAATCAGCCGCTTTTTTTATTCATATTTTTGTGCTATTCTAGTGTTATCCTATTGTCATCCCGAGCCCCTTACTGTCATCTCGAACACCAGATGAGTATGCTAAGTAAATAGTGTTCGGTACTAGGTTAAGATTAGTTGGAGGGTAGATATGGCGGTGTGAGAGATCCCCTTAATCAAAGAACAAAGCGACGATTTAGGGGGTCTCTCACCCCGCGATGCTTAATATTTTTTTTCGTGATTATACAAGTGCCATATTCATATTACTATTAACATATTATAGGGGTTCGAGATGACAGTTATTATGAAACTCGAAACAATCATCGGACTCGAAATCCACGTTCAGCTAAAAACCAAGAGCAAAATGTTCTGCGCTTGTTCTAATGACGGGGAGAACCAAGAGCCTAACACAACCATTTGCCCTGTCTGCCTGGGGCATCCCGGCACTTTACCTGTGCCAAATAAGCAGGCTATTGAGTGGGCTGTTCTTTCTGCCTTGGCTTTGAATTGCGAAATTCCGCATCATTCTAAATTTGATAGGAAGCATTATTTTTACCCGGATTTACCTAAGGCGTACCAGATATCTCAACTGGACGAGCCCATGGGCGCAGGCGGCCATATCGAAGTGGTGGTTAAAGGCGAAAAGCGAAAAATACGCATCCATCGCCTGCATTTGGAAGAAGACGCGGCGAAATTACTTCATGACAATAAAGGTCAGTCGTTCGTGGATTACAACCGAGGAGGAACTCCTCTTATGGAGATAGTTACAGAAGCGGATATAAGAAGCCCGGAAGAAGCCGGGGAATTTATGCGCGAACTGCGCTTGATAATGCGGTATCTTGAGGTGTCTGAGGCGGACATGGAAAAAGGGCACCTTAGGTGCGATGCGAATATCTCGCTTCGGCCCGCAGGCGAGGATAAGTTTTATCCGAAGACAGAGATTAAAAATCTTAATTCATTCAAAGCCGTGGAGCGGGCCTTGGCGTATGAAGAAAAGCGCCAAACAAAAGTTTGGGAAGAAACAGGCCAGGCGCCGGCGGAGCAGGGCACGCGCGGCTGGGATGAGGATAAATTAAAGACAATGGAGCAAAGGACAAAAGAAGGCAGCGCGGATTACAGGTATTTCCCGGAGCCGGATATTCCGGAGCTTGATTTTGATAAAAAATGGGTGGAGCGCGTTAAAAAAAGCATTCCCGAATTGCCATCAGAACTTCGGGAGCGGTTTAAATCCGAGTACGGGTTCAAGGCGGAAGACGCGAAAATATTTTCCCTTGATTTGGCTTTGGCCGCATACGCGGAGCAGGTAATATCCGAATTGCGCGCTTGGCTTTCGAGCCAGGAGGCGGATGCCGAGGAAGAGGAAATTTGGGAAAAAGAAAAGAAGAAAATATCAAAGCTGGTTTCCAGCTGGCTTTTAACGAATCTGCTCGGGCTAGTTAATAAATCGGGAGAATCTGTCGCGGATATAAAAATCACGGCCGAGAACATGGCGGAGCTGATTGCCATGGTGCATGGAAATAAGGTTAACAAAACAAACGCGCAAGCTCTATTAAAAGAAATGTTCAAAACAGGTGGCGACCCATCGCAGATTCTAGAAGAAAAGGATTTGGGTAGCATGGCTGACGATGGGGAGCTAGAAAGCATTGTTGAAGGTGTTATTAAAGAAAGCGCGGACCAGGTTGAAGAATACAAAGCAGGAAAAGAAGCTGTTCTGCAGTATTTTGTCGGGAAAGTCATGAAAGAAACTAGGGGTAAGGCAGATGCCGGGCAGGTTGTGGGGTTGTTAAAAGATAAATTGAGATAGTTATTATCCCAAGTTCACGGTTGTCATCTCGAACACCAAATAAATGCAACAAGGGGGCTAGAATATGGTACTAGAATGAATTAATTTTTTGCTTGGGTGTTTGGGTGTGAGAGATCCCCTTAAAGGACGCGCAATTCGACGATTAAGGGGATTTCTCACCCTGCAAAGCATTTCTTTTAATAAGTATTACTAAGTACAATACATAATTTAAAAAGACGTTTTACGAGGGTTCGAAATGACAAATGGAGCATTATCCACAAAGGTACTTGCTTTGATTTATACACAGTACTATACTGATAGAGGAAATTTAATTCCCTGTGCGAAATTTTTTACTAATATTAGTCATTTTATAGGCAAAAAATGACCTCAATAATCAACAAACTTAAAAACCGCATCCAAACTACTAATAAGCCCAATAAGGGGCAGTTTGGTTTCCCTTTTTAATAATCTCCGTTTGGGAGATTTTTTTATGCCCAAAAAAGTAAAAGCCAAAATAGTATTAAAAGGAGGATTCACTCTTTTTGGCTATTCTTTTGGCGCGCCCGTCTCCAGCGCAGGAGAAGTAGTGTTTAATACCAGCATGGTGGGGTATCCCGAAGGCTTGACTGATCCTTCGTATAAAGGACAGATTTTTGTATTTACTTATCCTTTAATCGGCAATTACGGCGTTCCGGGAGATAAAATGGTAAAAAATATCCAACAGAACTTTGAATCGGAAAAAATTCATGTGCGGGGCGTGGTTATTTCCGATTTATGCATGGAGCCCAGCCATCATGAATCTGTTAAAACTCTTGATAAGTGGCTCAAGAACCAGGGCATTAGCGGTATATACGGAGTTGATACCAGAGAGCTAACAAAGCGTCTTCGGGAGAAGGGCTCTAGCTTAGGAAAAATAATTGTTGATAAGGATATTCCTTTTTACGACCCGAACAAAGAAAATTTGGTTGAACAAGTAAGTTGTAAAGAGAGGGTTGTATACGGAAAAGGAAAGACAAGAATTTTATTAATTGATTGTGGTGTAAAAAATAATATTATTCGGTCTTTTGTCCAAAGAGATTGCACAGTTATTCGTGTGCCTTATGATTATGATTTTTCTAATGAAGATTACGATGGAGTATTTATATCCAACGGACCGGGAGACCCAAAAATGTGCCAAGCCGCCATCAAAAATATAAAAAAAGAGTTAAACGGCCAGAAGCCCGTTTTTGGAATATGCATGGGAAACCAGATTTTAGCGCTTGCCGCCGGCGCCAATACTTACAAGCTTAAGTACGGGCATCATGCCGTGAATCAGCCTTGCGTGGATTTAGAAACCGGGAGATGCTACATTACTTCCCAAAACCACGGCTACGCGGTGGATGCAAAAACTTTGCCCGAATCTTTTCAGCCTTGGTTCGAAAACGCGAACGATAAGACAAACGAAGGAATCAGGCACAGAACAAAGCCATTCTTTAGCGTTCAGTTCCATCCGGAAGCCAGCCCGGGGCCAACGGACACGGCGTATTTATTCGATTATTTTTTGGATTGCGTACGACGGGCATAGAGCGTTATTTATCCCCGCGAAACAACGAATCAGCTACAAATCTACAAATGTGCTTTTTATGTCTAAGGAGGGTGAAAATAAAATTGTCTATAAAGAATTGAGCTATAAGATAGTTGGCGTAATGTTTGATGTTTATAATGAATTAGGATACGGGCATCCGGAGAAAGTGTACGAGAAAGCAATAGAGAAAGCCTTTGTAATATCCGGAATTTCATATCAGAGACAGGCGAATTTTAACTTGACCTACCATGGAGAGATTGTTGGAAAATATTATATAGATTTTATCGTTGATAACAAGATAGTGCTAGAACTTAAAAAAGACAGACGATTTCCAAAGAGAAATATAGAGCAGATAAAAGGATATCTACAAGCAACTAATATGAAATTAGCAATATTAGCAAATTTTACTCCAGAAGGAGTTAATTTTTTAAGAGTTTTAAATATACCCGAAGACCAAAGCTAATTTACTGTATTTATTTGTAGATTTGTAGCTGATTAGTTGTTTCGTGGGGTTCCGTTAATAACATGAATAACATTAAATTACCCAAAAGAGTATTAGTATTAGGTTCCGGCGCCCTGAAAATCGGGCAGGCCGGGGAATTTGATTTTTCCGGATCCCAGTGTTTAAAAGCCTTGCGCGAGGAAGGCATAAAAACAGTGCTGGTCAACCCCAATATCGCCACTATCCAGACTTCCGAAGGCATGGCGGATAGCGTTTATTTTTTGCCGGTGCAGCCGCATTTTATAGAAGAAATTATCAAAAAGGAAAAAGTGGACAGCATATTCCTTTCGTTCGGCGGGCAGACAGCGCTTAACTGCGGCATAGATCTGCAAAAAAGCGGGTTTTTAAAAAGGCACGGTGTCCGCGTCTTGGGAACAAGCGTGGAAACTATCGACATCACCGAGGACCGGGATAAATTTGTAAAAGCTTTGAATCAGATTGGCGTTAAAACTCCGGCCAGCCTGGCGGTCAGCTCCGCCGGAGAAGCGCTGCGGGCGGCGGAAAAAATCGGCTACCCGGTGATGGTGCGGGCGGCTTTCGCGCTCGGCGGGCAGGGAAGCGGCGCGGCTAAAGGTAAAAAAGAGCTTCAGGATTTGGCGGAAAAAGCTTTAAGCTCCTCGCCGCAAATCTTGGTGGAAGAGTATTTGGGCGGATGGAAAGAAATTGAATACGAAGTAGTGCGCGATCAGGCGGATAACTGCATCACCGTCTGCAACATGGAAAACATGGACCCTTTGGGAATCCACACCGGCGAAAGCATTGTGGTGGCTCCGGCGCAGACTTTGAACAACCATGAATATTTTAAATTGCGGGAAATAGCCATTAAAGTCATTCGGCATCTTAAAATAGTGGGGGAATGCAATATCCAATACGCTTTGGACCCGAAATCCGACGATTACCGAGTAATAGAAGTTAATGCCCGGCTTTCCCGCTCATCAGCTTTGGCTTCAAAAGCCACGGGCTATCCTTTGGCCTTTATAGCGGCCAAGCTTGGCTTGGGCTTTAATTTGCCGGAATTAAAAAATTCCGTTACCGGGGTTACCACCGCCTGCTTTGAGCCGGCTTTGGATTATTTGGTGGTAAAAATTCCCCGCTGGGATTTGCATAAATTCAAAAAAGTTTCGCAAGAGATTGGCTCGGAAATGAAATCCGTGGGCGAAGTCATGGCCATTGGCCGGACTTTTGCGGAGGCCATCCAAAAGGGCGTCCGCATGCTTGATATCGGGGCGGACGGAATAGTGGGTAATTCTAACCACGCGGTGGAAGACGCGGCCCAAACCATTAAAAACCCGACTGACCGCCGGATTTTCGCTTTGGCGCAGGCTTTTGGGGAAGGCAAATCCGTGGAAACTTTGCACGCTTGGAGCAAAATAGACAAGTGGTTTCTGCATAAAATAAAAAATATTGTGGATTTGGAGCGCGAATTAAAAAAAGAAAAATTGGATAAAGAATTAATCCTTAAAGCCAAGCAGTCTGGATTTTCCGATAAGCAGATAGCGCGCTCTCGCGGGAAAAATGAAGAAGATATTCGGCAATTAAGAACCAAATTCAAAATCCATCCGGTGGTAAAGCAGATAGACACCTTGGGCGGGGAATATCCGGCCAAAACAAACTACCTTTATTTAACATACAACGGAACAGCGCATGACCCTTCTTTCCGGCAAAAAAAATCCGTGATTGTGCTGGGAAGCGGAGCCTACCGGATAGGCTCGAGCGTGGAATTCGATTGGTGCTGCGTGAACGCCATTAAAACATCAAGGAGCCTAGGGTACAACACCATCATGATCAATTACAATCCGGAAACAGTTTCCACGGATTATGATGAATGCGATCGGCTGTATTTTGACGAACTGTCTTTTGAGGTGGTGCAAGAGATATATAATCTGGAAAAACCGGAAGGGGTTATTGTTTCCATGGGCGGGCAGGTGCCTAATAATCTTGCTTTAAAGCTTTATAAGAATAAAATTAAAGTTTTAGGAACCAGCCCGTTATCAATTGATAAAGCCGAAGACAGGCATAAATTTTCCGGCATGCTGGATAAATTAAACATCGACCAGCCAAAATGGCGCGAGCTTAAAAGCATCAATCAAGCCAAAGAATTCGCCAAAAAAGCGGACTATCCGGTTCTTATCCGGCCTTCGTACGTGCTTTCCGGAGCCGCCATGAATGTTGTTTTTGACGACGAATCTTTGGAGCGTTATTTGAATATGGCTGCCAAGGTGAACGAGGAGCATCCGGTGGTTATTTCCAAGTTCATCGAAAACGCGCGCGAGATAGAAATCGACGCCGTGGCCAAAGGCGGGGAAATTGTGGTGTATGCCATATCCGAACACGTGGAAAACGCGGGCGTTCATTCCGGAGACGCCACCATGGTTCTGCCGCCGCAGAAAACATATTTAGAAACGTTCCGCCGGGTGCGGCGCATAGCCAGGACGCTGGCGCGCGAACTCAATATAACTGGTCCGTTCAATATCCAATTTTTAGCGAAGAATAACGATATAAAAGTCATTGAGTGCAATTTGCGCGCTTCGCGCAGTTTTCCTTTTTGTTCCAAGGTTTATAAAATAAATTTTATCGACATGGCGACGCGCGTAATTTTAAACGAGGATATTCCGAAGATAGACAAATCTTCGCTTGATTTGGATTACGTGGGGGTTAAGGCCTCCCAATTCTCGTTCTCCCGCCTAAAGGGCGCGGACCCTGTTTCCACGGTGGAAATGGCTTCCACCGGCGAAGTCGGATGCCTGGGGGAAGATATGTATGAGGCGTTTTTAAAAGCCGTGCTTTCGGTGGGGCTAACTCTGCCGCCTAAAGATAAATACGTGCTTATGACTTTGAGCGAAAGAAGCAAAGGCCATAGAATGCTGGATGTGGCGCAACAGATTATCAATCTGGGGTACAAGGTCTTGGCCACGGAAAGATCGCATGAATTTTTTGCCAAAAACGGCATTAAGACAAAGCTTATCCATAAGATTCATCAGCCAGCCTCGCCTAACATTAAAAATTATTTAACCGAACGTAAAATCGGACTTATTATCAGCATACCGAGCGGCATATCGGCGCAGGAAAAGACAGACGCGGACGTTATCCGCCGGCAGGCGGTGGAATTTTCCATTCCTCTTATCAGCAATATCCAATTGGCGCAATTATTCGTGGAATCTATCAGCCGGAAGGGGATAGATGATTTACTTATAAAATCTTGGGATGAGTATTAAAATGGTGGTGGGGAATTAGAGTGGTCAGGTGGTTGGGTGGATCATTTCTTCGCGTCATCCTTTCCTGTATTGTCATCTCGAACACCCGATGAGCATTAAGAGAAAAAAATTATGGCACTAAGTAGAATTAATTAGAAAGTTAAGTGTGGGGGTGTGAGAGATCCCAGAAATCAACACATATTGCGTTCATGTTCGGGATCTTCTCGGATTGCAGCGCGCATTCCTCTTAAGACGTAATTCGTTTGCCATACCATTCGTCTTTTAACACATAATTAATCCTCGAGATGACAGCCATCATCCTAAATGCTACAATTAACTTAACCATATGCCTAGCAATACAATGGAACAATTCGCCAAAAAATTAGAGAAAATAAGGAAAAAGCGGAATTTATCAAGGAAAAATATTTTAGGTATAAATGATCTCTCTATCAAAGATATTGAGTTGATTTTTGATGTGGCTAAGGTATTTAAAGAAGATTTTGTTTTGCCGGGCGAGAAAAAGATGCCTATTTTGAAAGGCCGGACAATTATTAATTTTTTTGTGGAAACCAGCACGCGCACGCGGACATCTTTCGAAATTGCGGGCAAAGAACTGGGCGCGGACGTGATAAATATTTCCGCGGATTCAAGCTCCATGGCCAAAAAGAAAGAGACCCTTCATGACACTATCCGCACTTTGGGAGCCATGGAAACAGATTTGATTGTTGTCCGGCATTCCGAGGCCGGAGCTCCTAAAATAGTGGCTGAAGCTTTGGGCAAGCCGGTAATAAACGCCGGAGACGGCTGGCATGAGCATCCAACGCAAGGGCTATTGGACGCGTATACCATCACCGAAAAGCTTGGCGCCCTAAAAGGCAAAGAAATTTTGATTGTGGGAGATATTCTCCATAGCCGGGTGTTCGGCTCGGTGGCGCGCGTTGCCCGGAAGCTGGGCGCCAAGGTGCGGGTGGCGTCTCCGCCGACTATGGTTCCAAAAGAAGTGGAAAAGGAATTTAAGGTAAAAGTTTTCTATAATATCGAAGAAGCCATTAAAAACGTGGACGTGGTGTACGCCTTGCGGGTGCAGATAGAGCGGGCCGCGAATTCCTATATTCCGTCTTTGCGCGAGTATTCAAAATTGTTCAACATTACTCCAATGCGGCTGGCTTTGGCAAAACCGGGCGCGATTGTCATGCATCCCGGGCCCGTGAACCGCGATATAGATATATCCAACGACGTCATGCGCATGCCGCAGTGCGTGGTGGAGGATGAAGTGGCTAACGGCTATTGCGTAAGGCTGGCGCTGCTGTATTTGATATTGAACTAGATCCCCACGAAACAACAAATCAGCTGCGAATTTACAAATGTCGTAATGCGCGCGAAAATAACAAATAACGCATTTGTAGATTTGTAGAGATTCGTAGTTTTGTGGGGAAGAAAACGTTTTAATAGTGATGACATAACCATATTTTATGAAAAACATTCTTATCAAAGGAGGCAAAGTAATTGACCCGAAAAATAAAATAGAAGCAGTCTTGGACGTGCTGCTTGTAGGCGGAAAAGTAAGTAAAGTCGGTAAAAATATTGTTGATAAAGGCGCGCAAGCAATCAACGCCAAGGGAAAAATTGTTACCCCCGGCTTGATAGACATGCATGTCCACGCGCGCGAACCCGGGCGCGAGGATAAGGAAACAATCAAAACATGCTCGCGCGCGGCCGCGCGCGGCGGAATTACCACTTGCGTCATGATGCCGAACACAACTCCGGTGGCCAACGACCAGACCACTGTTAAATACATGGCCGCTAAAGCCAGCGAGGAAGCGGTGGTAAACATGTATCCCACGGGCGCGGTAACGCGCGATTTGGATAGCGACGACCTTAACCAATTAAGCGATTTAAAAAACGCCGGCGCCATAGCCGTCAGCAACGATGGTTTGCCCGTAAAAAATCCGGCAGTTTTGCGAAAAGCCTTGCAGTACTGCCGGATGCTGGATTTGGCATATCTTTCGCATTCGGAAAATTTGGACATTTCCGCCGGAGGCTCAATGCACGAAGGCGCTGTTTCAACCCGGCTCGGCTTGCCGGGGATTCCGGCTTCGTCGGAATACATAAACGTAGCCCGAGAAATCCTTTTGGCGCGCGAAACAGGCGGCCGGATCCATTTTCAGCACATGAGCGCCATCGAGAGCCTGGCTTTTATTAGGGCCGCCAAAAAGGAAAAAATCAGCATCACTTGCGAAACCTGTCCGCATTACTTTGCTTTAACAGACGAAGCCATTGGAGATTACGACGCCAACGCGAAAATGAATCCGCCGCTTAAGCCTCAAGAGCATGTTGAGGCCGTTATCCGCGCTTTGCAGGATGACACAATCGACTGCATTACCACGGACCACGCGCCCCACACGGAGCTGGAAAAAAGCCTGGAATTTTCCCAATGCCTCAATGGAATTGTGGGGCTGGAAACTTCGGTTAGCCTTGTTTTTGACAGGCTCATCCACGCCAAAAAGCTAAAATTATCCCAGGCCATAGCCAAAATGACTATCAATCCGGCGCGCATTCTGGGCCTGAAAAACAAAGGGTGCCTCTCGGCGGACGCGGACGCGGACGTGACCATTATTGATCCTGATAAGATCGAGGTGGTAGATAAGAATAAGTTCGAAAGCAAGGGGCGCAACACTCCGTTTGACAAAATGAAGCTGAAAGGTGTTGCAGTGGTGACAATTGTTGGGGGGCAGGTTGTTATGCAGGGTAGAAGGGTGATTGTTTGATAACTACTGTCATCCCGAGCCCTAAATATGCTTAAATAGGATAATAAACGTGGCAAACGCATTAATTATAATAGAAAGTTTACTTCGTAGGGCGAGAGGATCCCGAACATGAGCGCAATATGCGTTGATTTATGGGATCTCCTCGGCTTGCAAAGCATTACTATGAAATAATTATTTTCGTCTGCCGCGCATTACTTTCTATCGATACATAATAAAGCCTCGAGATGACAGTTTGTAAGTTTTCGCAATGACATTAAAACACATGGAACAATATAAAGAACAATTCATTGAATTCCTGGTTAAGTCAAACGCGCTTAAATTCGGCGAGTTTACGCTCAAGAGCGGCCGGGTGGCGCCGTATTTTATAAATACAGGCGAATTTGACGATGGCGAAAAAATCGCGCGGTTAGGGCATTTCTACGCGTCAGCTTTGCAAGACAAGGATGTGGAATTTGATATAATTTTCGGTCCGGCTTACAAAGGCATTCCTTTGGCTATTTCCGCCAGCATTGCCTGGCAAACAGAATTTAAGAAAAATGCCGGCTATACGTTCAATCGGAAAGAGGCCAAGGACCACGGGGACAAGGGCGTATTCGTGGGAAAGGAAATAAAGCCCGGCCACAGAGTTGTAATTGTGGATGATGTTATGACCAGCGGCCAAGCCATGCGCGAATCGTTTGCCCTGCTCGGGCCGGTCAAGCCGGTGGTTTGTCAAATATTAGTTTCCGTGGACAGAATGGAGCGCGGGCAAGAGAGCGTTAAAAGCGCTTTGCAAGAAATTTCCGAAGAATTCAATGTCCCAGTGAGCGCGATTGCAACAGTTAAAGAAATTTTGGAGCATCTTTATAACCGCCAGCTGGACGGCAGAGTATATATAAACGACGAGCAGAAAAAATCCATTGAAAATTATTTAGAAGAATATGGAGCCAAATAAGGCTAAAGACAAAATTATAGTGGCCTTGGATGTTTCTAGTTTAGATGAGGCAAAAGCATTGGTCCAAGAACTGGCGCCGCATGTCGGAGCTTTTAAAATTGGAAAAGAGCTGTTCACAGCCGAAGGTCCGAAGGCTTTTGAATACGTGCATGAACAAGGCGCGAAAATTTTTTATGATTCAAAGTTTAATGATATACCGAACACAGTTGCCCAAGCCGGCACGGTGGCGGCAAAACATGGAATTTGGCTTTTTAATATTCATTGTTTAGGCGGAAAAGCCATGCTAAAAGAGACGGTTGATAGGGTTGCGTCTTTTTCGCGGGAGCAGGGGATTCGCAAGCCTTTGATTATAGGTGTCACAGTTCTGACAAGTATAAATGAAGACATGCTTAAAAACGAGCTTTTGGTCAACGAGCCTTTGGCTGATTATGCTGTTCATTTAGCAAAAATGGCCAAAGATGCGGGCCTAGACGGAGTGATTTGTTCGCCAAAAGAAACGCGCGTTATCAAAGAGGCGTGCGGCAAAGATTTTTTGTGCATTACGCCGGGCATCCGGCCAAAATGGGCATCAAAAGACGACCAACAGAGAATTACAACTCCTAGTGAGGCTATAAAAGACGGGGCTGATTACCTGGTTATCGGCCGCGCGATTACTGGGCAAGAGGATAGGGTGGGGGCGGTACAGAGAATTGTGGAGGAGATTGAGGGCGTATAGCTGTGTCATCCCGAGCCCTCGATAATTTTTAATAGAAAGAAATTCGTCGTAAACGAAAGATATAAATAGCGCAAATGACGTTGCCGGGCGAGTGGATCCCGACAATCAACGCATTATGCTCTCATGTCCGGGATCCCCTCGGCTTGGCATATTTTTTGCATGAAATTTTTCTATTCGTTTGCCACGCATTACTTTTTAAGAAAGTATATTGAAGCCTCGGGATGACATTTAATTTCGGATGACAGTTATATAAAGCTCTGCGCCTCTTTTTTATTTTTAATCCACTTAATCCGCTTATCGCGCCTAAACCATGTCATTTGCCGGCGCGCAAAAGCGTGAGTGGCGCCTTTTAGGCGTTCTGTCATTTCCTCGCGCGGCCATTTGCCTTGCAGATATTCAGTAATCCATTTATATTCTAATCCAAGGTTAACTAGCCATTCGTCTTTAACGCCTTCCTGTCTAAGACGCTCCACCTCCTCAATCATTCCATTATTCATTCTGTCGTCCACCCGCTGGTCGATTTTTTTATATAGTTCCTCTCGAGGAACATCAATGCCGAGAATTAAGTTGTCGTATTTTTGCGGGCCTTTTTGGGGCTCAATCGGCGCGCCAGCTTCTAGTTTTTCAATCGCGCGGATTAGGCGGCGGGGATTAATCCTGTCATTGCGAGGGAGCGAAGCGACCGTGGCAATCCCGCTGTCTTTTGCTCTAGCATCGGGATTGCTTCTCTCGGCAGTAGCCTCGCTCGCAATGACAGTTAATTCTTCAGCCGACATCTTTTCTAATTCCTTCCGCCTTTCTAAATTCGGTGGCACATCCACAAATTTATAATTATCAATCACAGAGTAAATATATAGGGCGGTTCCGCCAACCAGGAAAGCAGTCTTTCCGCGGCCGTGAATATCGTCAATCGCGTCAAACGCCAATTTCTGAAACAGGGCCACGGAAAAATCGTCCATGGGCTCAACAACGTCAAGCAGATGGTGGGGGACCATGGCTTGCTCGTATTTTGTCACTTTTCCGCTGCCAATATCCAGCCCGCGAAAAACTTGGCGCGAATCCGCGCTTGCTATTTCGCCGTTGTGTTCTTTGGCAAGTTCAATTGCCAGGGAGGATTTTCCGCTGGCCGTGGGGCCGAGGATGGTGATTAGTTTGGAAAGCGGTTTTGTCATGTTCGTAGTATAACGGATAGTTTAGTTGTGTCAATTTGCTTTGTCATAGCGAGTTCTTAAAATATTGTCATCTCGAACACCAAGACGATATGCTTAGCAGCTTAAATATGGTACTGAATAATACTTTAATAGAAAGATATGCTTTGAGGTGTGAGAGATCTCCCAAATCAACGAAGATCACGACGATTAAGGGGATCTCTCACCCCAACACACCTAAACTCCTGCTTTTATTTACTTCAAGTACATTACTTATTGTTTTGTTTGTGTCTAACTGGGGTTCGAGATGACAATTATAAATGCAAAAACCCTGCCATATAAATGAGCAGGGCTTTTGCGTGTAATACGCTGTAAAAATATCTTAGCGCGGCGCCGTAAATCCGCCGGGCGGAGGGTTATTTTGGTTATTGATATTTGTCTGCGGCGGCACCTGTTGTTGCTGCAGCTGCTGTGACGGCCGGGGCGCGTCCTCGGGGGCGCGCCTGTCGTCTTCGTTGTCTGGCTGGCGCTGTTGAATCTGGTTTTTGATATTTTGCTGAGCATTATTTATACCGGATTTAATATCCTGCAAAGGCATGTCTTCCGGCGCTCTGCTTCCGCTTTCCAGCTGTTGTTGGGGCGGAAGCGCTTGGTTCCTGTTCTGCATTTCCTGGCTTCTGGCATCCCCCCTGTCTCCGGGTTCAAACTGTTTTGGGTCAAATCCCTGGTTTTCACCGGATTGCGGCGGTCTTTTCATGTCATCTGGCCTGAAACCGGGGTCCGGCCTTCCGGATTGTATATTCTGCTCAAACTGGCGCTTAAGCTCATCAATTTTTTCATTATTGGGCGCCTGCGGGCGCAAAAGGTTCCTTTGCTGAAGATTCTGAGCCTCCTCTTCACTGAGATCTGGTTTGCCTTCCTGCTGGCGCATTTGATTTTCTTGGTCAAGCCGGACTTTAAATTGTTCATTAATTTGGTTCCGGATGTCGTTAATTTCACCTTCTTTTTGGTTCAGAGTCTCGCTAAAATCAAAATGACGCTGCTGAATTTGCCGCTGTATTTCCGGGTTTTCGTCTAGCGTTTGCTTTATCCTTTCGAACGCGGCCGGATCTTCGGCGTTTTCAATCCGCTCCTTGGTAAAATCAATTTGGCGGCTGACGGCCTCGCCCAGATACGCCTGAATCGCCTGCGGGGCATTGGTTCTAAAATTCTGCAGATTTTCAATCGCGCCCGGGTCAAAACTTTCTATCCGCCTAAGGAATGTTTCCTTGTCCGCTTGTATTTTTTCCGCGAAACCCCGGGAAGCCTCATCTCCTAAGGATTGCACAAACGATTTTTGCGCGGGCGGCAGGCTATCTTTTAAATTCTGAATAAGGGCGAAGGTGGTGGGGTCCGGGTTTTCCCGCATTTGGCGGGAAAGCTCCTGGAACCTTTCCGCGGTCTTTTGCGCGTCCGGGTCATCTATGAATTTTTCTTTGAATTTAGCGACTGATTCTGATTCTTTTTGCTGGATTTGCGCCCTTAAATCTTCCGGGATATTATCCTTAATCTGTTCAAGCATGCGCAAGTCTTCCAGATTTCCGTTCCCTAATTTGCTAAGCATTAATTCCTGGTTGTCCGGATTTTCGAATTTGCGCATTTGATCTTCAAACCGGTTCATGGCTTTTTCTTTGGCCTGTTCGATATTGCCAAGGAAATCCTCCGGTACATCGGCCTGGGATTTAATGCCGTCCAGCACGCGCATCTGGTTTATAACAACTCCATTTACATTCTGCATGTATCTTTTAAAATCATCTCCGCGGTCAGCTTGGTTAAGGTTTTGGATTGCCTCCTCAAATCTTACTCTGGCCTGAGTTTGCGCGTTATCCATCGCGTTTTGAAAATTTTCGGGCATATGTTCGCGCAATCTGTCCATCACTTCCATATTTTTGAAGTCTTTAAAATCGCTGCCAACTTGCTTTTCCATGGCCGCGTTTACGCTTTGGGTTAGCTGTTCCTTGTTTTCAGCGACGAGCGTCAAGATTTCGCTCGCATGCTGCAGGGCGTTTTCCCGGGCTTGGCGGACTTTCTCGAAGGCTTGCTCCGGAAGCTTTTGTTCCAGGTTGTCCAGCATTTTTTGCTGTTTAACCTGCATATCCGCTATTTTTTCCATAAACGCGCCGGCTTGGTCTGCTTTTTTTTCTTTGATGTCTTGGGCGCGGTTTTTTACGTCTTCTATTTTATTTTCGAATTTCTGCAGGGCGTTTTGCACTTTTTCCTGAACTTTCGCGTCGTCCGGATTCCCTTCGGCCAGCTTTTTTGCCAGCAATAAATCTTCATGCGCTTCTTCTATGTCGAATTGCGCCTTTTTAATCGGGTCTGTGGTTATGGCTTTACGCACGGTGCGGGTGATTGTCTTAAGGAAGTGAAAACGCCCGGGCGTTTTCGCGCCCAAATCCTCTTCGGTGACGATTTCGTCTTGAATGGCTTCGGTGGAAACGCCGGCATCTTCCAGCTCGGCTGTGGTGGAATCCGTGGCAACGGATGAGGTATCGCCGGCAGTATCCTGCGCGTACACCGGCAGAGCCAAGGCGAACATAAGCGCCAGGCCAGTGAATAGAGTGATTTTTTTCATATATTTTTGACTAATTAATAAACCTTGGTAAATTATAACATATTTTTTGATTTGGTGGTATAATTAAGAATGGTGAAAGGCACCTGTGCATAAAATAAAATGAAAATACTTTTTTTTAACCGCGCCTTGCGCATTCTTTTGTGGACAAACGCGCTTATTCTTATGGCCGGGGCCATGTTCGGCCCTATTTATGCTTTGTTTGTGGAAGAAATTGGCGGGGATTTGATGGATGCGAGCATTGCGGGCGCTGTTTTTACCTTGGCCGCGGGAGTAACAACGCTGGCGAGCGGGTATTATAGCGACCGGGCAAGAGAAAGTGAACTTATTGTGGTATTTGGGTACGCGCTTATGGGCGCGGGATTTTTGGGATATTTGTTTGTGCACACAATTTTCGCTTTGTTTGTGGTGCAGGCCATAGTCGGAATCGGCGAAGCCATATATTCGCCCGCGTTTGACGCGATTTATTCCAAGCATTTAGACGGGCACCGCTCCGGCAAGCAGTGGGGAGCCTGGGAAAGCATGTATTATTTTGTGGCCACCGCCGGCGCGGTGGCGGGCGGATATCTGGCCACGCGCTTCGGCTTTAACATGCTGTTCGTGGTAATGGCGCTTTTGTGCTTCGGCAGCGCGCTATATATCTATAAATTAAAGCGCCGGGTGCTGTAGATTTGATTTTTTAAGTGAGCGGAGTAGAGTAACATACATGGAGGCAAAGAATTACAGCATCAACAGGATACCCGGACGCGGCGCCCTGTTCGGGGCCGGATTTTTTGCTGCGCTGATTTTTGGGGTTCATGGAGCCCTCCTCTTCGGCTCGCAGGCCAGCGCGGCCACGCCGCTCGGATTTCCTAATAACCTTATTCCGAACGGCCACGTGATTACGGCCGCCGGAAGCCCGTATCATATGACCGGAGACACGCTTAAGGTTCCCGCGTGGGCCACGGTTACCATTGAGCCTGGGGTGGTTATTAAAATGCGGACTGGCATGCAAGCGCAGTTTCTGGTTGATGGCATGCTCATTGCCAATGGCACAGCCGACAATCCTGTAGTGATTACGTCAGATAAGGACGATGATTATGGCGGGGACATCAATGGCGACGGGGATGCGTCTGCCCCGGCTCCCGGGGACTGGTCGCGTATTTCCGTGAATCGGGGGGGCAGAATCGTGCTTGAACACGCGCGGATTCGCTACGGCGGATTTAGTTCGATCGGCGGCGCGCTTGAGCTCTACCCGGGCTCGAGCGCAACCAGCACCATGAGCACGTTTGAGTATAGCGTAAGCAATGCCATATACATGACCGGCACATTGGTGAATCCCGCCTTTCTGCATGTTTCGGGATCAACGTTCCAATATACTTCGAACCGAGGGCTTGATCTTTCGGGCGCTTTGCATGTTGTTGTTTCCGGAAGTATTTTCACGAATAATTCCCGCGGCATGCGTGTTCATAGCATTGTAAGCGTGGATGATTTTTCAATCTCGGGCAATTCGTTCTACAACAACAGCGTTGTCGGGTTTGAATTCATCGGCGCTGGCCCGTTCAATGCCTTGAACAACTGGTGGGGTTCGCCATCCGGCCCGACGATTGCGTCCAATCCCGGCGGAAGCGGGGATGCGATTGTGGGTAATGTCTTATATGACCCCTGGACCGGCGCTGACCCTTCCAACAGCGCGCCGGCGCTATCATTTGTTGATGATGAGGGGTATTCTGATTCCGGCGTTTCGCCAAGCATAAGTTTTATCGGGCAGGATGTGCCGGTGTTCAAGGTTTTGTATGATGATGAAGACGGCGATGCGGCGCAGTATGTCCGTCTGGTGGTTGGTGATGATGCGTTTGTCATGGCCACTTCATCGGATGGAGTGTTTGTGTTTGACGGGGCAGATGGCGGTTTTGGGAAGGGTGGCCACTCATACCACTTTGAGGCCTCGGATGGGGTTGATCTCGCGCGTTTGCCCGCGAGCGGGGAGTTGAGTTTTGAGGTGCGGAATGTGCCGGTTATTTTGGTGCCGGGGATTATGGGGACGGAGTTGTGGAGGGGGGGTGATTTGATTTGGCCTAATATTGGACAGATGGTATTTTGGTTTTTAGATGATTTTATGGATCCATTGGCTATGAATATAGATGGAAATTCAGGCGATGATTCTGTTGCGATTGGGGATATTGTTCGAGAGCCAATAGATTTTGCGTATGATATATTCAATGCCTTGATTGACGACTTTGAAGATGGAAGCTATAGCGAGGACAGAGATTTATTTGTTTTTCCATATGATTGGCGTTTAGATATTGGCGATAGTAGTCAGAAATTAGACGAAAAAATTAACTCTATTATAGCGCAAACAGGAAGCCAGAAAGTTGATATTATTGTTCACAGTATGGGCGGGTTGGTCGCTAAACAGTATGTGCTGGATAATTCCGCCTCCAAAGTTAATAAGCTTGTGTTTGTGGGGACGCCGCATTTGGGTTCTCCAAAATCAACGAAGATGTTGCTTTTTGGCGATGATCTGGTTAGGTTATTTTTATCTTTTTTGAATCCACTAAAAATGAAGTACCTTTCACGGAACATGCTGTCCGTGTATCAACTTTTACCCAGCCAGGAGTACGTAGACCAAATTGGAAAGTATTTTTATGACCTCACCATCCCAAAAAGTTTCACCCATACTGAAGTCAATAATTATTTGACAGTGCAAGGGTTAAATTGGCCGCACCTTCAGAACGCCATGAGTTTTCATAGTGATGCTATGGATAATTTTGATGCCACTGGCATTGAGGCATACAATATCGTTGGGTGCGATACCGCGACTCTCGGAAAAATTATTATCCGTAACCAAGGGCTTATTGAAACAGAGTTTGGCGTTGAGTTTGTGGCCGGTGACGGAACCGTGCCGTTCGGCAGTGCGAGCGCCATTGATACGCCTGCAGACAAAACATTCTATGCGACCGGCATTGAGCATGCCACCATGCCGAGCCAGTCAAGTATTAGGCAGTTGATTACGCAGATTATTACGAATGATATTGACATTTCTTCGTTGGAAGATATTACGCAGGATATCAACCAGTGTGTGTTTAATGGCCAGGTGGTGTCCGTGCACAGCCCGGTTAACTTGCATATCTATGACGAAAACGGCAACCACGTCGGGCCGGACGAGAATGGTGATATTGATCTGAACATTATAGGTGCCACCTATGAGCAGATTGGAGATAATAAGTTTATCTTTATCCCAAACACAGACAGTGTTTCATACGATATTCAGCTTGATGGCACCGGGGAGGGCACGTTCAGCCTGCGCGTCTCAAAATTAGAAAATAACGAAATTACGGAAACCGCGTACTACAGCGACATTCCGGTGAATGAATCAAGCCAGGCGCAAATTACGCTTTCAACAAATGTTTCAAATACTGTGCTGGAAATGGATGAAGCCGGCTCCGGCAGTTTTCAAGCCGTGAGTGTTGCCTCTGTCTTGGATAGCGAACAGTCTCAAGATACTACAAAACCAAGCACTGCAATCAGCTTTTCCGGAGGCCAATCCGGCACAACCTACACAAATTCAGTGCAAATAAGCCTGTCCGCGACAGATGACAATGCCGGAATACTCAAAACCGAATATAGCCTAGATGGCGGTATAACATGGAATACTTACGCAAATTCGTTTACAATAAGTACCATAGGCGAGACAACCATTACCTATCGTTCTACGGACCGGGCGGGGAATACGGAAACAGCTCAATCACAGGCAATTCGGGTAATGCCCGCGTCTGTTATCCTGTTGTCATCTCCAGCGCTGTCAAGCGATAATGACAACACCGCAACCAACGATCCACAACGTCATTCTGAACTTGATTCAGGATCTGATCCTGAAGTGTTGGGAGAAAAAATAGAACGCCCACAAGCCGAGCGCTATACCGCCGAAGAGATTTTAGATGCCCTCGCGGACGCTGATATTGAAACCTTAATGGATTACTTAGGTCGGAAACGGGATACTGCTCTGGAGCAAGCGATTTCCGAGCGTTATGGCAAGGGCCTCTCATTGAGCCAAGGGACAATGACATTCATTACCTATGGCACCAAGAGCACGCAAGCTTTGGGCGCGGGCGAACGCGCCGGAGTATTGCATTCATTCCAAGAGGCGTTTGGCCGATTGCCGGAAAGTGCCACTGATTGGGATGACGTGGTAAAAATTTCCATTAATCAGCCGCCCAGCCAGCGCAGTGCCCAAGCCGAACAAAAAGCAAAGGACACTGGTGCTAATAATGAACAATCTGTTATGATGATTGCATATGGCTTGCGGCCAATGATTAGAAGTTTGGAACTGGAGCAAGAGGGAATATCTCGTTTTGTCGAAGCCTATGGCCGGTTGCCGAGTTCAACACTGGATTGGAATATTTTAAGAAGTATTGTTTATTAAGATTAAAGAAAAAATATGCAAATTGTAACAATAAATTTATTGATTTTGTTTTTTGGAGTCATAATTCCTGCCGTTCTCCCATATCTTCTTGAAGATAGACTCTCTACTAATACTGCTTTCTCAATCAGGATTATTACATTAATTATCGTTGTTTTGAGTGGTGTAATTTTATTAGTATTTAATTTAAGATCGTCTAAAAAAAGCAAGTTAATTCCGATATTTGTTTTGTTATCTATAGGGGTTACTTTGTATTTCGGGTATTTATTGCTGGTAACGTACGCCTTTCGTAATTTCGGTTTCTAAATGCTCCACCCTCTGGTCTATTTAATGCATGCCCAACAAATATCCTTCTCCCCCCAATAAACACGCCCCTCCAAAGGCGGGCAGGCATCCGGCCGCGCCCTCCGTAGCTTCAGCGAAGGAGGGTTGGCGCGTTTAGCTGTTTTTCGGTTCGTTTCCCCATCTTGACTTAGGGCATTATTATTGTGTTATTTGCTTAATTTGGAAACGCGGATATTCTTATGATATACTTTCTGCAGAAGGATATCCGCAAAATAAAAAAACAACCAAGGCGCAGAAGGCGCAATTGAGGTAAAGCTGTAGCGCGCTATGGAGGAAAAAGACAAATGGCACAAAGTGGAAATAGTTTTTGAGCTTTTGGTGTTCGGCATTGCCATCGGCATTGCCGAAGACATCATCGCCATCAAGCTCGCGACTAACCATCCCATCACCTGGAAAGTGGTGGGTATTGTGGTGGTGGTCGCCATTCCGTTCGCCATTCTCGGTGAGGTGATTTTTGACCGCATCAATTTCGCCAAAATATTCAAACGGCTTTTTGGAAAATAGTCTTTATTGATGATTTTGATGCCATGTTTTTGTTTTCGGGCGATTGCGACTTTGAATATTTGATCAAGTTTTTGGCTGTCTTCCTTGGTGCATTATATTTTGTTCAAAAATATATTACTTATTAAAAGAGCTCTTTTGAATTTTTTTTGTTTGGCTATGGACATAATTTAAAATATATGCTTCAATATAACATCTAGCTAATTATGGCTAGTAAATCAAAAATGGAGGTGGAGAATGTACGCATTAGCAAACATTGAGAAGTTTGTGAAGGACAACGCAGATCGGTTAGGCGACAAAGTGAAAGGAATTCTTGAGCGAGCCGAGAAAGTATCAAGCTACGGAATGATTTCCGGTAGCTCTGTTGAGGAAATCATGGATGATGACATCCTCGCAAGCGAGTTCCATGCTATTGCCATGACCCCGGAGCATTTGGAGCTTTGTATTTCAGTCGTACTCGGACGCTGAAGCCGTCAATTCTCATTTCCGCATAAGCCTGTACCAAAGAATACATTCGGTGCAGGCTTTTTTTCTTTTCCAAAAAAAATTCAAAAGGGCTATATAAAAAAATGAAAAAATATTTTTGAACAAAATTTCGCCAAAATATTCAAACGGCTTTTTGGAAAATAGTCTTTATTGATATTACTTGTATTGCCGGGTGTGATGGAGCATTGATTTTTCGGGGTGATGGCGTATGATTACTATATATGGAGGGAACACCACAAAGAGGATATGCCATATCCAATCCGGACATGGAGGACTGGCCGCGGGAGCGCTTAATGGCGCAAGGGCCGGATGTTCTGCGCAACGCCGAACTTTTGGCCATCATATTAAACACGGGCTACAAAGATGAGTCCGTTTTTGAGCTGGCCGCGCGCATTCTGGCTGAATACGGCTCCAAAGGCGTTGCCAGCGAGCGCAATGTATCCCGGCTCATGGCAGAGCTTGGCATTCCGCAGATGAAAGCCAGCCAGATTGTGGCGTGCTTTGAGCTTGGGCGCAGGGTATTCCAGGAGGATACAGCCAGATTCCCGACCATCCGCGGGGCTGATGATGTGTATGAGTATCTCAAGGAAATGCGCGCCCTTAAAAAAGAGGTGTTCCGCGGCTTGTACCTCAACATCCGCAACAAACTGATTCATGATGAAGTCATCTCCATCGGCACTTTGGACGCGAATTTGGTGCACCCGCGCGAGGTGTTCCAGCCGGCTATTGAATTTTCCGCGGCCGCGGTCATCATCAGCCACAACCACCCTTCCGGCGACCCAACGCCATCAGCAGAGGACAGGGCAGTCACGGCGCGTCTTGCCGAGGCCGGCGCGTTGCTGGGCATAGAGCTTTTGGATCATGTGATTGTGGCGAGGGATGGGTTTGCGAGTTGCAAAGAATAAGGCGCGCGGTATCCACATGAAAGATATTGCGCGATTTTGTGATGTACGTTATACTGTACATATATGACAAAGAAAGAGAAAGCAACATCCAATATCGCGCTTTTTGAACACCAAGAAGTGCGGCGGGTCTGGCATGAAAATCAGTGGTATTTTTC
>Ga0210057_1003064_pt1 | contig 23314 bp, 28 predicted proteins | sample CryGeyCG2114_010_2_FD_183968 | JGI IMG/M metagenome (GOLD analysis project Ga0210057, IMG submission 183968) | Groundwater microbial communities from aquifer - Crystal Geyser CG10_big_fil_rev_8/21/14_0.10 (SPAdes) (version 2) | ecosystem: Environmental > Aquatic > Deep subsurface > Groundwater ...
TTACTATTGGCTTTCTCCTGTGCAAGATGACATAATTCAGTTAAAGTGAGCGTTTCATTTAAATCTGGCATATTGTCACCACTAAGAAAGAGTATTTAAAACTTATGTTTAAACATTTATATAATTAAATTCCCTCAGAAGAGTATGAAAATAAAAAATATTGTTTCAAATCCATCGGAGGCAATTAAAAGATTTGAAAATGGTTGCTGGATGCGTAGAAACCCGCAGGAGGTTTCTACATGAAAACAGATTTTATTCCAATAGATTATGATTACTTTGATTTCCAAAATAGGAATTACATAAAAATCACAGGAAGAAACTCGCAGGGAAAAAGAGTTTTTCTCATTGACACATGCCCAATTTACTTGTGGGCAATCCTAAAACCAAATTTATCCAGCCAAAAAATAAAAAAACTTATTGAAAAAATTTCAAGAATAAAAGTAAAAACAAGAGAAAGAACTTCAAAAGTTGAGAAAGTTGAAATACATGATAAAAACTTTCTAGATAAACCGGTAAAAACACTCAAAATCTTTGTAACAAATTACAAAGATTTGCCCGAAATTGCAAGCAGTTTGGGATTAGAAGAAATAGAAAAAAGAAGAGGATATGATTTGGGATTTATAACCCATTATATCATTGAGAAAAAACTTGACCCTTTAAACTGGTATGAAATAGAAGGAGAAGAAATCTCAAACTCTGATGACTATGGTGGAATCGGAAAAGCTGTTGAAGCAGATATCTGCATAATGTTAGACAAACATAAAAAGGTGCAGGAAAAAAAGTTCACTCCAAAAACTCTTGCATTTGACATAGAAACAGAATCAGGAGCTTTCCAGATAGGAAGCGGAGAAATACTAATGATTTCCTTAGTTTCAGATAATTTCAAAAAAGTAATAACCTGGAAAGGAAATGAAAATAAAAAAGATTATAGATATGTTGAGTATGTAAAAGATGAAGCAGAGCTAATAGAAAAATTTATTGAATACACAAAAAAGATTTCGCCTGATTTCATTGTAGGATACTATTCTGACGGATTTGACATGCCTTACATTAAAGCAAGAGCACAGAAAAATAAGATAAAATTTGACATAAACCTCGACGGAAGCCAGCCAATCTTCTCAAGAGGAATTTCAACAACAGCAAAAACAAAAGGAATTTCTCATATAGATTTGCTAAGATTCATAAGAACAGCATATGCACAGTATATGCAATCAGAAACTCTTTCTCTTGATGATGTTGCAAGTGAATTCTTAGGTGAAAACAAAAAAGAATTTGAATTCAAACATTCCTCAAAAATAAATTCAGAAGAATGGGATAAATATTTTGAATACAACCTCCATGATTCTGTTCTTGTCTTCAAACTTTTTGAAAAGTTCTGGCCAGATTTGCTGACTTTCTCTCTTACAATAAAAGAGCCCCCTTCGGAATTGTCCCGTGCAGGTCTCTCAAAATTTGTAGAGGGTTACATTCTGCATAATCTTGAAAAATACAATGAAATCCCTGAAAGAAGGCCAAAGCACGAAGAACTTGGAAAAAGAAGACAGGAAGGACCTGTTGAAGGAGCATTTGTTCTTGAACCAAAACCAGGTTTATATGAAAAAATCGCTATGTTTGACTTCACATCAATGCACACAAGTATAATTATCTCAATGAATATCTCAAAATCAACTCTTCTTGAAAAAAAAGAAAAAAACTCAAACACAATCAAAACAAAACTTGGTGAATTCTCTTTTACAAAAAAACAGGGATTCATCCCTGCCCTTCTTAACGAAATCTTCTTGTACAGAAAAAAAGCAAAAGCAGAATATAAAAAAAACCCCAACATCTTTACAAAAGCCCGTTCAAATGCATTTAAAGTTCTCTCAGCGTCGGTTCACGGATACATTGCATTCTTCGGAGCAAGATATTATTCAAAAGAAGCCTCATCTTCAATTCTTGGATATGTAAGAAAATTCAATCAAGACACGATAAAAAATATAGAAAAAGAAGGTTATGAGGTTGTCTATGGCGACACAGACTCTATTGCATTTATTATGGGGAATAAAACAGAAACAGAAATAAAAGATTTTCTAAAAAGACTAAATTCAAAGCTTCCAGGAATTATGGAATTGGAATTAGAAGATTTCTACAAAAGAGGAATTTGGGTTACAACAAGAGGGGGCACGACAGGAGCAAAAAAGAAATATGCTCTTTTAGATAAAAAAGGCAACTTGAAAATAAGAGGATTTGAAACAGTCAGGAGAGACTGGTGCACTCTTGCCAGAAATTTACAAAACAGGATAATCACACTTATACTAGAAGATGGAAACGAAAAAAGGGCTCTTGAGTATCTTAAAACCGTGATAAAAAAAGCAAAAGCTCATGAAATTTCAAAAGAAGAGCTGATAATTAAAACCCAACTAAAAAAACCTCTTTCAGAATACAAAGCAACAACGCCTCATGTAATTGTCGCAAAAAAAATGAAGGAGGCAAAAATGCCTATAAGTCCTGGAACCATTATTAGTTATTTTGTCTGCGAAGCAAAAGAAAAAAAAGCCCTTGTTAGAGACAGAGTAAAACTGCCTGGTGAAAAAGGACAATACGACGCTGAATATTATTTAAATCATCAGATACTCCCTGCAGTAGAAAATATTTTCCAAGTCTTTAAAATAAACATCTCAGAAATAATTGAAGGCAAAAGGCAGACTAGCCTAGGAGATTTTTGAAACATCAACTTAAAAAACCATGTTTTCTTGATTGAATAATAAAATGTTAAGTATATGGATATATTCTCTGGTAAGTGTTATTATAGTAAGCCTGATTTCTCTTGTCGGAATTTTCACATTCTCAATAAAAACAGACAAACTTAAAAAAATATTAATCTATCTGATTAGCTTTTCAGCAGGAGCATTGTTAGGAGATGCGTTTTTGCATTTATTACCAGATCTTACTCAGGAAGGACCCAGTTTAGAAATATCTCTCTTGATTCTTGCAGGAATTGTAATTTTCTTCTCAATAGAAAAATTTGTTCACTGGCAGCACTGTCATATGCCAATAACCAAAACCCATGTGCACAGATTTGCAATAATGAATCTTGTTGGAGATGGGTTCCATAACTTCCTAGATGGTTTGATAATAGGTGCAAGCTATCTAATAAGCATTCCTGCAGGAATTGCAACATCTCTTGCAGTCATTCTTCACGAAATCCCGCAGGAAATTGGAGACTTTGGAGTTTTATTGCATGGAGGATACACAAAACAAAAAGCGCTTTTAATGAACTTTATCTCGGCTCTGACAGCAGTTTTAGGCGCAGTCATTGCATTAATCTTAGGAAAGTACATGGGGGGAACAGAAGAAATAATCACAGCCATCGCAATAGGGGGCTTCATCTACATTGCAGGTTCAGACCTTATTCCAGAACTCCACAAAGAATACTCAACAAAGAAAGCACTTTTGCAGTTGTTGTTCATAATCTTAGGAATAGCAGTCTTAGGGGCACTTTTATTTTTAGAATAAAATCACTTCTTTTTCTTTCCAATCATATCAAGATATAGATTCTTAAAGAACAATACTGAAAATGGATACAATATTAACATTGATAATAATCCTCCAATAATTGGAATAAATCCAAGTATTCCATCAACAACAATATAAATTATAAATAGCAACAATCCCCTCCAAAAGACCTTCCACCAATTTCCTCTAACAATATTTTTACTCTCTTTCAAAGCACCCATAACAGTAGTGTTCTTGTGAATAAAAACATATGATGCAAATGCCCAATAAACAGTGAATATAATTCCAGGAATTATTAATAGAATATATAAAACTACAAGGAAGATTCCCATAACAATTGCAAATCCAAGATATCTCCAGAAGTTTTTCTTTGCAACACCAAGTGTTTCGCTGAGTGAAACTTCATTTTTCTTTGACAATGCCAAATGTATATAAGATATCATTAGCATTGTATACAAAACAATAGAGATTAGCACTACCAAAACAAATAAAACTATTAAAGCTGAATTAGAAACTGCATTTTGCAAAAACAATCCATTGATATTAGAGATATTATAAAGATTAAAAGTTCCGAATATTAAAAGAGCCAGAATCAACCCTAAAACAACCGGAATAAGATATAGAATAAGATAAATCCTAAAGTAAGAATTAAACTTTGAACCATACTCATTCAAAGAATCGCTAAACAAACTTCCGAAACCTTTCACCATAATATAGATTAAGATAAATAATTTATAAACCTTACTAAATATAATCATTTATGGACAAAAAACAAATAATCCTAAAACCAGAATACATTGAGAGAATTCAAAAACTTCTCAAAGGAGAAGACTACAAAAAATATCTGGAATCTCTTAAAGAACAACCATTAAGATCAATTCGCTGCAATACTCTAAAAATATCTTCTGAAGAACTAAAGTCAAGATTAAAGAAAAAAGGATGGAAGATTTCACAACCCTGGGGAACAAACCCTGAAGTTTTTGTGATTGATGAAAAGTTGGATCCAGGAGAACTCGGGCGTTCTCTTGAACATCTTCTAGGATATTATTACATTCAAGACTTAGCAAGTATGCTTCCAGTAATTGCCCTTGACCCAAAACCAGAGGAAATTGTTCTAGATTTAGCAGCAGCACCAGGAAGCAAATCAACTCAAATCTCTGCTGCAATGAAAAACACAGGAACAATAATTGCAAATGATGTTTCTTTAGGGAGGATAAAAATTTTAGCTGCAAACCTTGAAAGATGCGGAGCTTCAAACTCAATTATAACAAGAAAAGATGGGATAGCTTTATGTTTGAGATTAAAAAAAGCAGGGTTCATGTTTGACAAAATCTTAATTGACGCACCATGTTCAGGAGAAGGAACTCTTAGAAGCTCACCAAAAACCGCAATTATGTGGAATCCAAAAACAATCAAATCACTTTCAAAACTACAAAAATCAATGGTCAGTGCAGCACTTGATATTCTAAAATTTGGCGGAACACTAATTTATTCAACATGCACTCATGCTCCTGAAGAAAACGAAGGAGTTTTGGATTATATTTTGCAAAACTATGAAAATGTAAAAATTGAATCTGTGAAACTTCCAATAAAATGCCGTTCAGGAATAACTGAATGGGAAGATTCAAAATACAATGCACAAGTAACTAAATCTTGCAGAATTTATCCTCATGACAATGAAACCGAGGGATTTTTTGTGAGCAAGATAAAGAAGATAAAATGACAATCCATATATTATCAGATTATGAAACAAAGAAAATAGAAAAACAACTTCAAGAACAATTCGGAATAAAAAAACTCAATGGAAAACTCATAAAAATAGGACAAGACAGAATATTCCTTTTCCAAGGTTTATTCACAAACAATCAGCTAAATAATCTTGCTTCCTGGGTTCCTGTTGAACGTATAGGAGTTTACTTTGCAAAAGAGCAAAACAACGAGATAAGATTAAGTATTGAAGGAACACATTTGCTAAAAGAGCAGATAAAAGAAAACATTTTTGAGCTTAATGAAGAACAGCTTGACTCATGGATGCACGGAAATGAATTAAATGTTGAATCAGGTAAAAACACTTTCTTAGTCATGAAGTACAAAGAAGATTTAGTCGGAACAGGAAAAGCATCAAAAGAGAAAATAACTAACTTTGTTCCAAAGTCGAGGAGATTGAGAGAAAGAAATAATGGCTGAACAAAACAAAATACAGGCAATAGTCTTCAAAAAAGAAAAGGGAAGAATATTGTATCTTCTTCTAAAAAGAATTTCTTCAAAAGGAGGATTTTGGCAACCAATTACAGGAAGATGTGAAAAAAAGGAATTTCTGCTTGAAGCTGCAAAAAGAGAACTCAAAGAAGAAACTGGAATTGAAAAAATAAAAAACATAATAGAAAACTTCTACTCATTTTATTTTGAAAACCTTAAGACAAAAGAAATAGCTTTTGGCTTTGAAGTTTATCCAAAAACAAAAATTAATCTTGATAAAAACATTTACCCAGAACATAATAAATACAAATGGTGTGAATTTGATGAAGCAATCAAACTACTAAAGTGGGTGCAAAATAAAATTTCTCTCACAAAACTAAATGCAGTATTAACTAAAAATTAGCGAAGATAATTTTTACTCATTATACCAACACAAATAGTAAGGATTTCCATCAATGCTCAACTGAACACTATGCACACATGGCGAAGGAATTCCCTTTCCATATTGAGACTGGCAAACTTTGTCTGTGTCCGCACTATAACTATCCCAAAGCTCTTTATTTTCAGCATAATTCCTATGTCCAGGAAGATAAGTCTCATCACAATAATCAGGTTTTCCAGTCACCGCATTTTGGTTTCCAGAATTTGAACTTCCACTAGGAATAAAAAACTTAGCAAAGAAGAACTTTATTTTGTTAAAAAATCCTTTAGCTGTAATCTTTATTTCTTTATTATTATAGGCAACAAGAATCTCATTCATTACATCGCTTGAAGACAGAATTCTATCGACTGTTGCTTCGCTTGTTGTCACAACATAACTTGGACCTGAACTATTTCCCATCGTGACATGAGTAATCTGTTTATTGTTTATAGTGATATAAAAGCTCTCAACACTTCCGGAATTCATGGCAACATCAATTTGAACCTCTCCATTCCCTACAAGAGAATTGACACTTCCCTGAATATAAATGGGGCATATCTGTAATGTAGAATCAATGGTAGAAATTTCGTTAAAAAAAGCTTGGGTTGTTGAAGGCATTGTATAATTGCAGTTTGTAGACACTGCAGACACAGCTGACAATGTAAAAACCACGCACACAAAAGTTATTAGTCCCAATAATAAATTTTTCATATTATTTTTTGTATAGAAGTATATTTAAATGTTACCCCCCATAAAGGATTATGAATAAAGAAAAAATCCTCAAGGCAGGTCAAATTGCAAAGCAGGTAAAAGAATACATTCGTCCATTAGTAAAAAAGAATATGTCCTTACTTGAACTTGCAGAAAAAATAGAATCAAAAATCGAAGAACTCGGAGGAAAATGTGCTTTCCCATGCAATCTTTCAATTGATAATATTGCAGCCCACTTCACTCCATCTCACGATGATAAAACCCTTGCAACAGGATTACTCAAAGTTGATTTTGGAGTTCATGTAGATGGCTGGGTTGCAGACAACGCTTTTTCAATAGATTTAGAAAACAATGAAGAAAACAAAAAATTAATTGAAGCCAGTAAAAAAGCGCTTGATGCTGCATCTAAAATAATCAAAACAAAAATCTTTACTTCGAAGATTGGAGAAATTGTGGAAAAAACAATTGAATCCTACAGCTTCACCCCTGTAATAAATCTTTCAGGGCATGAAATTGACCATTATGATTTACATGCAGGACTTACAATTCCAAACACAAAAAATGCAAAAGAAGTCTTGGTAAAAGAAGGGCTTTATGCAGTGGAACCCTTTGCCTCAACAGGAACAGGAAAAGTTCACGATGGAAAACCTTCAACAATTTACCAGCTTCAGGATGAAAGAAATGTTAGAAGCCCAATTGCAAGAGAAATCCTGGACCATATAATAGAAGAATATCAGACACTTCCTTTCTGCTCAAGATGGCTTGTAAAAAAATTCGGGACAAAAGCATTATTTGGATTAAAACAGCTTGAAGAAAATGGAAATCTTCACCAATACCCCCAACTTGTAGAAAAACCAGGAGTAAAAATCTCCCAGGCCGAAAATACTTTTCTCGTCGAAAAAGATAAAGTTACTGTGACAAGTGAATAGAAAACAACAATTAATATAAACAAAATAATTTTTTGCTCCACAATTCTTTAATCTAAAATTGCTTTAGCAATTTTTATCCCAAATAAGAATTATCAACAGGTATTGCTGTTCTTGCAGACTTTATAAAAGCATCTTCAATCTTCTTATAGACTTCAATTGTTCCTTTCGTAACGCTTGGCTTTAACTTTTTAAGTGCTTCATCAAAATGCTCTTTTTTGACAATTGTCGCTTCCTTGTCTTCCCTTAATGCTAACATTGCAGATTCCCTAACAAACGCTTCCAAATCAGCACCAGTTGTTCCGTCAGTTTTCTTTGCCAATTCTCTAAGTAAAGTCTCTTTCTCTTTCTGATTAAACTGCTTCTTTTCTGTCCCAATCGGCATTTTTTCTGTATGAATCTTTAATATCTGGAATCTTCCTTCTTCACTAGGTGCTCCTACAAGTAATATTTTATCAAATCTTCCAGGTCTTAAAAGCCCCTGGTCAAGCATGTCTGGTCTATTAGTAGCTCCAATGACTAAAACATCTTTCAAATCTTCCAAGCCATCCATTTCAGCAAGCATCTGATTCAAAACCCTCTCTGTAACTTTTGTTCCGCTGTCCTGTCCTCTCTTGCCTGCCAAAGCATCAACTTCGTCAAAGAAAATAATACATGGGGCAACTTGTCTTGCTCTTTCAAAAACTTTTCTCATTCCTTCTTCAGATTTACCAACCCACATAGACAATAACTCTGGGCCTTTAACCTGGATAAAATTAGCTTCTGCTTCTTTTGCAACAGCTTTTGCCAAAAGTGTTTTACCAGTCCCAGGCGGACCATACAATAAAATGCCTCGTGAAGGTCTTATTCCCAATCTAATAAAACTTTCAGGATGTTTAAGCGGCCATTCAACAGCTTCCTGCAATTCTCTTTTAATGCTGTCAAGCCCACCAACTTGTTCCCATGAAACATTCGGCGTTTCAACCAAAACTTCTCTCATTGCAGAAGGTCGAACAACTTTAAGAGCCTCCATAAAATCCTCATGTGTTACAATTAGCTTCTCTAGCATCTCCTGAGGAATCTGCTCTTCCCCATCCAGTTTCATTTTAGGAAGTAATTTTCGTAGAACATTCATTGCAGCTTCCTTAGCTAAAGCTTCCAAATCAGCGCCGACAAAACCATGTGTAACACTCGCAATATCATCGAGCTTGACATTTTTATGCAAAGGCATTCCCCTTGTATGAATTCCCAAAATAATTCTTCTTCCTTTTTTGCCAGGAACCCCAACCTCAATTTCTCTGTCAAATCTTCCAGGCCTTCTCAAAGCCTGATCAAGTGCATTAACTCTGTTTGTTGCACCAATCACAATAACTTTTCCTCTCGACTTCAAACCATCCATCATAGTAAGAATCTGTGAAACAACACGTCTTTCAACTTCTCCCTGAACATCTTCTCTCTTCGGCGCAATTGCATCAATTTCATCAATAAAAATAATTGCAGGTGCAGTCTTTTCTGCCTCATCAAAGATATCTCTGATTTTCTTCTCTGATTCTCCATAAAACTTGCTCATTATCTCTGGACCATTAAGCAAGATAAAATTAGCATCAGTCTCATTTGCAACAGCTTTTGCCAAAAGTGTTTTTCCTGTTCCAGGAGGCCCGTGCAATAAAACTCCTTTGGGGGGTTCAACCCTAAGTCTCTCAAAAATTTCAGGATGTTTCATAGGAATCTCCACCATCTCTCTTATTTTTCTGACTTCCTCATCTAATCCCCCAATATCTTCATAAGTTATCTCAGGAATCTTCTCTTCAGAAATATCAACAGCCTTGGGATTAAGCACAACCTCTGTATTTTCCGAGATTACAACAGGAGTATTAGGATTTGTATTAACAACTAAAAATCTTATCTGTGTTAAACCCCCTCCCAAATTCCCCATTCCCATATTATTTAACATATCCCCAAATAATCCGCTGAACTCTTCATCCATTCCCATCTCAGAAAATAAATCTCTTCTTCTCTGTACCCCGCCAAGAACAACCACATCTCCCTTAACAACAGTTCTTCCAAGAAGTCCTCTTCTCAAACTATCAGGATCTGCCTGAACCATTATATTTTTTTGTGCAGGGGCAATGATTACTTTTTTAGCAACTTTAAAATTCGCCTTAGAGACCTCAACAACATCACCGATTCCTGTTTTTGCATTTCTTCTTAAAATCCCGTCAATCCTAATTATTCCTTCACCAACATCTGCAGGATAAGCCCGATCAGCAATAGCAACAGTTTCTCTATTTCCATTAATGATTATAACATCGCCACGTTTAATATCAAGCTCCCTCATAACTTCAGAATCCATTCTTGCAATTCCTTTGTAAGCGTCATCCTGCAAAGATTCAACAACTTTCAGTTTTATTTTATCTTTTTTATCTGCCATTTTTACAAAATCCTCCAACTAAATTCTCTTCTTTGTGGAAGTTCTTCTAAATTTAAGTGATAATCTTCTCCAGAATTTCTGTTTTCCAATCTGTAGACCAAAATAGGAAAAACCCCTCTTTCATTTCTGACTAATGCTAAATAAGGCACTGCATTCATCAATCCGATTTTTTCAGCTTCAATAGTTTTCCAATCAATAAATTTCATTTTCTCCTTCTTATTAGCTCTCCAAAATTTAAACTAAGCCTTCCTGCATCTTCAAAACATAATCTTACCATATCATCCATCATTTTTTCCTGATGCTGAATAAACGAAACAATTTCCTTAGGTATGGAAACAGCATAACTATTTCCAACAATTCTCATCTTAACTCTGAATTCTTTATTCTTTAAGTTTATATATTTGTTGTACTCTGTTTCATCGACAGGGTGCAGAATTTTCTCATTACATTTATCACAGACCAATGCTCTTAATCTGAATCCGTTTTTTATAACCTCACCTTTGTCCATTGGCTTTTCACATTTCTTACATAAAATCTTGTTGTCAAATATGTCTGTCATTTTTAGTGTATTTTTGCTCCTGAAAGAAAATACCTTCCTGTTCCCGGCTCAAATAATTTAGAAACATCATAATCCAATCGCCTGTTTTTTCCTCTAGATAAAATCATTTCATGCCTAGTAACAACCAAGGGAATTGTTTTATCAACCTCAGGAACATTTGGAGTAGATTCACTAAAATTATGGGTAATGGACCCATCATCCTCAACTGTAGAGGTAACTTTAACTCTGTACACTTCCTGAAGTTCTTGCCTTGTTTCCATTTTCTTAAATATGAAGGCCGTCGATTTCGACGGCCAGAGGGTTGAAAAGAGGTTATACGATGTATACACCTTTGTATACACAAAGAATATACATTTATAAATGTTACGGATTTTTAGTCTATCTAAACCCCCACTGCCACATTGGCTTCTCTCCTTTCCAGTAACATATTAGTATAAGAATAATTGTCAAAAGCACCAATGGCAAAATAAAAGTAAAGGAGATCTCTGATGCTGAAGAATTTTCATCAATTGCAAAAGAAAACACAAATAAAAGAACAACATAAATACCTACCGCTAACCATCCCTGCCATCTCACAGGAATCCATCCCCAACCATAAAGCTTTCGTTTAAACCAGTATCCTTTAGGATTATCTCTAAAATATTCTTTGTACATTTCTATTATTGATTGCTCACTTTTTTTCTTCATCACAAACCTTCCTTAGCAAACTTACTCTTCCATTCAATAATTTTTCCTGCTTCTATTTCAACTTTATCTGCTTTCCTCAAACCCCGAATTTGTTTTCTTGTAAGGATAGGAAAATGTTTAACTTCAGTTAGATAATCCGGAATATACCAAAGTTCTTCCAGCGAAGTCATCCAACCTTTCTTGTCAAATCTTGAAAGATTAACCGGCATAGAATAGCTCCTTAAATTTTTTCTTCCTTCTTTATCTGCATATTCATGAAAAAAACTCATAACTAATTCCCTTATAGAATTGTAAACAGGTTCTCTGTATCTTAACGCAGCATGATTGGTCTTAGTTATTGCGCCCCATTTACCATCTTTTTTGAAAACAGCCAAAACATGGTCAAAATCTCTATGTTTCGTAACTTCTAAATCAACTAAAAGAGGGGCATAACCATTAACTCTCAAGGCAAGAGCAGCAAGAATAGCGCCTTCCATACAATGACATTTATTTTTTTTTAGAACCATTCTTGGAGACATACAAGTATCTCCTCTCTCCTCAAAATTAATTTTCAAAGTATCAAGAAAATCCTGAACTTTAGCAGGCGTTCTCAAACTCTTAAACAGATTTACCTCTTCTTTATTCAATCCAAACATAAAATCAAAAAGAAATTTACGTATTTAAGATTTTGCAGATTCAAGTCTTACTCACACAATCAAATTTTGATACATTAAAAATCCAGTCTTTTCCTTCATCAGGCATCAAAGTTCCGGTTAAATTAAAATGAAGACAAAATTCTGATTTTTGAGGCATTATAAAAAGTCGCTCTCCGCCTCCATCTGGAAATTCCACATATGCAAATAAAGGATCTAAAACAAGAACATTAACAAGCTTAACCTCTTTTCCAGAATAAGCTTCCTTATTCTGAATTAAATCAAGCCCAGAGATTTGCGTCAAACTTTTACTTTCACTAGATGATGTTTGTTTGTTACTCCCCCCACTAAAAATTATTAATAAAACAACTATGAGAATAACGAGAATTAAACCTCCCCCAACCAATTTTTTATGCTTATCAAAACCTTTTTTCTTTTTCATACACATCTAAAGCATTTTGTAATTTTAAAGGTTACTATTAAAAGAAAATCCTATTCTTTAACTTCCTAACCATAGCCTTAAAAGGCAACTTAAATTTATGATATTATGGATAAATTCAGAAGTTTGGGATTAAGTCAGGGCACTCTAAAAGCTCTTGAAGAAATAAAGTTTTCAATTCCAAGCGAAATTCAGGAGAAAACAATTCCTTTAGCAATTGCTGGAAAAGATGTTATTGGAAAAAGTTCAACAGGCTCTGGAAAAACTCTTGCGTTCGGCGCGCCAATAATTGAAAAAGTAAAACCAAAAAGAGGACTTCAGGCGTTAATTCTGACTCCTACAAGAGAATTGGCAGAACAAATTTCAAAAGCGCTAAAAACTTTTTCAAAATACAATCCATTAAAAATAATCACCGTCTATGGCGGCACACCAATAGAAAAACAGATAAGAGAATTGCCTCATGCAGAAGTTGTTGTTGCAACGCCCGGCAGAGCACTTGACCATCTCAAAAGAAGAACAATAGATTTATCAAAAATAAAAATTCTCGTGCTTGATGAAGCAGACAGAATGCTTGATATGGGATTTATTCATGATGTAACTGAAATAGTCCACCACTGTCCAAAACAAAGGCAGACACTTTTATTCTCGGCAACACTTTCCGAAGATATAATGCATATCTCAAGAAAATATATGCAACAGCCAAAAGAAGTGTCTGCAAAAGAAAATGTGGACCCAACAAAATTGGAGCATGTGTTTTATGACGTTCCTTCAAATCAAAAATTCTCCCTTCTTGTGCATCTTCTAAAAAAAGAAAGTTCAAATTTAGTTATGATTTTTTGCAACACGAAAAGAAATGTGGATTTGATTGCAAAAAATCTTCAGAGCCAGGGATTTGAAGCTATCGCTCTTCATGGAGATTTGAACCAGGCAAAAAGAAATAGAGTCCTAGAAAATTTTCATAAAAGCTCAAGGGTTATTTTGGTCTGCACAGATGTTGCAGCAAGAGGCCTTGACATAAAAGGAGTCTCCCATGTTTACAATTATGAATCTCCAAAAACAACCACAGAATATATTCATCGTGTCGGAAGAACTGCAAGAGCAGGCAAAGAAGGAAAAGCAATAACTATTATTGCAGACAGAGATTATGAAAACTTTAGAAGAGTTATGGACACAGATTTAATCAAGATAAAAAACCTGCCACTTCCAGATTTTGGAAGAGTTTTTGTGAACATGAATGATGAAGGAAGAGAAAGACAATCAGGATATAGAGGAAGGCCGCAAAGACAAAACCGATATTCTGACAGAAGAGACAATTCAGGAAACAGAGATTATCCAAAAAAAAGCAACAGCTCACCAAGAAGGGAAGATAGGCCATCTGGAAGAAGAGATGGTTCAAGAGGTAGAAGAGATAATGATTCTAGGGGCAGAAAAAATAGCAGCCCAAGACGATATAACAACTCAGGAAGGAATAATTCAGGAAATAGAAGAAACAATAATCAAAACAATAATTCTGCAAGACCCAGAGGCAGAAGTTTTGGAAGAAACCAGAGAAGATGATGTGCTTTCAATCTAGATAATTTATTTAATAAGATAAAATCTTCTTCTTTCTTAATGGATAATACACAATTCCTAAGACAATTAATACTATTCCCAATGTTGCAGCACCATAACCAGCATAAACATATTTAATATGTGTCTCAAATAACTTGATTAAAGCAATTCCTAAAACAAAAGAACTAAGACCAGTTCTTATATATGCAAGGGTGTTTCTTTCATTAGCTAAAATAGTTCTTTCCTGTGCTAGCTTCTTATGACTTATTAATCTCTTTTTGATAAAATTATCCATTCTAATCACCTTCTTGTAAAAGATAATATTTTATAATTTATAAAGTTATTTCATAGAAACCTGCACTTTCTATCCATTTCTTTAATTACTTTAAATCAGATTTAAATGTCCTCACGGGGAATTGAACCCCGATCACAGCTTCCGCAAAGCCGCATTCTATCCGTTGAACTATGAGGACATGAATTTCATATTAGAATATCCACACATTTTAAAAACAATCTACGCCTACCCAATTTATGGATTTTCAAAAAGAGAAGCTAAAAAAATACTGGGAAAAATTCTGGTTTTTCGTCTGGAAAGATGATTCTTTCAAAGGCTGGATTATCTCGATTCTTTTTATCTTCATCGTAATAAAATTCATATTTTTTCCGCTGCTTAGCCTGGCAACAGGAACATCTCTTCCACTTGCAATAGTTGAATCATGCTCAATGTACCATGAAGGAAACTACCTCTCAAAATTTGATGACTGGTGGACAACACATGAAGATAACTATGAAAGTTTGGGAATAGATAAAACAACAATTGAAAATGCAATTTTTACAAAAGGGTTCAATAAAGGAGACATATTATTTATAGTTGGAGCAAAACCAGAAAATATCAAAATTGGGGATGTAATAATATACCAAGCAATTCAAAAAGATGTAATCCACAGAGTCGTCGCAATAAAAAAAGATGGGGACAATTATATATTCTCCACCATGGGAGACAATGTTGGACACATACAGAGTTTTGAAACAGCTATCAATGAGAACCAGCTTGTTGGAAAAGCAAAAATAAAGTTAATTCCGTATATTGGATGGATAAAATTAATAGGTGCAGACCTCACAGGCAGATTCTTAGGCAGGGATTTTTACTATATCAAAGACGGATTTTGCAGGGCTAATTAACAAAACCTTTATAAATAATATTTCTTAATACTATTGATGGAATTCTGTCCCAAATGCGGCGCTATTCTGGTGCAAAAAAAGAAAAATTTAGGCTGCCCCCGTTGCAATTATTCTTCAAAAGGCAAAGCCTCAAAAATAAAAACTTCTGAAAAGATTGAAGAAAAGAAAAAGATTGAAGTTGTCTCTGAAAAAGACTCGCAGACTTCCCCAATAGTCACTGAAACCTGCAAAAAATGCGGAAACGAAAGAGCATATTTCTGGACTGTTCAGACACGTGCAGGCGACGAAGCAGAAACCAAATTCTTCAAATGCACAAAGTGCGAGAACACCTGGCGAGATTACAGGTAAAGACAAACTGTGAATATATTTGGAGAGATTCTAGATAAATAATTACTTTTTTGCTCTATCTCTCTCCTTAGCAATCATTCTTATCTTCTCAGGAAGCCTATTCAAAGGGTATCTTGGAGTCTTATCATAATTAACTAGTCCTGCAAATGCAGGCATCAATTGTTCTCTTTGTTCGCCTTCCTGTATTGCAATGCTCCTATATGTATCTGCACCAGCAGCCTGAGCCCTGAGTTTTTCAAAATACATTGCTTGAACTGGATCTTCAGTAACAACATGTCTAATAGTATTTGCCATCATAAGAGCATATTCTGCAGCTGAATGCATACCTTTTTTTATTAAATCATCATATAATTGTTTTGTTTCAAACATGACCTCCTCATATCCTCTTTCAAAATTAGTTCCCAATTCAGAACTCCTTAACTCTCTAATTTCTTCAGGCATATAAAATCCCCATACTCCATAAGGAGTGGCTTGCTGTCTATCTCCCCTTTGTCTTTGAACATCCCTGTATGCGCCTATATCAATAACTCTTTCAAACATCAAACTTCCAATTTCCATAGTCTTTGGAACAAGCTCATAAGACTCTCTTCCATCAAATTGACTCTTTGCAATTCTTCTCCTTTCATCAAAAGATAATTGAGAAACAATATTCTTCAAGTCAACAATAGAATTATTTGCCCCCCCATTAAATAAAATACTAGCTAATGCCCAATCTTCTATATCAGGAGTATGGGCTATCAAAGTTGATTTAATCTCCCTTTGGCCATAAGTAATCATCTTATCATGTCCAAATTTTCTGACCAGATCTCTCCTTCTCCCAGGCAACTCTTTATAGAATGGGCTAGAATCACCATACTTCATTAATGAATCCATTATTTTCATTGATTCTATTTGAGCTGCTCTTCCTAAAACCCTCAATTCTTCAAACTCATTTGATTGCAACTCAGTTAATTGATCCTGGAATCTTCGGGCAGTTAAAGTTAATCCTAATGAAGTTATCATAAACTGAGGAATCAATGTTCTTGCCAAATCAAATGCCTTTGATTCAATAACACTATTCCAATCTCTATCCCCTAATTTGGCATTTTTATTTCCTGTCAACTCTCTCACCTGTACATCTGCCTCATTTCTTAAATACCCATACTTATTATTCAACCATTCCCCTGCCGCTCCACGAATTCTGTCATAATGCATTGCAGATTTTTGTGCAAGTGCTAAAAATCTTTTTTCAAATGGGGTTCCTCTGACTTCTAAAGGCATGCCTAAATTATCCAAAGTAAATGGAACAGCTCTTGTTGAAACTTCTTGATATGCTCCTTCTCTTGCTGACTCAATAAATTTAGTTGCTCTTTGACTTACTCCTTCGAAAATTGTTCTTACCGTTCCAGAATCCCTTAAAGAGCCATGTCCATAGCCTATTCCATAAGTTTCAATCATATTTCCAACATTTTTATTAATAGTATCCATAAGATTAGTTACATCTTCTCCCTTTCTTATCATAGATGCCATAGCTTCTAAAGAAGGGACCAATTCAGGAGTTCTCTTACTCGCTTTAACATATTCATCTATAGATCTCTCCTTAGCACTATTTCCAGCTCTCGCAAATTGCCCAATAATTAATGCCCATAACTGGCTAGGCATGGTATCTTTTGCACAGTAAACATTAGAATCAATATTGGTCCACCAATAATTCAACAATGTTTGTTCATCTCTACTAAATTCATATACTCTTCTACCAACAAAAGGACCAATTCCTCTAAATCCAGGTACCAGTTTGCCGTCTTTTGTAAAAAACTCCCTCTCGTTAATCATTAAAGAATTTTAACCACTTAGTCTTTTAAACAATTATTGTGATGGAATGAAATAATCAATTAAAAATAAAATGGCCTCAGGGGGATTTGAACCCCCGACACCTGGATCACTCTGACTGTAAGTCATCGACTTTCGCGAACAAGTTCGCGTCGTAAGAGTCCAGTGCTCTGACCAAGCTGAGCTATGAAGCCTTTTGGGTTTTTTCATAGTGAAGATTGGTCTTAGCCAAAATCTCGTTAGAGATCTTTTGAGCCTGACCAAGCTGAGCTATGAAGCCATGAATCCTATAGAATTATTTTGTTTAAAAAACTGTTGTTTGTTTAGGGGAAATATTTCTTGTTAAATTATTGTTTCTTGGTTCATTTTTAACAAAAAGGTTTTTAAGAGAATAATATTCATAAAAAAAAATGAATAAACTTGAGAAAGTAGAATATATAATCATTCACCACACAGAAAGAAATAATGACTTTCCTCTATTTGTAAAATTGCGTCATATTTACTTAAGAGGTTGGGAAAATATTGGATACCATTATCTAATTGGGAATACAAGACCATTCACAAGAAATGGACAGATTTATCATGGCAGACCAGAAGAATTTGAAGGAGCACATATTTTAGGATACAACCAAAATTCCATAGGAATTTGTTTAATTGGAAATTTTGATAAAAAACACCCAAGCAAAGAACAATTTGAATCTCTATTCTCCCTGGTTCACAGAAAAATGGAGCAATTCAGAGTGCCAGTAGAAAATGTAAGAGGGCACAGAGAATTCCCTGAAGTCAGAAAATCTTGTCCAGGAAAACTTATAGATATGGATTATATTCGTACTTCTCTCACACAAAGAGAAATTCCAAAAATCCCCAGTTTAGTTAATTAAATCCTTTTTCTCTTCATTAAACTTTAAAGCAGCTTCAACAAGCCCCTTAAACAAAGGAGCAGGTTTAAGTAAAGAACTTTTAAGCTCAGGATGCCCCTGAGTTGCAACAAAATAAGGATGACTATTTAACTCAATAAATTCTACCAAAGTACCGTCAGGAGAAAGCCCACTAAGAGTAAGCCCATTTCCCTTAAGGATATCATGATATTTTGGATTAACTTCATATCTATGTCTATGTCTTTCCTCTACTTTCGTTGAACCATAAAGACGATGAATTGTACTTCCCTCACTAACAATTGCAGGATAAGCCCCCAACCTCATAGTTCCTCCTTTATCTGTAATCTTCTTTTGCTCTTCAAGAATATCAATTACAGGGTGTTCTGTTTTTTCATCTATTTCTGTACTGTGAGCTTTAAGTCCACAGACATTTCTTGCAAATTCAATAACTGCCATTTGCAGTCCAAAACAGATTCCTAAAAAAGGAATTTTCTTTTCTCTGCACTGTTTAACAACTTCAATCTTTCCATCAACCCCCCTGCTTCCAAATCCTCCTGGAACAATAACCCCGTCCACTCCTTCCAAATCAGAATTATTTTCTGTTGTCTCAATCATCTTAATTTTAATTTTCACACCATAATGTGCCTCACAATGCCTCAGTGCTTCAACAATACTTGCATATGAATCCTCAATATAAGTATACTTCCCTGCAATTGCAATTTTAATCTCTTTATTTGCATTCTCTCTTCTATCAGTCAGTTCTTTCCATTTTTCCAAATCAGGGACAATCTGCAAATCAAGTTTCCTTGCCAAAAGCTGACTCATTCCTTGCTTCTCATAAAAGATTGGAATCTTATACACACTATCCAAATCCATCCCAGAAACAACTTCCTCAAAATCAAGATTGCACATATGGCTTATCTTTTGTTGAACATGATTATTCAAAGGCTTTCTTGACCTTGTAATAATTAAATCTGGCTCAATCCCACGTTGACGAAGAAGTGCGACACTCTGCTGTGTTGGTTTTGACTTCGGTTCCCCAAGTGAAGCAGGTATAGGAACATAAGTAACATGAATAAATAAAACATTATTCCTTCCAACTCTTCTGGCAAGAGACCTGGTTGCATCAATAAAGAGTTCATTCTCCATGTCCCCAACAGTCCCTCCAATCTCTATGAGTACAATATCAGCACCATAATCATCCCCCACCTGAACAAAATAGTTTTTTATAAAATTAGAAACATGCGGAATCATTTGAACAGTGTGACCAAGATAATCCCCCCGCCTCTCCTTTTCGCGAATCTCTAAAAAAACTTTTCCCATTGTAAGACTTGAGATTTTTTTACAATTTATTCCCAAAAATCTTTCATAGTGTCCAAAATCCATATCCACTTCTGTCCCATCATCTAAAACAAAAACCTCACCATGCTCGATAGGATTCATAGTTCCAGGGTCAACATTAAGATAGCCGTCACATTTTATAGGAACAACTTTATATTTTGAAGAAAGCAATGTACCAATACTTGCAAGAGCAATTCCTTTTCCTAATCCACTCAACACACCCCCAGTAACAACAATATATTTTCGCTCCATTTTTACCTCTTTCAAAAACAACCTAAAAATAAAATTAAACTTCTTTTTTAAATTTTATTGTGATGAAATAACAAAATAAATTTTATCTCAATCATTTTTGCGGAGTAAAAATAAAATCATATAATAAAAAATAAGAAAAAGTGTCTATCCTGGTATGTAGTAAAATTATTTAATTAATCCCTGTATGTTTTCAATTGCATCAGCCACTTCTTTGCCTTTCTTAGTCAGCTTAATCAATTTTATTCTTCCCTTCTTTTCAAACTCCACTAACTTCAGAACCTTAAGAGTCTGAAGAATTTTCACTGCATGGCTGTATGTGCAATCCACCTCTTTTGCAAGGATACTACCATACCTCATTCGAATATTTTTTTTCAAAGATACCAGCATCAAAGCCGGCTTCCTTCGGAAAAAAATGTCAAAGTTGTCTTTCATCTTTGTTGAGGTGTATATTTTAATGTATATATTCAGATAGTGGCGTCTTTTTAAATGTTTTGTAAAATTAGTTATCTCTACTACTCGTTAGTGAAAATCAATAATCTTATTAATGCAAAATTATTTTATTTGGAGTGAAAAAGAAAACAAAAATACTTGCAATCGGTGATATACATGGAGACATTAGAAAAGTTGAAAAACTTGCGCAAAAAGCAAAAAGAGAAAACGTCGATGTGGTTATCTTGGCAGGAGATTTAACGAATTCAGAAGAATCAATTAAAGGTATAATTGGTCCTTTTGCAAAAGTAAAAAAAGATGTTCTGATTGTTCCAGGAAACCATGAAGCAGTTTCAACAACGGCATTTTTATCTGAAGCTTACGCACCTTATTCAAAACACCTTCACGGATATTCTTTTTACAAGAATGATGTAGGATTTTTCGGGGCAGGAACAGCACTTGCAGGAATACACCAGATACCTGAAGAGGAAATATTTAATTTATTAAAAAAAAGTCATAAGAAAATAGAAAAGCTCACAAAAACAATTATGGTAACTCATATGCACCCAAAAGGTTCAAAATCAGAATTCTCTGGATGGCCGGGCTCAGAAGCCATAAAAAAAGCAATAAAAAAATTTCAGCCAGATTTTGCAATTCACGCACACATTGAAGAAGGATCTGGATTGGAAGAAAAAATAGGAAAGACAATAATAATAAATGTCGCAAGAAGAGAAAGGATTTTTGAGATTTAAGAGAGCCTCAAAGTATAATCAACAGCCAAATCTCTTTCGCGGCCACATGAAAGATCAAAATAATGTTTTTCTTTTCTTTTTCCAGAATAAACCTGATGTATTCCCACAAATCCGCTAAACAAAGAAGGAATAGAATCAACAAAGCTATCTATGTTCAACCCACTTGTACGATGATACAAAATTCCATTTTTGTACAATTTATAATTTACTCCATCAATTAAAATTCTGTCAGACCGGTTCAAGATTAAAATCATCCCTGATAAATCAGCCCCAAATTCAGCTGCAAAATCTCTTCCTACTAAAGCATTTACAAGTCGTCTTCTGCGTTCCCTAAATTTTCTAAATAAAGCTTCAACCATAGAGTGAAAAGATTGCTTCTTGATTTTTAAGCCTTGCTAAATATCAATTATTAAAATCCTTCCATATTTGACTTGTTTCTGGTCCAACAGAATTTTTATATTTACCATCATACAAAATAATTTTTCCCTGGGGCCTCCAAAAAAGCATCTGACCAACTTTCATTCCAGGATAAATCTTCAATTTATGAACTGCATGCAACTCAAGAGTCCATTGTTTTTTAAACCCAATATCTCCCAGACCAGAATTTAGATAGATATACAATCCTAATCTTCCGACACTACTCCTCGCCTGCATTATTGGAGCATAATAATCCGATCCCATCTCTTCGATAGTATGTCCTAAATAAAGCTGGTTTGTCTTAAGAACAAATCCTGATACAGGAATCTTTATTTCTTTATATTCATTGGGTTTTGCAGAATCTAAAATTTTCTTCTTATATACCTTAAGCATATTTCCAAGTCTAAAGTTATAACTATTTGGATTAAGATTACTTTTATCAAAAGGATTTATATGAATCTTTTTTCTCATAACTTCTTTAAAAATTTCAGGTCCTGTAAGAATCATCTTAATTCTTCACTACTCCACCCTTTGTAGATAATCCCATCTGCATGTAGAACAGGATTGTTAAATTCACAGGCACAACTTCTTAACTCAAACTTAATATTCATTCCATGATAATCTGTAAACAAATTTCCATCTTTTTCTTTGCAATCAAAATCTCTGGCTAACTTTTCTGTTGATACAAACTCTCTTTCAAAAACTTCTGGTAAGGTCTCATCAAACATCTGTCTAACAACTACTTTAATTACTTTATTTTGTTTTGCCCAGTCGAAATAGTCCATCAACCCAGAATAATCATGAACTCCTGAATTGCTTGCAACAAGAGAAAGCTTAACTCTTTGTCCTGAATCAAAAATTTGTCTTTCATCATAATTAATTCCCATAATCTCTCTATTTATCTCTGAATCCTGATGAGACCTTGAGATACATAAATAACTTAAATCTAAATCAAGAATCTTTTTTGCATGCACGCCATTCGTATAAATTTGCGTTGGAGTTTTTTCAATACACATTTCAAGAATTTCCCTTATAATTGGATTCAAAATCGGCTCTCCGCCACCAGTAACCTCAATTGAATCTAATTCAAACTTCTTCAATGCACTTTCCAAATCTCCAACCGATAAAAATTCCCTTCCGCTAAATTCCCTTGAATTGGTAATGCAAAAATTACAATGTGCATTGCAGACTCGCTCTGTTGGAATAACATAAAGTTTCATACAACCCTCCTTTTTACTTCATCAACCAACTTATCCAACTCTTCGTAATTTCTTGAGTAATAAACCAAAACAGGAACTTCTTTAAATAAATTAATAAATAAATTTCTTGATTTTTCCAATTCACCAAACTTTATCTGCTGAGGATAATTTCTGCATTTATATCTTTTTTTCATAGTATCCAAATCAGGGCATGCAAAAATAATTAAGGTATCTTTCTTAGAGATAAAACCAAGACATTTAGTCTCTTCATCACTAAAGGGACTTCCATTTCTCCACAAAACAGAATAAACAATCTCTGAAAAATGACTCCGATCATAAACAATTTTTTCATTAATTGAATATTCCTTAAGATATCTGTCAAATTGGTTTCCTTGAAGATGGTGCAATGATTTTGAATCCCATCTAAGAGTATTCTTAACTCTCTCTACAACACTACTTTTTCCAGAGCAGTCAGGACCTTCAACAATTATCCTCTTAATCATAAATTAATAAAGACTTGTATTCTTATTACATATTTCTGAACAGAAAATGTACACAGTGTTGCATAAACTTAAATAGTTTTGACTCCTATAAGAAATATGCTTACATCTGAACTAATTCAAAAAATAGAGAATTTTGTCTATGAAAAACCAAGAAGCATTCAAGAAATTGCCAAG
>Ga0210057_1003065_pt1 | contig 23312 bp, 29 predicted proteins | sample CryGeyCG2114_010_2_FD_183968 | JGI IMG/M metagenome (GOLD analysis project Ga0210057, IMG submission 183968) | Groundwater microbial communities from aquifer - Crystal Geyser CG10_big_fil_rev_8/21/14_0.10 (SPAdes) (version 2) | ecosystem: Environmental > Aquatic > Deep subsurface > Groundwater ...
CCGCCAGCATCTTTAGAGGCTTGGATTTGCTTTCTAATCATCGAAGCGGTATAGACGGCTCCCAAGTCGAAATCTTGAATCCAGGGCCTAATTTTGGCTCGTATTGGAGTGCTGGAGGCGATTCTCTCATTGGCGGTCTTCACTGCTTTAGAGATGATTTCATAAGGGTGATCAGCCGGGTTACTAAAGCCTAAATAGCCATTAGGATAATGGGAAGGATAAACCATGGGACAGACATAATCAAAATAAGGCGTGGCGTTTTCCAGGAGTTGACCGATATTCATATCATTTTTGACGGTGGTGGTTAGTCCAAACAAATCAACTGAGGTATAGGCCGGCTCATTGATCAATTCTTTAGCGAAAAAAGCAAAAAACTTTCTTAGGACATCGGCCTTAGTGCCTTCATTATTCCATTTCGGAAAAACCATCGTTGAGATGGCACCATCAGAAGGAAAACGAACATAGTCCAAGTTAACTTCATCAAAGCCTAGGCCAATAGCTTCTTTGGCAATCTCAGTGTGGTATTTCCAGACAGCGGAATTGGCGGGGTCTAACCAGCTTAAACCTTTTCTGTCTTGCCAAATTTTGCCAGTGTTTTTATTTTGGACTGCCCAGGCAGTTTTTTTACTCGACAATTCCGGGTCTTGAAAAACAGCGATTCGAGCTATGGTGTAGATATTATTTTGATGAAATTTATCAATTACTCCTTTCAAGTCTTTAATTTTAATCTGTTCTAATTTTAATTCATTAACCATGGGAATATTACTATCATAACTTAAATAACCGGAGTAGTCTTTGATGTCAATTACCACCGCATTAATCTTAGTGCCTTTAATGCCAGTAATTATTTTATCCACTTTAGTAGGGCTGCCACCGGAATAAGCGGTAAGGTAAAGGCCAAAAATTTCTTTAGGTTTGGCCTTTACCCTTTTGACGGGCTCAACTTTATTTTTACTAGTAGTTGTGGCATTACCTAAGTCATTAGCCTCAGCGATTTTCATTTTGTTAATTTTGACTATCGGGACTGAAATAGTTAGCCACAAAAAAACTACCATTACAGCCAGAAGGATTATAAGGGGTAATAATTTAGGGTGCTCAAGGCGCCAGTTGTTATTTTTCATAATATTAATTTAGCATTATTTCTGGGTTTTGTCTAAAATTTAAAAGGAAGACATTTTTTGTCTTCCTTTTTTATTGGTAGTATTCTTCTATTCTTTTGGTTATCTGTCTGACCTTCAATTCGTCTGATAATTTAGATGAGATAATATCAGTGAAGCTTAGGGCTTGCCCGATAATTACTTGGCCGTGATGACCGGAACTAATTTGGCCATATTTAAAACCAACCTGAACTGGCATAATGGGGCTAATTCCCTCTATTCTAATGGGGATAATAAAATCTGGTTTAGCCTGGAGAATAGTCCAAGCGGCACCCCTCTTACATTTTCCAATTGAACCATCTCTGGTTCTGGTACCCTCAAAGAATAATAATAAATTCCAGCCTCTTTTTATAATCTGACAATAGCCATCAATTTGATTCTTCATATCTTCTTTGGTCTTTATATTCCGATCGGTTGGAATATTTTTTAATAGACTAAAAAAGAATTTAGCGAAGCCATGATCTAAAAAATTTTTTCGGTCGGGAGCATTCCAGGGAATATTTTTCTGACGCAGTAATAGTTCTCGGCAATTAATTAGACTAATTCCAATCAGGAGTGAGTCTATGAGAGTTTGGTGGTTTGATATATATAGAATTTTAGTCTTTCGGGGCAAATTACTTTTACCAGTAAACATAATTCTATTTTTGATCTTGAAAATATAAACTCCCAGGAGGTACATCAGCCAGAAAAGAAGGTACTGTAAGATAGCCTTTACTATTGTTTTCATAGAACGATTTTTGGTTATCAATACTTTAATCAATAATCGCTCAGACGTCAATAGAATGGGAAAAAAGTGGTATTTGGCCAATAAAAAAAGGGGTTTTTAGCCCCTTTTATTTTTAAAGGGTAATTCCCTTTAATTCGTCAATTAATTCTTTAATGCTCACAATTTGTTTGATTCTGTGAGCATTGGATCCAACGATGAATACTTCTTCCTCGTCGGAATACTCGGCAGCACCCAGTAGCCCAGCGCATAAGCAGAAATATTTTTCTGGCATATTTTTAGCTAAACAAATTGTGCTATTGCCATCCTTATCCTTCTGTAATAAATATTTTTTATCACAAACAGGAGGCGCTGATCCTTTTAGAAATGATTGATACCTCGGAGACTGTTTCAAAATTCGAAGTGGAAATTGACAGGGCGATTGCTCCACCATAATAATGTCGTCTTCTCGGCAGTCTACTAGGACTTGTTTAAATTTGGCCGAGGCTTTGTTTTCGTTAGTTCCTAAAAATCTAGTGCCCATTTGAACTCCATCAGCTCCAAGGTTAATAAACCTTTGAATATCTTTTCTATCAAATATTCCACCTGCTACAATCACGGGAAAATCACCATGCTTTTGGGCAAAATCTTTTATGGGCGGGAATATTACCTCCAATTGATGTTCGGGGCTATCAATCTCGCTGATTTTATGCCCGTTATGTCCGCCGCATTTTGGTCCGGCAACAACGACAGCATCAGGTCGATAGTGATGCCATTTTTCCCATTTGCTACAGATTAATTCTAGGGCCTTCAGGGATGATACTATCGGAATTAAAGCCGTATCTCCGAGATTTTTTACCCCAGGCAGATACATTGGCAAACCAGCTCCAGAGATAATGAAGTCGGCTCCGGCATCTACCGCTGCCTGAGCGGCGACCTCTCTGTCCTGTTGCAAGAAAGTCATTATATTGACGCCTACCGGTCCATTATTGCTAATTTGCTTAGCCTTGGTTACTTCGTAGACCACGGCGTCGTAAGTATTAACTTTTTTTCCCAGTTCCCGGGAAACAAATCGATCAATTCCGGCAGTTGAAATTATTCCCGGGATGTTTTCAGAGGCGGCGGCGCCGGCGAATTCACCCAAGGTTATTCCCGCCCCCATAGCGCCGGGATAAAAATCATGTGGCAATTTCTTGTCTTTTATTGTTAAAGCCATTTATTTGGTCCTCCTATTTTTTGGTTTATATTCATTTTTTAAATAACAAATTTATTGTTAAAATATTATAATAAAGTCCATAAAAAGTCAAATATTAATGGGGTTAGGGTAACAAAAAACCGCCCAGATAAATCTGGACGGTTTTTTGTGGATAGATGTATTAAGCGCGTCTAACGTTTACTGCATTCATACCCTTTGGAGATCTCTCTGACTCAAAAGTCACAGCGTCGCCCTCACGTAATTCGTTGAATTGGACATCAACCAAAGCATTGCTATGGAAGAATAAATCCTTTTCTTCGCCTTCTGGAGCGATAAAGCCAAAACCTTTGTCAGTCAGCTTTTTGATGATACCTTTCATGGTTTTTCAAAGCTAATTAATAAAGCCGCAATTCTATACGTATTTGAAAATCGACTACTTTTCGTTTCATAGTAACTTGCTAAAACAACTATAACATACAATCAGAAAGTAGTCAAATGGCTGTTTGCTTAGGCTTTATCAGTATTCCTGAGCTCTTGTAATTGTTTTTTAAGTTCAATCATCTTATTTTCTCGGTTGATCATAAATTTATTTAACTTCTCCATTTCTTTGATTTTCTGATCTAGCTCACTCGTTCTTTGTTTGATTAACTCTTCTTGGCTAGATTTTAGTTTTTCTAGTTCGGCCGTTCTAGTTTTAATCTTTTGCTCTAGGTCTAAATTAATTGTTTCTAGTTTATTTTTGGCCACTTCCAGGTTCTTGGTTTGGTCGACCACTTGTTGCTTTAATTTCTGGTTATAGTTTTCTAGTTCCAGATCAGTTGCCATGATATTGAAGGCCTCACCCAAAAGACCGATTTCATCTTTTGATCTCACTTTAATCTTGTATTTAAAATCTCGGTTTTTGATAGCGGCCACTGCCCGATTAATATCGCCGATTGGGTTTATAATTATTAACTTCAAGACCAGAAAGATGGTTAAAATAAATATTACAAAGACAATAATATAGACCAACATTGCTTCAATAATAGTTTTATAGATAGTTGCATTAATCTCTTTTAGATCGAGATCAATTTGGATTGTTCCCAAGATTTTTCCCGAGACATGAATTGGTGCGATCGCTCTCAGAACATCAGAATTATTAACTACACTTTCTTCATTTATAAAAATATCATTATGGAATGATTGGATATTTTTACTATCGGCAAGGCTATTAACTGCCTGGGGGTTGTTGGAAATATAGGTTATTAGATTGTTTCCATCCGCTAGATTAATATTGATATTAACAATATCCTGATCGAGCCACATGTTTTTTTGGATCAAGGAAAATAAATTATTTTTGTCACGTAATTTATTTTCGTCTCCGATACTAGCTTCAATGGAGTAGGCCGTGGACTGAGCTCTTTTAATAAAGAGAGGCATAAGATCCTTTTTCCGACTATAAATATTATCTAGCGATATAAAAGTAAATAAGCCCAATGAAAACAGAATAATGATTAAGATTATTTTAAGTGAGAGGCTTTGTTTCATATAAATTAGGATTTAGTCCATTTGTCTTGAATCTTTTTTAAGGTGCCGTCATTTTTAATGCTTCTGAGAGCTTCATTAACCGCCTGGATTAAGGAGTTGTTGCTTAAGTTGGTGGCAATACCATAATATTCCTGGGTAAATGGCTCACCTACTATTTTTATTTCCGAATCATTTTTAGTTGAATCAACACCCTGGATATAATCAACAATAATAGCATCTAGTTTATCCGATTTTAAATCATAAATAATGCCATTTTTTTCTTTGGAATTTTCCCAGGTTTTATAGGTGGTGATTAAAGTACTACTAGTTATTTTTTGCGCCGCTTCTTGACTGGTAGTGTCAATCTGAACACCAATCTTTTGGTTTTTTAAATCATTAATGCTATTGATGGTATCATTACCAATTTTGGTTAGGATAACTTGGCCACCATTAAAATAAGGTGAGCTGAACAACATAGTTTTAGCTCGATCTTCAGTAATAGTGATGCTAGATATGACTAAATCAACTTCCTTATTTTCAATTATGGGAAGAAGGTTATCCCAATCAAATTCTTTAAATTCTGCTTGGACACCCAAGCGAGAAGCAACTTCTCGGCCCAAATCAATATCCACCCCGGCCGGTTGACCATTTGCATCAAATAATTCCATTACTCCGTAGGAAAAATCAACCCCAATGATTAGTTTGCCTGAATTTTTTACATTATTTAAAGATGGATCGGTACTAGTATTACTTAGATCGCTTTTATTTTTATTCCACCAGAAAAAACCAAGCACTAAACCTAAAATCACGATTAAGACCGAGATATAGATGATAATTTTTTTTCATAGTTTTTGAAATATTTATTATTTATCTTAGTATTATTATATCATAAGGTCATTTAAAATGGAAATATTATAGCCACATAAAAACAGACCTGGTTTAGCAGACCTGTTTGCGGGTGAGTCTTGAGTTTAGAGTCGACTTAGGTCCAGTTCGTCATTAAACTTTATTTTTTTAATAAAATCGGGCATATGACTAACCATTAATATAGTCCCCTGATATTTGTTGATAGCTTCGGCGATTATGGGAATATGACGAAAGTTAATGTGGTTAGTTGGTTCATCTAGAATTAGTAAGCCTGGTTGCATTAAAACTAGTCGGGCAAAAGACAGGAGTCCTTTTTGTCCTTCAGACAGTTCCCCGACTTTACTCTCCATTAAATCCCCGGTGATCAAGAATCCGGCAGCTACTGATCGAATAGTTGGCTCATCAATGCCATCAGCCATAATATCTTTTAGTGACTTAAAGACCTTCTCGTCAAAGTTTAAAGTAGAAAAGTCTTGGCTATAATATCCCACTCTAACTCCGGGTAGAATATTGATTCCCTCCTGAGTTTGAGATACCAGAGATCTGAGTAGAGTGCTTTTGCCGATACCATTAGGTCCAGAGATTAATAGGCGATCTTTCTTACCTAAAACTTTATTAATATCTTTAAAAATTGGTTCATGGTTGTGGATAATTCTCACCTTGTTTAAGGTGACTATTTCACCGTTTATGTCTTGGGTGGGAATTATAAAATTTCTGATAGTCTTGTCTTCCCGTCTGACGTCGACCTTATTTTCTTCTAATTCCTCGGTTTCAGTTTTTAGTTTCTGAGCTAGCTTACGCATCTTACCTCCCTTGTTGGCAAAAAAATTAACCTTTTCTTTGCGGTCCTGAATTTTTTTCTCCAGTTGCGCGTTCTTCATAATTTCCCGCTCTACCCGGCGACCAATTTCTTCTACTACGGAATAATAATCTCCGACATAAAGCTCGGTCTTATGGGTAAAAACATCTAGGTAAACCACGCCCTCGGTAAAACAGTTTAAGAAATCAGCATCATGAGAAATAACAATTACAGTCTTGTCATACATGATCAGAAAGGTGATCAAGTGATCAATGCCTTTTTTGTCGAGGTTATTAGTTGGTTCGTCTAAAAGTAAAATATCAGGATCTTGGATTAAGGCATAAGCCAAAAGCAGACGAGCTTGCTGACCGCCAGAAAGATCGCCAACTATGCGCTCCAGTGGAATACTAAAATCAACCGCGTCTAAAACCTTGCTAATCCGGCTTTTGATATTACCCGGAACAATAGCAAAAGCTTTGGCAAAATAGGCCTCAACAGTTAGGGGTAGATCTTCTCGGGCAATAGTTTGGCGAGCGGTACCAATGGTGGCTCCACTCGTAATCGAAAGACGGCCACTTTTAGGTTTCAGTTCACCTTTAATTAAACCAAAAATAGTGCTTTTACCAGCACCATTTTGGCCCATCAGAGTTATTTTGGAGCACCGGCGAACACTAAAATTAGCCTCATCTAAAATGGGTTTTTTGTAGACATATTCAAAACTGACTTCATCAAATCTTAAAATTACTTCTTCGGCCATCGTATCGAAATTAATATTTTATTCCTTTCTTTTATTATTAGCTAACATAAATTTTAGATCGGGATCAAATTGACAGGGAAAAATTTGAACGGAAAATCCGGCTGGTCGTAAAATTTTTTCTAAAGATTGATAGAAATCATTCTTGGTCTTATGGACTTCTAAAAATAAGTGATTAATCAGCGCCAGCTCGGCTGGGGTTAGATTTTTTATAATATCATGCTCACCGCCCTCAATATCCATTTTTAATAGGCCAATACTTTTTATTTTTTGTTTTAAACAAAAATCATTCAAGGTAATAGTTTTAATTGGTAGTTCGGTTGGTTTCTGCCCGGATTCTTTTAACAAGGAATGGTTGTGACTGTCGGGGCTCAGGTATAGTAACCCTGAACCGGTCCGGGAGTCAAGGGCTAGATTAAAAAGTCTAATTTGATGGAATTTGGAGTTTAATTCGGTGTTTTGTTTTAAGGCTAAAAAATTGTGGGGTTCAGGCTCTAAAGCGTAAATTTTAACATTCTCATTTAAGGCAGCGGCGTATAACGAAAAGAAACCAGCATGAGCTCCAATATCCAGGATGGCTTCGGAGGTAGTTTTAATTATATCTTCAACTTGACGATATTCCCGGTATTTAAAAATCTCATTAAAAACACTCGAGTCAACTTCATCGCGTAAGTTGACCTGAATAATTTTTTGATTAAAGTTGATTTTTTTCATAAAATGCTAAAGCAATTCTAAATTACTTCTTTACGAAATAATAAGTGCAAGTTTCCTGAGTCAAACACTCTTTCTCGGTCCGAGGGTATTTGCGGCAATTCAATGGTCTAATTTTATAAATCGAACAATAACTCTTGCCGTCCTTAATTCGTAAAAATGAACATTTATTAGGCAAGTAACAACATTTTCCACAGTTAGAACATTTTCCTCGTCGGTTTTTATCAACTGGTAAAATTGAGGTAATGGTTCGCTTAATTTTAGCTCCTAAATTGTTTTTCATTGGCATTTTATTAAAAATTTACTTAAGACATTTTTTTATCTAATTATTTTAATTCAATTCCCTTCTTTTGTAAATCCTGTCTAATCAGTTGGCATTGAGGAATTTTTTGAGAGACTAAATTCCAAAATCTGATCGAATGATTGAGCTCTCTTAGATGACACAATTCGTGAACTATAATGTAATCAATCAAACGCGGCGCCAAAAAAATAATTTTATAATTAAAATTAAGATTACCTCGGCTCGAACAACTACCCCATCTAGTTTTTTGGTTACGAACACTAATTCGGGCAAACTGAAATTGATAGTGTTGATTAAACTTGGCAATTTTTTTAAGAACCAGCCTCTCGGCTGATTGCTTATATTTTAGGTATTCCTGGGAACTGCTGTGGAAAGGATTATTTTGATTGTGCAGCTTAAAGTCGGCTAGTTTTTCCATTACCCAAGTCGCCTGAGATTTGATAAATCTCTCAACTCTTGCCTCGCTTAAATACCAGGGCTTGCTGGCCACTAAATTGCCTCGATTATTAATGGTTAATCGAAGATTTTTGTTTCTTTTATATCTTTTAATAGAATATTCAATTGCCTGGCCGGCAATGGTGATGGTTTTTTTCATTTGCTTATTATAGCAAGGATTTCTGTTTGGAGCTAATTTCGGTAAATTTAAATATATGTTATAATTGATTTAGATAATTTAAAATATCAATTAATAAATTTGAATATGATTTATGTTATAACTCCCCTCTCCTTGATTTTACTGGTCAATTCAATTCTTTTAGCAATATTAGGTTTTTATTTACTGCGGCAGAAACGTTATTATTTTTTTCCTCTATTACTACTAGCCACCGCTCTTTGGGCTCTGGCTGGTTTTATGGAAAATGGTCTATTAGATATAGCAGCTAAAGTTCTCTGGTCTAAAATTTCCTGTATTGGTGTTTTAGCTGTCACTCCTTTTTGGTTTTTGTTTTCCCTACAGTATTCTCAAGTTAAAAACTCTTTTATTAAACGAGTTAATTATTTTATTTGGATAATGCCACTTATTATTTTGACTTTAGCTTTTACTAACGAATATCATAACTTGTTTTGGAGTAAAATTGAACCAGTCTCGGGCGCTATTAATAATGCTCTGGTCTATAGTCGTGGTCTGGGTGTGTATATGTCACTTGTCTATTCTTACACTCTGATTGTCACTGGTATTGTGATTCTTGTTATTTATGCTTTTAAAATCTCTAGGATTCAACGATTACAGCTTTTGACTCTGTTTTTGGGGTTGTTGCTCCCCTGGATATTTAATTTTATTTATTTCAGCTATTCCCCGGATTTTTTTCAAGGAATAGATATCACCCCCATCGCTTTTGTAGTTACTGGTGTTTTTGCGGCTTTGAGTATTTTCAAATATAAATTTTCCGCGATTATTCCAGCCGCTAAAGATTTAGTTTATTCTAATTTAGAGATTGGAGTGGTGCTAGTTAATAATGAAAATATCGTCGTTGATTTTAATTCCACAGCCAAAAGACTCCTTGAAAATGATTTGATTGATGGTGTGGCGCTGGCTAAAATTAACTTAACTCCAAAATTAACTCTAGAAAATATTATTGGGAAAAATGAAAATCAAGTAATCAATTTAATTAGCAAAAATAAATGGATAGATATCCATGTTAATAGTCTAAACGATAAGTTGGGTCACTTAATTGGTCGAGCTATTTTATTTTACGATGTCACTGTGCAAAAGAACGTTGAGCAGAAGTTACAAGAATCCAATAAGTTCTTTTCCGATTTAACTGATTTTTTACCAGATCCAATATATGTTATCAACGCTGAACGAAAGGTAGTCTTCTGGAATAAAGCCATGGAAAATTTGACTAAGGTAAAGTCAAAAGATATTGTGGGTAAGGGTGACCACGAGTATTCCTTTCCTTTTTATGGAAAAAGAAGACCAATGCTGGTTGATTTAATTTTCGACGACACCGATAAGGCCGATTGGGAATTGTATAAAAACGAAAAAATAGAAAAAATTGGAGATCTAATATCACTAAAAGCCTTTAACAAGGTTCTCCGCGAAGGCGGCATTTATCTATGGATTTTGGCTCAGCCCGTATTTGATAGTAATGGCAAGGTTATTTATGCCATTGAATCAATTAGAGATATTAACGATGCTCATCGTAACGAAGAGGAACTAAAGAACAAGCTGGAAGAATTGTCAGCCATGAATAAGGTGATGGTTAATCGCGAACTCAAGATGATAAAATTAAAAGAAGAGTTAGATATACTGAAGAAAAATATTGTTAAATAAAAATATAAAAAAGCCTCAAGTTGATTTGAGGCTTTTTTCTTTTATGAGTATTTACTAATTATCGCTTCAGCAACTGTTAGACCATCAATGGCTGAGGAAACTATGCCACCAGCATATCCCGCCCCTTCTCCGGCCGGGTAAATACCGGAAATATTAGATTCACATTTTTCATTACGTTCAATTCTAACAGGAGCGGAGCTTCTGGTTTCCACTCCAGTTAAGACGGCTTCAGGATGAGCAAACCCCTTGATTTTACGTTCCATTAGAGGTAGAGCCTCTCTAATGCTCTTTATCACATAACTAGGCAAACAAGCGTCTAGGGAGCCAAATTTGACCCCTGGTTGATAGCTAGGAATGATAGAGCCAGTCTTGGTTGAGGCTTTTTGTGCTAGAAAATCACCCACCAGCTGAGCTGGAGCCGAATAATTGCTGCCACCAATTAAATAAGCTTGTTTTTCCAGATGGCGTTGAAATTCGAGTCCAGCCAAGGGATGATTAGAGGCAAAGTCCGTGGGCAGTATTGGAACTAGTAAGGCACTATTGGAATTTGGGCCTGATTGAGCGTATTCACTCATGCCGTTGGTGACTACTGCTCCAGTTTCGGAAGTGGCAGCCAGCACATAACCTCCGGGACACATGCAAAAAGTATAAACCGAACGAGCCCCTTTGAGATGTTGGACTAATTTATACTTAGCCGTGCCTAGCCTGGGGTGGTTATAGAATTTACCATATTGAGAGCGATTAATCATCTCGGCTTGATGTTCAATCCTCAGTCCCACAGCAAAAGACTTGGAACTCATTTGTAGTTTTTGCTCATAGAGCATTTGATAGGTGTCCCGCGCGGAATGTCCGGTGGCTAGAATTAAATCATCAACTATCATTTTTTCTTTTCCGTTTAGAACTATAGCTGCAATTTTGCCAGCTTTAATTTTGAGATCAGTTAGACATGTTTCAAATCTAATTTTACCTCCCTGCTTAATTATTTCCTGACGGATATTTTTAATGACCAGGCGGAGTTTGTCGGTGCCAATATGCGGTGTGCCACTCCAGGCAATCTCCGCTGGAGCCCCAGCTTTTATTAGTTCTGTAAAAATATATTTTGAGCGGGGGTCATTAATCAGAGTGTAGAGCTTGCCATCAGAAAAAGTGCCGGCACCACCTTCGCCAAATTGGATATTGGACTCGGGATTTAGTTTTCTAGTTTTAATAAACTGAGCCACATCTTTGACTCGCTCTTCAACTTTCTGGCCTCGTTCTATGAGTAACGGTTTCAGGCCAGCTTTGGCTAATAATAAAGTAGCAAATAAACCACAGGGACCACTACCTACTACAACAATTTTTTTATTTATCTTTTTGGTAATAGTTTTTTCTAAATAAATAAATGGGGTATGAATCTTAACTCGATGTCGGGTGTCGAACGTCTTAATTTTGGCCAAGTTTTTAACCTTAACATCTAGCGAATAAACCGAAAGAATGCGGTTCTTTTGACGGGAATCAATATTTTTTTTGACAATAGTATAATCATCCACCTCAGCTTCTAGGATAGCTAAGATTTGAGCTACTTTAGACTTTAACCTGGGCTCAGATTCATTGAGGCCGAGTTTGACTTCTTCAATTCTAATTAATTTATTTTGGGCGGAGTCCATGAGTGATTAAGGCTAATTTTTTTAAACGGGATAACTTTTTAAGATGAGCCTCAGCTTGAGAAGCTTGAGCACGGCCATTGAATTTCGTTTGATAAACTAACTCTACCGGTCGACGACCACTGGTATATTTAGCCCCTAAGTTGGATGAGTTATGTTCTTTTAAACGGCGCTTTAAATCAGTGGTGATTCCAGTATACAAAGTTTCATCGGAACATTTTAAAATATAAAGATAGTACTTATTCATAACACTTTATTGGCACTGATATTTTTGATTATCTGGTTCTTCTCTTCTAGGCCCTGGGAGATAAAAATAGTATCAAAATTACCGCGCAAAAAATCATCCGCCTTGACTACCTTGCGAATCCGCCAAAATATCCAGAGAAAGTTCTGGCGGATTTTGTCCTTTATTCCCACTCCCGTGTCAAAGCCAGCACTTTTAAAAGAATCATTAATCAGTTGAGTGCAGAAGTAACGATCGTGCCGATGTTCTAGATAGAAGTCATAGGGTTTGCCGATCTGAGCTCGAGCAAAGACAATAGTTTTTTTGATAGTTCCATCATAATTTTCTTTAATTTGGGGCCGCAAAATTGTTAGGTTGTCATAGGCGGTAAATAATTCTTTAAAAGATATGGTATCAACCCCGTCACTATCAGCATGAATACATTCTCCTTGGCCAATATAGAGTAAGGAGTGGGTGAAAAATTTACCCATAAAAAAACCGGAGACGGCGCGAAAGCCACCGGCTAAGATTAGGTCACCTGGCTCAACTAATTTATTAGCCATTAAATAATCAGCTTCCTCTAAATGATTCTTCCGGAGGGTTATTTTAGTTACTAAAAAAATAAAAATTGCCTGACTTAAAACCCTCTTAAAAAGTGAGCTTCTTTTGGGAAAGTTATTGATGCGATGATAATTGTTTAGTCTAACTATTTTAGTCATGGTCTTGAAGTAATTCTGTTAACAAGTCTTTTAGACCTAATTTCTTGGTGGCCGAATAAGGAATAATTTTATGATCACCAATTAGGTCATTAATTTTTTTAAATTGTTTGCTCGATTCCGATGATTTTATCTTATCAACTTTATTAGCGATAATGACAATATTCTTGCGATATTTTTCTAGTGCTCTTAAAATCTCCAGGTCATCTGGCGTCGGTCCCACTTTAGCGTCAATAATTAAAAAGACTTTTCTCTGAACATAGCCGGAAACAAAAAAATACCAATTGATCAAGATTTCAATCTCTTGACGCATAGTCGCTGGTAGTTTGGCATAGCCATAGCCGGGCAAGTCAACCAGATAAAAAGAGTCGTTAATCAAGAAGAGATTAATTTCCTTGGTTTTACCTGGGAAAGAACTGGTTCGAGCTAAATCTTTTTGGCCGGTTATGGAGTTGATAACGCTTGATTTACCCACATTGGAACGACCAATAAAAGCTACTTGAGCTTTTTCATTTTCAAAAATTTTATCAGGTCCGACAGCGCCCTTGATAAACCGAGCTGATTTGATAATCATAGAATGGGGTTATTGTTGATACTTATAAAATACCAAAAAAATAAGGAAAAATCAAGTTAATAAGCTTGACATAATTAGCTGATAATATTAAAATTAGGCCATTGTTTTATTTAAAATTTAAAGCCAATTAAAGAGAGATTGTTATTTTACTTCATGATGGAAGTGCTAAATTATGCCGCTCTTCCCTAAGAAGTATATATTATCGGCTTCTCTTTCGAGCAGTCGTTAATTTGTCGAATATTTGCCAGCTTAACTGACTTGATAGTGGTTTTCTTTTTCTTTGGAACTAAAAAAATTTGGGATCCAAACAAAGTTAATAAAACTATTAAAGATCATTTATTAGCCGGGGTTAAATTGCTCATTCAATTCCCCTTTGTATATTTTTTAAAGATTCTATTTGTAAATTTAGTCGTTATTCCTAAATTGCAAAGCATGGGTTCTGAAATTGAGACAATAAGCCAATCAAATATTATTACGGCTATTATTGTGACTGTTATTTTTTTGTTTAGTATTTGGGTTTTTGTATAGTATTTTTAGAGATAAAATACTCTTAATACTAAACTCTTTTAAGACCAAAGCTAAAGACAAAAAAATAATATTCAATGTCTTTGCGTTCAAAAAAGCCAAGTTATAAAAACTTGGCTTTATTTTTTTGGTTAATCTATTTTAAACCAAAAGTAGTTTTGACGGTAATCATGACTTCTTTTTCAATTCCGGAGGTGTCGTATGAGCCGTAGTCAGAAACATCCACCGAGCCGACGGGCATCACTTGGGCCACACCCATTGAAACTGATTTGATGGCGGTAACGGTTTTATCACTACTGCCAGCAATAGCCTCAGCTCTTTTTTTGGCATCCTTGATAGCTTCCGGTAATAAAGAGATGCGGAGGTCAGGTAATTTGGAATAATAATATTCGACGGGATTAGGCGAGAATAAAATATCTTTTTCCACAAAACTCTCGCTGTTTTTAGCTAAAGCTATGATTTTTTCCACTTGATCTGATTTGATCTCAATATTCTGGACTAAGTTATATTCTTTAGGAGCATTCTGATCATTTTTATAAATCTCATTCATGAAGATGGGTGATATTTCAATATTGTCCTTGGTTAGTCCTTGAGAGAGAAAAAAATCGTTAACGATCTTCTCATCATTTTTCATCTGGGCATAACCCTCCTTCATTTGGTCTTTGAGAGCGCTGCGGCTAAAACTGGCTGTCCAGCGAGCTGAATCAGCTGTTACTTGTTGTTTAGCTGAACCAGTGACAGAAATGACATTGTCTAGTTGTTTAACGCTCCAGAAAGTATAAGCCACTAATCCGGCGGCCACAATCAGACTGAGTCCTAAAACTAAACCGAACGATAAAAGTTTTGGTTTTTCCATAAAATTATTATTTATTATATTGTTCGTTATAAATCTTATTTAATTTATTAATTAACTCATCCCTCTTGAAGTAGATGGGATGTCCCGGCTCTAGATTTTTCAATTTTTCTAAAATAGTTTCAAAGACTGTCTTCTGGCCTTAATTTCCGGCCAAATTTTCCCTTAATCTCTTTGAAGCTCCAGGCCTTGAAGATACTTTTATATTTTTCTTTTAAGGCCTCGGTCATCTCTAGATAGGAAAATTTTCGATCGGGATATTTCCGGTTAACTCGCTCCGCAAAAATATAATCACATTGTTCCTCGACTCCGTCATGAATTAGGGCAGCAATAACCAATTCCGGATCATTACTTAACTTAATTACCTCCTCGGCCACGGCTAGCGGATGGCTGGCAAATGGTCGGCTATCAACCCGGTCTTCTCGGGGTAAATGAATTTTTAGCATAAAATCCAGGGCGGCATTGATTTTTTCGGCCTCAGCTGGAGTGAAGTTTTCTGAAACATTGTTGCGAAAAGTATTTAGTTCTGATTTAATATTTTCTCGCCGGTTTAATAGATCGGCCGGATTAGAAGGTATTTCGAGTGGCATATGTTTTTTAGTTATTTAAGTTAACTTTATTATAGCATTTTTAAGACTAGCTTTAAAAGGTTTAACCAGACAATCACAACCTTTATTTTGCAAAATTAGCTTTTGTTCCGGAATAGTATTAATGAAACTATCTTGGACGGCCTTGCCTCGAGCCAGCTTTTTGTCGAGTGGCGTGTAATGATGATAGCCGCGTCGGATAAATTCTCGAATTAAAGCTTCATGGCGATTGTAAAGAGCGCTAGTTTTTCCCACCCAACGTCGAGTCTCGGGGTGATGAGAATATCCTCCCTTTCCACCGTGCTTAGTCAAAATATTCCATAAGCCATGGAGCTCGCGGTGTTCAGCCAGCAAATGCTTTCGACATAAATATTTTGGTTCAACATCCCAAATTCTCATTTATTTGATATAATCTTTTAATTTAATTCCAACTAGTCTGATTTTATTATAGCTTATTTCAAATGCTTTTTAAAGCGCTCCCCCAAACAAAAAACCTCCCCGGTAAACCGAAGGGGTTTTTTGTAAAAGGATGCTTAAGCTAATTTTACATTAACAGCATTCATGCCTTTTGGAGATTGTTCCTGTTCAAAGGTAACAGCTTGACCTTCGTGAAGTTCATTGAATGAAACTCCAACTAAAGCGTTGCTATGAAAGAATAAATCTTTGTCTTGACCCTCAATAGCGATGAAGCCAAAACCTTTGTCAGTTAACTTTTTGATAACACCAGTCATTTTTGTTTACTTAGTGAATAAAAATTGCATTTTTTAATACGTTTTTGAAACTCGACGACTTTTCTAACTCATAAAATTTTGCCCTCTTATTGTAACACAGAATATAAAAATAAGCAAACAATTGCTGGCAATAACCACCAATACCATTAATTTTGGCTTTTTTTGGGGGAAAATTTATCTTAATTGATACAAAATTATACCACAAGCAACCGCAACATTGAGCGATTCTATTTCTCCACTCATTTCCAGTTTGATAAACTTATTAGCTTTGGCTAGTATTTCTTTGTTAACCCCCGAAGCTTCGCCGCCAAAAACTAAACAGAATTTAGACTCTTTGATTATTTTGGGATCATGACCTTTATCTAGGTTGGTAGCATAAACCGGCATAACCTTCTTTAATTGGTGAAAAACTTCTAGTTGTTTATCGAGTATCAGGTTTAATTTTAAAATGGCATCCTTACTAGCATTAATAGTTTTGTAGTTATAAACATCAGCACAACCCTCATCCATAACAATATTTTTAAATCCCAGGGCTAGGGCGGTCCGCAAAATAGTTCCTAGATTGCCGGGATCATTAATACCATTTAAATAGATATTTTTTTGTGAGGTATTTATCTTCCCGGTTAACTTCTTGAAGACTGCCATAATGCCAGAGGGTGTTTCTAGGTTAGATATTTTTTGATTTATTTTTTTATTGATAGTATAAATTTCTGCTACCTGACTAATTATTTCCTTTATTCTTTGATCAGAGCTATTAGCTAATTCCTCCGATATAAACACCGCCAGTGGTTTTATGCCAGAAACTAGGGCATCGGAAATTGTTTTAATATTTTCGACTGTGAATTCTCCACTTCTGTCTCGTTCTTTTTTATTGTTTAGCTTGGCTAAATGTTTGATTTTTTCATTTTCCAAACTGGTAATTGTATTCATATGCTATCAATATAACATTAAAATTAGAACAAATCAAAATGTCATTATTTTATCGACAAGTTTTAAAATAAATGCTATTATATTAATATCACAAGTTCGTGACTAATTTTAATATATAAAAATATGGAAAAAACAAAAAAGAAAGTTGTTAAAAAAGAAGTCGTCAAAGATTTAAAAGTTAGTTCTTGCCCATCTGGCTGCTGCAGTTCAGACAAATGTTGTTGTAAGAACAAGACTTTTTCATTCTTGATGATAATTGCTACCGTTATTATTATTTTTACTCTCGGAGCTTGTGTTGGTATTAATTTGGAGCATGAGAAAGGCGATTGTGCTAGATTAAAGAGTTTTTCTGGCGATGGTCGGATTATAAACTCCGGTTTCCCCATGCGAAATATTTTAGAGAATAATATCCCAACCGCAAATACTACCACCTCTGCCACCACCGACACTAAAGTCATTAAATAGTTTTAGAACAATATAAAACGGGCTTAAGCAGCCCGTTTTTTTTCGCTGTAATTATTTTAGCCCGTGATTATGAAAACATTCAACATATTTTCGATCCATCTTGGCTAAATGATCAATTAGCCAATCTTCCAGAAAATCAATTAAATCATCTGATAGGTCGGCTGTTCCAGTTTTGGATTCGTCTTGGAATGCCATAATTTTTGCTTTTAATTCGCGGTGAGCTTCTTTATGATCCTCGGCTCCCTCATAATTGAATTCAGCAAAATATTTTTCTTCGGTTTCAAAATGAATTAAGGCATAATTAACTAATTCATCCAAAATAATTTCTTGGGTTGAGCGAGGGGCTGATTCTAGAAAATAATCATAAACCCGATCTAAGAGAGAGACAAAATAGCGATGTTGGTCATCAATTTCTTTGATGTTAAAAACATAGTCATCACTCCATTTAAAATGTTCGGCCATAAAATTTTATATTTTAGAATAATTATTAATATTTTTTTCTAATCTCAATCTGGGCTTGGAGTGGTTTGTTGCTTAAGTGAACGATTAATCCCCTACAAACATGAACTAGTAATTCTCGCACGGATCGAACAAAGGCTATTATCTCGTTGTTATGTTCTCCGGAAAAGCGACGAAATGAGGTATAGACTACTAACTTTTTATCGAATCTAACCTGACCGAATTTAGCTAATTTCTTACATAAATCTATTTCTTGTCCCCACTTGGACTTGGTATCAAAGCCACCAACTTTTTGGTAGAACTCTTGGCGGACAGCCATATTAGAACATGGTAGGGTGGGATAGCGCGGATAGATTATGGTTTTAAAGATATTTAAAACAAAACGATTGATAAACTTATTAAAAAATACTTGGGGTAAAAAACCTTTGTCGTAAAAAAGATAAGTACCACCAGTGGCTACGGTGTCAATGTTGGAGTTAAATATTTCATTCATCTGACTCAGCCAATTCTCGGGAATAACAGTATCAGCATCGGTAAAGGCCAAAACATTTCCACTGGCTCGAGTACAGCCTTTTATCAAAGCATTAGAAATACCTTTTTCAGGTTCTCGCTCTACTTTAGCGCCATACCTGGCGGCAATTACGGCAGTTTGATCAACACTACCATTATCTACCACAATAATCTCATATTGGCCAAGATAGTCTTGATTGACTAACGATTTTAAACAATTTTCAATATAAAGTTCTTCATTTAAAGCTGGAATTATAACTGAAAAGTAATTGTTTTCCATATTTTATTAGAATTTTATACTTATATTTTACCATTAATTGCCACTTATTCCAATAGTTCAATTCCCTTCCCATTGACAGATATTGTAAAATGTGATATAATTTAGTTAGTAAATAGTTCTTGAAAACAATATAAAAACCCATATATCATGAGAAAAAGACATATTTTTTTGAAAAAATTAGCAGTGGCCATGACGTTTATCATGTTAAGTATTCACTTTGAAGCCTCGATCTTTAGAAAAAACATCATAAAAGGAACTTACAAAGACTTGCTAAAGGCAAAAGCAAAATTAACCTTCAGATTTGCTTGGTAAATCTAAAAAAACTTGAAAAAGCACCAAAAACACGGTGCTTTTTTTATATCCCATTAATCTAATCTATACAACAAAACAACCCATTATTATGGGTTGTTTTAAAAATCACTTTAAAAAATTTATTTAATCTTCTTCTTTTTACCCTCAAGCATCACTTTCTTGGCTTCCAATCTCTTGGCAGTCTTATGAGAGTTGGATTTATGGCTTTCACCCACACCAGCTAGTCTTTTTGACATATAAATAGCTTAATTAATTATAGATATAAGGATTATAGCACATTTAAATTTATTGAATAGCCCGGGCTGCTTTAAGGCCAATAAAAAAGGAGTCTCGAAAGACTCCTTTTACTCATTTAATATCTATTCTTTCTCCTTGAGGAGAAACAACATAATAGACATTTTCTTTGACGTTGACGTAAATAAAGATACGCACATCGTCTTGGTTGTATCCAGCAATGAAACTATCATCAACTAGGTACTCGTTAATCACCTTCCCTTGTAAAGTTGCTGCTGGTTGTAAATCAAAGAATTTTTGATTCCAAAGAAACTTTTTCAGGGTTGGATCTTTAGGTTTGACTAGAACTGAGTTTGGATTTAGCACCTTCCTCTGTTCCTCCAGAATAACATCACAATCTTTAAATTGGGTTAATCGAATTTTGAACTGGGCGAGCGAACCTATTGTGTGATAGGCACCAACCTGAACATAATAGTATTCGATTTTAAATCCAATTGAATCTAGGACCGCCTTAATCTTTTCCAGGATTATCTTTTCTGGATCTAGCTTAGTGATTAAAGTATCCAGTTTAGTTATCTGAACAGTATCGGTTTTCTTGGACACAATTTTCTTTACTTCGCTCAATCGATAGAGATCATAATTTCCCGATCTGTCAGAAGCGAAAAATTTCTTTCCCTGGTAGATCCGATAATCGATTTCATTATAGATAGTATTTACTTCTTTTACAGGTTGAGGTTTAGACCAGGTAGAACTATTATAGATGCTTAAAAATACATCATAGCCACCGGTACCCAAACCATCAGAAGAAAAGAATAAGCTATCACCCTTCAGAAAAACCGAGTGTTCATCACCGACGGTATTTAATATCTTAATATTTTCCGGAGGAGAAAATTTACCATCGGAAAAATTAGAAAGATAAATATCGTGTTGACCTAAACTACCATCCCGATCACTGGTAAAAATTAGCTGGTGACCATCAAAGGTAGCAGAGTTTTCGTCACTACCGCTGTTAATTGGCGCCGGCAATATTCTAAGATGTGAAGCACTATCTAATAAGAATAACTCTCCGTTGTCCGGAAAAAAACTTTTATAAATAAAGATGAAACGACCATCAGCAGAAGAACCAGCGATAGCAGTATTATCATCATTGTTAAAAAAATAATTTTTCCGCACCCGACCACTATCATTTACCAACCAGAGATTCTCTTTCTGCAAAAGCTCCGGTAAACTTGTAGAGCTATTCTCCCGATCCGAGGTAAAATATAATCTAGCACCTACTAAGACCGGTGAATATTCGGCAGCGGCAGTATTGGCCACTTTAATTGGCTCCAATAATGTCTGAGCCGAGAGAGGCCACATTAAAACCATCAACCAAATAAAACTGACTATGGCTTTCATAAGCTCCTCCTCACTTCAGAAAAAGTCTTCTGCAAAAAGAAACCATTGCTAGCCGGACAACTCAATCCACCTATTCCTAAAACTTGGGAATAAGCTCCTAGAGAAAATCCAGATCCGGCATTAAATACCAGACCTAAACCAATATTATTAGCATTAGCCATGAGATTGAGACCAATTATCTTTTTGTATAAAAGACTGGCTGTTGCCTCACCGCTAAACTTTTTAATATCGCTTGATCCGGCTACAATTAGACCAAAGTCAAAATCAGAACTCTTGAAAAACTTAGCCAAGGTTAAGCCGTACAAACGGGGCTTAACATTATTAAAGTTATCATTACCATAATTCATCTTAGTCCCGATTAAATTTTCTGCCCTAACCGCCACAAAATAATTATTGGGCCGATAAATCGCTGCCGAAAATCCCGCCTCATAATTTAACCAATTATTAGAATTATTTAGTAATACGGGATCATTGGGATCCACTACTGTTACTTGGCTAGGGTCGAATTTCTGGTTGAATACCAAAAATGATAAAGCTAAAGAAAACTTATCACCCTTGGTGTTCAGTGGACTGCGGTAGATAGTAGATAGAGAAAAATCTGTTCCACTAGTATTCTGAACTGAATATTTCAGAACATTAGAATAAAATCCTAATTTCTCATTTTTTAGGAATCCACCAGCAGTGATTTTGGCACTTTTAGGATTTTTCCTGAAGCCGTTAAAGCTGGAATAACCCTCAAGAGTTAAGCTTCCCAGTGACTCATAAGCCGCCAAAGCGGGACTTAGTAACCCCGGAGAGTTAGCATAGAACTTAGTTGGCACGTCGCCAACTGTGAATTGTCCAAACGTCCAAAAGGACAGATGGCATAACAATATTATACTGACAATTTTTTTCATCTGTAATTTGGATTTAATTAATACTTAACCTCGAAAAAACCCTTGATTGAATACACCTTACCAGCCTCAATTAACTTAAGGTCGTAGGCATAATATTTAGCAGAACCTGATGCTGGCTGAAAGACAAAATTACAGTCCTGACTTGTGAAAACTTTCTCTTGAAAGGAATTATAAATAATCACTTCAATTTGATCATAATCACAGGCTCCGATCAATTTCCAATCATCATTGTAACCGTCATTATTGGGAGAAATAAAATCAGGAATAATAATACAGTCCCGATTTACAGCTCCAACTGAAACGGAATCAGTTTGACGACAACCCAATTCATTTTCCATGGTGAGAAAATAATCTCCGGGAGCTAGATGATCAAAATATTCATCGGCTTCAAAGTTACCTAGTAACAAGCCATTCTGATAGAGAAAAAAGTGATTAATTCCCGGCGACTCAAAAATCTTGTCGCGCGGAACGATAATCTTTCCATCATTGCTTTGTAAGCAACTAGTGCTAGTTACCTCTGACTGGAATTTGATATTGTCGTAGGGTTCAATAATGGTGTAAAATTCTTGAATTTCACAATTATTAAGGTCTCTAACCGTCAAAACATAATTCCCCGCTTTCAAATTTATCGGGTGATAACCATTTTGACCATTGGACCAATTTAGCCTCAGTGGCGGTGTGCCACCTAGTACCTGATCAATCATAATTGATCCAGTGCTATCTCCTTTGCAAACAACATCGTTGATCGCTAAAAGTGAAACTGTCATTGGGGCTGGCGTAAGAATGGAAATCGTTTTGAATGATTCACAAACCCCGTCATCGAAGACTCTAACCGTGTAATTACCCGAAGGTAAATTAGCGCGGTAAAAATTATCGATATTCGGCCCACCAAAACCATCTATCCATTCACAATGATAATGAGAATCGCCCCCAGTTACTTGCAAACGAATTGATCCGACAGAATCAAGCGGACAATGATTGTGTTCAATCTCAGCCTCGACCACCATTGGTGTCTCACTTTGACGAATGGTAAAATCCGTATAAGCTTTACAGCCAATATTAGTTGTTAGAGACGTTGTAGTAATTGTGTAACTACCAGCAAGCCAACCAAAATGATCATGCCCACCGCCAAGATTCCACCTCTAATCCCAGAAATGTCTTCCGTGAAATAGGTGGAGTCGAAAATGGACTTCTCGCCATAAAAAAGTATATGGTGATAGTCCGCCTGAAACGGAAATAGCTACTGCCCCGTTATTAAAGCCATCACAATGGCTTGGGGTGATTAGATCAACTACTAATGTAATAGCGCTTGGCTCAGTGACAAAATAAGTCAAAGTAGAATCAAAGCTATTATCATCAGTTATCGTACAGGTATAATTTCCCGTTGGTAGATTGTGGATAGTTTGAGTAGTATCACCAATATTCCATAAAAAGGAATATGGTGCTTGTCCCCAATTAGGCACAATCGACAAAACGGCATTACTGTCACCGTGACAGTGCAGGTGCTCAATCAAAATGAATTGAGCCTGGCTGGAAATAGCTAGGGCGATTCCAACAAATAACAACAGAATTTTTTTTCTCATGGTTTCTACTATTTTAATGGATATTTAATTTTTAAATAACTACAGATAATTGTGATTTAAACCCGAAAAAATCGAGACTAAACCACCCTTTCTTATATAACATTTAGCGACCATTGTCAATCTGCAAA
>Ga0210057_1003066_pt1 | contig 23303 bp, 25 predicted proteins | sample CryGeyCG2114_010_2_FD_183968 | JGI IMG/M metagenome (GOLD analysis project Ga0210057, IMG submission 183968) | Groundwater microbial communities from aquifer - Crystal Geyser CG10_big_fil_rev_8/21/14_0.10 (SPAdes) (version 2) | ecosystem: Environmental > Aquatic > Deep subsurface > Groundwater ...
TGGCTTTGGATGCTTTTCTGGATAGCCATATTTCTGGCTTTAGTTTTATCTCCAACTGAAAAAAAACCTTATTTTATAGTTTTAATTTGTGGTTTTCTTTTAATAGTCTTTTTTATTCCTAATTTTTATGTTTCAATGGCTTTAATTTTTGTCTGGCTTTTATTGTTGAGACTGCAGTTTTTTGCTTCCAGATGGATGTTAATTGGTTTTATTTCATTACTTTTGTTTTTGGATTTAGGCAATCCTTTCTTTTACATTATAATTTTTGCTTTATGGTTTATTATGGTTTGGAATTTCCTTACAGGTTCTTTTGCTTTGCTTGACCCAAAACCAGAAGCATAATAAGGATTACTAATTTTTTTTCCTGTTTTTGTTTGATTCCCAAACAACGAAAAGTTATTAAAGGAAAAAGCATTATTTTAAGTCGGGTATATCACCCCGGATTCTGCAAAGGAAGACAACAAAAGGCAAAGGAGGAAAGTTCTAAACTTTCCTCTTCTCTTTTTTAAAACTCATTTAATTTTTTTAGAGAAAGAGTTACCATTCTAATTCATCATTCAATCCAATTTTGTTTCCAACTGTTCCTGCTAAAAATTCAATAAAATATTTTGCCGGCTTTTTTGGAGTGTAATTTAATGCCCAAGGTTTTAAATTCAGTTTGATGTCAACAACTTTTTTTTCTTTGTTCAAGTAAACCACCTCAATTGGATAAAAAACAAACAGCATGTGAATGCTTGAGTTTATTTTTCCTTCTTTTTCTAATTCAAAAATCAGTGCATAATCTGGTTTGGATGAAAACATTAATCCTTTAAATCTTTTAAAAAAAGTATCAGCTATTCTTGTTTTTTCAATTACTTTTATTCTTTTAGTTTTATTGAATAACATTTAAATCAGTCATCTTCTAATGCTTCTAAATTAGGGACTTTAATTTCTTCTATTCCATGTTTTATTTTTTCTGATTGAGTGAAAATTTTTCCTTTCATTGGCATTTCTTTTAATTTTAAAGCGTTTTGTTTTAGTTTATGCATTTCTTTTCTGGAAACCATTACTCCTTCAAGTTTTTCAACCATTTTTTTGGCTTTTTTCTCGTCTATTTCATCTAATTCTTTCACATCTTTATATTTGTTTTTTCTCTAATATAAAGAGATAGGTTTAAATTTTGTAAAACTCTATAATATTCATTTAAAATGTTTTTTACATGAAATAATTAATCAAATTAGCTTTTTTAAAAGGAGATTTAATGTTAAACTCGGTTGCTTTTATTCCTGATGGAAACAGAAGATATGCTTTATCTAAAGGCATCCCTTTATTTCAGTCTTATCAGATTGGAACACAAAAAGCATGGGATGTCATTGAAATGCTTAAAGACTACCCTAAAATCAAGGTTGGAACCTTTTACACTCTGTCACTTGAAAACTTAACAAGAAACAAAACTGAACTAAAAATTTTGTTTTCTATTTTTGAAAAAGAATTAGATAAAGTAATCAATTTAGATTACTTTTTAGTTAATGATTTAAAACTGAAATTCATTGGAAGAGTTGAAGAGTTCCCAGCTAACATCAAAAAAAAGATTTTTAAAGCACAAGAAACAACTGAAAACAATAAAGGAAAAACAATTAATTTAGCTTTGGGTTATGATGGTCAGGCAGAAATAGTTGATGCCGCAAAAAAAATTGCTTTAGGCTACCAAAATGGATTGGATTTGGATTCATTGAATGAAAAATCCTTTAAAAAATATTTGTATTCTGATTTCGCTGACCCTGATTTAATTATCAGAACTTCCGGAACCCAAAGACTTTCAGGCTTTTTAACTTATCAAAGCTCTTACTCAGAGTTTTATTTTACTAAAAAATTTTGGCCTGAGTTCTCTGAACAAGATTTAAGTGAAGCAGTTTCAGAATACGATGACAGGCAAAGAAGATTCGGCAAATAGCTGATTTCGCTCGGCTACCACAATGCAGGGCCTAAAGCCCAGCTGAACTAGAATACGTCGAGCTATCTCACTTTGTTCGATAGCTCATTAGTATTTAATAGTTTTTTTTACTATTTATATTCTTGTTAGCTCCGTAGCCTAGAAACCTTTTAAAAAAAGGTTTATCAAAACTGCCTTTGGCAGAACCTTTTAAAAAAAGGTTTAACAAAATTTAGACTACGGTTCTAGCCCCGTAGTCTAGTGGCCAAGGATTCCGGACTCTGAAAAACTTTTTAAAAAAAATTTAGAGCAATCCGGTGACAGGAGTTCGAATCTCCTCGGGGCTATTCTTACCCGCTTCCGTGCGGGTGTAACGGTGCACGACTTCGCTTTGCTCAGTCCTGCTGTAATTGTTTCTCCTTCTCGATTTCGTTCGCGAGTGACGAAATATGTTGCCCTGTCTTTGACAGAGCGGTAATATTTATGTCCTGCTGAAAGCAGGACGACGTATACGGTGCCAGCTGACGTTTCAGCTGAACATAAACCTAAAGCTGGTTGGAAGTAAGCTCCATTTGCTTGGAGAAAACATCATTTTTCTCACTAATTTTGAAGGAAAATCCATGTCCCCGTGTTTTTCCAGGAATTCTTCCATTCCTGTTTTCTTGAATTTTAAAATCAAAGAATTAAGTTGTTGATCGTTTAAAGAGTTAAAATATTTTCTTACTTTCCAGTGTAGTTCAAGTTCTTTGTTTAATCCACTTAAATTTTTCCAGTAATCAGTTAAAGGCTTTTTGTGTTTTAAGTGAGCTGAAATAGTTTTAACTAAAATATCTGATGCAATACTTCCTGTAATAATTCCCCCGCCTGTAGTGGCTTTGGTTTGATATGCTGCATCTCCAACTAAAAACAAATTGTCTTTTTGGATTTCTTTTACTGGCTTAGTTATTGGAATAACAAAAGCTGATTCTTCTATTACATCTAAATCCATTTCGCTTACAAATTTTCTTAGGGCATCTCTTGCATTAAGGCTTCCGTGAACTCCTAATCCAATTCTTGCAACACTTTTATTTTCCGGTATAATCCATGCAAAAAATCCTTTGCAGAATTCTCCTAAATGCACTTCAACTAATTTGTCATTAAAAGAACTTTTTGCTTTGATTTGATATGTCCTTACAAAAGCTTTTGGATCAATTTTTTCCATTACCAGTCTTCTTGTTTTTGATGCTGCTCCGTCTGCTCCGATTACAAATCGTGTTTTCAGCATTTCTCCTCTGTTTTCGTGCTGAACAAAAACAGTTTCTTTTCTTGAATCAATTAAACGAGTATTTTTTTTTATTTCAATTCCTTTGCTTTCAGCTTTTTTTTCAAGGCTTTTATCTAATTCTTTTCTGTCAATAAGCATTGCAACAGGTTTTTTTCTCTGGATTTTAAGAAAAGTTTTGTCTGGAGAAAAAATTTTTGCCCCAAAAATCTTGTTTACAGTTATATCAGAGACATCAATTTTGTTTTTTTCTAATCCTGTAACGCTTATTAAACCAGAACAGTTTTCAGGAACCCCTATTTCTTTATGGTCTTCTATTACTGTTACATCCCAGCCTTCTTCTTTCAGGCTGATTGCAGTTCTTAACCCTATTGGCCCTGCCCCAATTACTGTAATCATTTTTTCCATTTAATCAACACTTAATTAAATATATTAATCTGTTTTTTTTAAGCTTTTGGGTTATTTAGAGTATTTGGCTTAACAACTTTTAAAAATTGTTCTTATTTACTATTATTTCATGAACTCAATTGAATTAGTTTTTGGCTTGATTGCATTGTTTTTGACTATTACTATTCCAGGATATTTTTTGACTTTAGGGTTTTTTCCAAACAAAAATGAAATTGATTCAATTGAAAGACTGACTTTTTCTTTAGTTTTTTCTATTGCGTTTCTTCCGGTTTTTGTTTTGATTGAAAACATGGTTTTTTCTATTCCAGTTAATTTTACTTCAAGTATTGGAACAGTTTTATTGCTGATTATTATTGGATTGCTTTCTTGGATGGTCAGAACCCAAAAAATAATTGTGCCAAACTTTTTGTATTTTGTTTTGCCTAAAATAGAAAAAAAAGATTCAGTTGACTTGTTTTTTGTTTCTTTTTTTAAAAATAAAAAGTGAGGAGATTTTAATCTCCTTTATATGAAAATCTTCCGCCTGATTCTCCAGAATTTAATGGATTAACTTTTCTTTTGTATTCTGTTGTATCTTCTCTAAGAGTTTTCTTTTCTCTGAAGTTTGAGCTTGAATAAACTCCTGCTAATCCATTAAAAGATTTGGTTTCTTCTTCTTTTTTTCCGGTGCCTTCAAATATTCCTTTTGATTTCAAAAACAAAAAGGCTCCGACTAAAACAGCTATTATCAGAATTGCTATTCCTGCAGGAAATAAATCTCCTAATACAAGAAATCCTGTTGAAGAAGCAAAGTTTTCTGAATCAATTTTTGTTTTAGTGTTTAATACAACTGGGTTTCCTTCAAAGGATATTTTTGATTCATTCATCTGGTCTGCTTCTTCTTTGGTTAATTTTGTGTCTGAAGAATAAACTATTTCTTTTTCTTCTCCTGCGTTTAATTCAATTTCCCATTTTATTACGGGATCGTTTTCTATTATTGTGAATCCAAAGTTACTTGAAATCAAGCTGGCTGATTCAATTAATTCTTTTGGGATTACTTCAATTAACTGGATTGTTTTTGTTTTATCTGAAGTATTTTTTATTTTTAATACAGTGTTTTCCTGATAAAATGTTTCTCCGTCATGATTTATTTCAATTAACTGCATTTGTCTTGTGGTTGTAATTTCTTTTTTGAGTTTTTCGTTTTCGTTTGAAAGATTTGCACTTAAATTTAACTCATTTTCTGAGTCCATTGATTGTGTTTTGTATTCTTTTACTTCTGTTTGATTGAATTCATCAAATAATTGTTTTGCTTGTTCCGCATCTGTAATGCATTCAGTTAATTTTTCTTCTTGTAGTTCTTGTTCTGCTTTATTCAGTAATGTGTTTGCTTCAGTTACTTTTTCATCTGAAGAAAAATCTAAATTCATTTTTTTCCAGTAACTGATTAAATCCATTGATTCTGTTTTGCTTTGTTTGGCTTTATTTATTGTTTCTTCTGCTAAAAGCAGTTCAGCTGATTTGTTTTCATCAGAGTTTTCATCCGGAACTGAGATTACTCCTTCTCTGTCTAAGGTTATTTTGATTGTTTTGCTGTTCACATTTCCCGGGGCATCTCTTGCTAAAACTTTTAATTCATATTCTCCGTTTTCTATTCCACTTGTATTCCATACAATTGTTTTTGTTCCGTTCAATATAGTGTTTGTTTGAATGGTTTGAATTGTATGGTAAGAGCTTTCAGAAGTTTTTTTGTAAGTAAAACTGATGAATTTTAGCTGAGAGGTATCAGAAACAAATGCTTTCAAAGTTATATTCATGTCTTTTAGTGTGTCTCCATTATTTGGGGCACTCCAAGAAACTGTTGGAGGAACACCATCGCCTGAATTATTATTGTTTGGGTTGTCTGAAGGCATTGTAACTTGTTGTTCATTGCTGTTATCTAAACTTGATTCCTGACCTAAGTTATCTATTGCAGTCACTTTATAGTAATAAGTTGTTCCTTGGCTTCTTCCAGTGTCAGTATAACTTGTTGTATCCTGATTTGTTATTGTTGTAATGCTTGAATAACTTTCTGAACCGGTTTTTCTGTAAATTTTATAACCTTTTAAACCTGAATTGCTTGAAGAAGGATTATCTGATGGTTTGCTCCAGCTTAAGCTTACTTCCCCGTTAGAATTTGCTCCAGGAGAACTCAATGAAGGTGCATTAGGAGCGCTTTTGTCTATTTTGACTGTCTGGGTTATGTGTGTTGCTGTATTGTTGTGATTGTCTATTGCCCAGAATTCAAGTGAATTTGATCCTTCAGATGAAATATCAAGTGAAGCTGGATTGCTTGCTGAACTGAAGTCTGTTCCGTTTAATTTCCAGTAAATTGTCTGGCATACTCCGTCTGAGTCACTGCAGGTTAAAGTTATTGTTACTGTTCCTGAATGCCATGAACTGTCTGCATTGCTTGAAATGCTTGGCGCAGTTGAATCAGTTGCTGTTGTGCTTGCTTCGTTTGAGTCAGTTGAATCATTATCTGCATTGTCTGTTGCTTTTACTTTATAATAATAAGTTTTTCCGTGGGTTAATCCTGTGTCAGAATAAGAGTTTGTTGCAGGACTTGCAATCAAAACAAAAACATTTGAATCGTTTTTTCTGAACACAAAATAATTTTTTATTCCTGAATCGCCATCAGTTGAAGCAGTCCAGCTTAAATTAATTGTTAATCCTGCTGCTGTTGCAGTTAATCCTGTTGGAGTTGTAGGTGCATTTGAATCAATTTTTATTGTCGCGGTCTTGCCTGTTTCGTTGTTGTCTGAATTGTCTGTTGAATAAAAAGACAAGGTTGTTGTGCCTTGTGCGCTTACAGTGAATTGAGCAGTGTATTCAATAAAGTTTGTGTCATTTAAATTATAAAAAGTTTTATTGCATCCTGAACCAGAGTCTGTACAGGTTAAACTGACTGTTGCAGAAGTTTTTCTCCAAGCATCATTAGTGAAACCATTGTAATCTGTTACTGGAGGAGTTGAATCAACTGTAATTTTTTTTACAGTGAATTTATCTGAATAATCGTTTGCAGTGTTTCCATCAACCGATTTTGCATTAACATAAATATAATAATTTCCGTCTGATGCGTTTGTGTCCCAGGAAAAAGATTGTGTTCCGATTGAAAGTGAATTCATTGAAGTTAATTTTTTTGTAAAAGAAGAATTATTTGTATCTGTGTCAAGAAAAATGTTTGCGTCAATCAATGAGTTTGTATCATGGTTTAAGTCAAAAACAATATTATAATTAGTTACTGAAGAATCAATTATGGTTCCTGCTGAAGGTGCAGCAACATTTACACTTAAAGCTGAAACAGCCGAAATTAAGAAAATCAGCATTAAAGACAAGACAATTTTATTATTCAATTTATTACCCCCGGATTAAATCTGTTTTTTGTTAAGTAAAATCAGTAGCATATTCTGAGGGAAAATGTTTTTTAATGCTTTTATTTGATTAACTTTTCAGTGTTTTTGGTGTTTTCTTTTTTTGCAGTTTATGCATTATTAAAACAGCTATAATTCCCAAAAAAAACAGCCCTAAAAGCAGTAAAATTGTCTGTAAATTCCATTCAACTGTGTTTTCATAAATTCTTTTGAATGGAACAAGTAAACTTCCAAGCACTAATCCAAGCAAAAAATAAAGTGTTTTGCATCTGTCTTTTGTAAACAAAAAATTTATTACTCTTGAAATAAAAAACATTCCAATTAATGCGCCTGAAGCTGAAGCGATAAAATAATCAATTTTTCCTGGGATGTCAGTAAAAACATTAATCATAAAATCCCATAATCCCATTATTAATAAAATAAATGAACCTGATATTCCAGGCAAAAACATTGCGCTAACCGCAAAAAATCCTCCGATAAAAACATATAAATGAGAGGGAGCAGCATTAACAGGAATCAAAAATGCAAGTGATGCCCCGAAAACAAATCCAATTAAACCAAAAAAAATGTTTTGTTTTGAATGTTTTTTTATGTCATCAAAAATTATTTTTGATGAAGCAATAATTAATCCCGCAAAAAAAGCGATAGTGAAAGTATAATAATTAATCCATAAATATTTGATTCCTTTTGATCCGATTAAAATTGCTGTTGCAATTCCTAATCCTAAAGTCAGCAAAAAATATACATCTGCTTCTTTCAGGTCTTTTCTTATTTCTTTTTCTGTTTCAGGAGTTTTATTTGTTAAATATTTTATTCCATCAGAAAAAAGTTTTAAAGAAATATTTGAAATTGATTTAATTAATTTGTCATAAATTCCTGTGATAAATGCTATTGTTCCCCCGGAAATTCCAGGAATCAAATCGCATGTTCCCATTAATAATCCTTTTAAATAAAGCTTTATTTTTTCATTCATTTTTTTTCCTTCAAATTAATTTTCCTAATCCAAGCAATGCTAATACTACTCCTGTAAATCCTTCTCCTGCAATTAATCCTGCAGCAATTAATCTTCCTTTTTCAGTCCAATTTTTTTTATCTGCATAAAATCTAATTAACCCTCCAATAAATAAAGGAAAGCTTAATTCAATTGGAACATAAACTCCGATTCCAAAAGCAACAACAATTATTGCTGATTCAAAAAAAGAAACAATTAATGCAAGAATTCCTCCAATCAAAATTCCTAAAAGCAGATTTCCTGACAAAGTATCTGTTTTGATTATTTCACTTAAAGCTACTGCCTGTGGAGCAGGTAACTCAGTTGTTCCAAAACCATAAGTTTGTTGCAAGGCCATTAATATTACTCCAATTAGTAGTGCTCCAATTACTACCCCGATTAATTGTGCAATGAACTGGTGTTTTGGTTTAGTCCCAAGCAAAAAACCTGTTTTTAAGTCCTGTAAAGTGTCTCCTGCTACTCCTGCTGAAATGCAGACCACAGCAGCAATTATTACCAAAAAAACTGCGTTAAATCCAAACAAAATTTTTGCTGTAATTAATACAATCATTGCAAACAATTCCATTGGGTCAACATTTATTTCTCCTGTAACTCTTCCTCCAAGGTAAGCCATTACAAAAGCACCAAGAACTGCAATTACTGCTAAAACTAAATTCATTTCAGTAATAATAGTTAGGGTTGCAACCAAAACAATCAACACAAAGCCAATCATTTTTTGGTTTTCTTTGAAAGATTCTTTCCAGTCAGAAAAAATGTTTTTTAATGCAGGCAGTCCTTTTAAAACAAAATACATTATTGCTGCTCCGATTACTATTCCTATTCCTAAAGGCTTTGTTAAAGAAATCATTGCAGTGAATTTATCAGAAAAAAACCCGTTTGCAACCACTAAAGGCAGTATAATCAGATAAGAAATTATTGCTCCTAAAAACCAGATTCCAGTAAATTTTGGCCCGATTAAGTATCCCCCGGAAAAAGGAATTAATGAAATGCTTGAACCAAAAGAAAACAATTTAGAAAAAGAAATTTTTAATGACTCTAAATTAAAAAAAGAAGGAATTAATTTCAAATAATCTCTTAGAAAAGAAAATATTATTCCTATTCCAAACATTGCTGAAAGCAGTTTGATTTTTGTTCCTTTTTCGTCTCCTGCTTCAATGATTGCTGCAGCAGCTTTTCCGTCAGCAAACTCTAATTGTTCTTTTTCAATCATTTGTTTTCTTAATGGAACAGAAAAAATTACTCCGGTTATTCCTCCTACAAGAGAAATAATTGTGATGTCAATTATTGAAATCTCAAATCCAATCAGGTATAAGGCCGGAACAGTGAAAATTATTCCTGCTGCCAGTAATCCTCCGGCTGAAGCAATTGTTTGTGCAATGTTTATTTCGTTTTTGTTTGTGTTTCCCAGCAAAGTTAAAATCCCTAAAGCCATTATTGATGCTGTTGTTATCGGCCAGTATACCCCCCCAATCTTCAATCCTGCAAAAGCAGAATACATTGTAATTATTACAGCTAAAATGCTTCCAACTATTATTGCTCTGAAAGTTAATTCTTTTCCCATTGCATTAAATTTTTCTGGAAAAAGTTTTTATTGGAATGGTTTTTCATTTTTTTGTTGTTTTTTCTTTTCAACAATACCTTTTTTATTCTATTTCTTTCAGTTTAATGTAGGAGGTTTATTTTATGTGGGAATGGATTATAGGAATATTACTTGCAGTAATAATAATTTTCCTGATCGTGGTTTTCAACGGGTTAATTGTTAAAAGAAACAGAGTTAATAATGCTTGGAGTCAGATTGATGTTCAGTTAAGAAAAAGAGCTGACTTGGTTCCAAATCTTGTGGAAACAGTTAAAGGTTATGCAACACATGAAAAAAGTGTTTTTGAAAATGTAACTAAAGCAAGAAGCCAGGCAATGCAGGCAGGAACAGACATTAAAGCAAAAGCCCAGGCAGAAAACATGCTGTCAGGAGCATTAAAATCTTTGTTTGCTGTAGCAGAAGCCTACCCTAACTTGAAAGCAAACGAAAACTTCAAGTTATTGCAGGAACAATTAGATGGAATTGAATCAAAGATTGCTTATGCAAGACAGTTTTACAATGACTCTGTATTAGAATTCAATAACTCAAAACAGACTTTTCCAAACAACATGGTTGCAGGAATGTTTGGTTTTACAGACAAAGAATTTTTTGAAGTAGAAGAATCAGCCAGAACAGCACCAAAAGTCAGTTTCTGACTTTCTGCCCCTTTTCTTTTTTCCAAAAAAGAAAAGGTGTAAGTTGCCCCAAAAGAAAAAAGGAACTTTCTTCAATCAATTCTTCTTTTTTTTATTTTCTTTTTGCAGTAAGTATGGTGTATTTGGTTCCTCTTGATTCAATGTCTTGTAATTCCACTTGCCAGCCGTTTTTTTCCAAAACTCTTTTTAGTGGATTAAAGTTTACTGTTCTGGATTGAATTGTTTTTGCACTTGAAAGACTTGTTCTTAAATCACTGTTTTCTCTTATTTTTTTTCTGGTTCTTGCAGTGCTTTTTTCTTTTACTCCTGATAGTATTTCCAGTTTAGCTACAGCATTTCTTCTTTCTTTGTTGATTATTTCATTTAAAGAAGATTGTTTTCTGTCAAGCACTACTATTGAATTGCCTATTTTTGAAATATTTATTATTGTTTTTAATCTTTCAGAAGGCTTTATATGTGTTAATACTTCATTCATTAAAACTAATCCAAATTTTTGTTTTTGGTCAAAAGGAAGATTTCTTGCATCGCCTACAACAACTGTTTCCCCTGTTCTTGATTTAAGGTTTCTTGCTAGTTTAATGCTTGAATCCAAAAAATATTTTTCTCTGAAAGGCAGTTCAGTTAATATTGGTTTTCAAACTATTTTTTTTTAATGTTCCTGGTCCGATTTCTAATGCGCTGGTTTTTTCTGGATGAGAAACAACTGAATGTATTTTGTTAAACAGGAAGTCAGTTTCTCTGAACCCTGCTTCAGTTAAAAAAGTCCTAAATGGCTGACCTTTTTCATATAATTTTCTTGAAGTCCAGTCTATTTTTTTTCTTGTTGTCTTTTTTTGTGCAGTTCTATGAGCCTTTAATCGTGTGTTTGGCATAAAAGGAAAACGTATTCAATCTTTAAATTCTTTTTCTTTCATTTAATTTAAGTGATTAAATGATTTATGACAGGATTGCAGCAAACAAAAGGAATTCAATTATTTTATTTGTTTTATTTTTTTTGTTTAATTTATTTTTAGGAATGGTTTTTGGAGAAATTTTTGGTTTAGGTTATTTTGGAATTTTTATTGCATTTTTTATTGCATTAATCCTGATTTTTGTTTCTTTTTATAAAAGTGATTCACTTGTTTTGTCAATTTCTCAGGCAAAAGAAGTTCAGGAAAAAGAATGGCCTCACTTATACAATTCAGTTGATGGATTATCTATTGCTGCAGGAATCCCAAAACCAAAGCTTTACATGATTGATGACCCTGCAATAAACGCTTTTGCCACTGGAAGAGATCCAAAGCATGCAGTGATAGTTGTAACTAAAGGGGCAGCCCAAAGATTAAATAGATTAGAATTAGAAGGAGTTATTGCTCATGAAATGTCTCATATCAAAAACTTTGATATCAGGTTTATGATGTTAGTTACTGTAATGGTCGGGACAGCAGCATTGTTAAGCAATATTATTTTGAGAAGCTTTTTATGGGGTGGAGCAGGTAATAGTAATAGAAAAGGAGGAGGAATTCAAATTGCTTTTATTGTTTTAGGTTTAATTTTAGCAATTTTAACTCCAATTATTGCCCAGTTAATTAAGCTTGCGATTTCACGTAAAAGAGAATTTTTGGCTGACGCTGACGGAGCATTGATTACAAGGTATCCAAAAGGCTTGGCTGATGCTTTAAGAAAAATTAATGCTGATGTTGAACCATTAAAAGTTGCAAGCGAGGCAACAGAAAACCTGTATATTTCAAATCCATTTAAGAAAAATCACAAGTCTTGGTTTAAGGGAATGTTTAACACTCATCCTCCGATAGAAGAAAGAATTGCTGCTTTGGACAAAATGTAAATCTGCCCCTTTTTTTTCCGAAAAAGAAAAGGTGTAAGTTAGCCTAAAAGAAAAAAGGACATATTAAATATTTCTTGTAACCTAATTATTTTATGGCAGAGAAAAAAAAGAAAGCTGAACGAGTTTCTGTCGGAGTTACTGCAAGCCCGGACTTTTTGCCTGAACTAGAGGGAATTGTTAAACAAATGGTTAAACCTGGAATGAAGGTTGCAGTTGAATACACTGAAGAATTAATGAAAATTCCTTCAGCTTTCCCTCAAGATGATTTTTGGAAAGGCGTAGTTAAACTAGTGAGAAATGCAGGAGGAATTCCTGTTTTTGTTGATTCAACTAAACTGAGAAAAAAGCTTTATGATTGGTATAGTAAAGGAAAAACCTTGGATTTAATCAGAGCAAAAATAATGATTTCTGAAAGAGAAAAAGTTTTTGTTAAAAAAGGTATTGCTAAGTGCCCGCTTGATTTTCTTGGCGCAGCTCATTCAATTAATTTAAAGAATAAAACTAATTCTAAAGTATTGCTTACTCCTTTTGCCAGTGCATTGCATTTCCTTAAGTTAATTCCTTTGACGCCTAATCAGTTAATTGACCCAAAATTTGTTGCTAAAAGGAATAATATTTTGAGTAAGTTAAATCCTCACAAAACCCTAACCCAAATAGTCAGTGAGTCAAAAAAGAAAAAACAAAAAACGAGTAGAAAAGTTACTCCAAAAAGAAGGCTTTAAACAAACGCATTATCTAAAGAGTGATAGCATTCACAGTCTTTTTTTTCATCTATTAATGGAACAACATGTTTGATTAACTGCTGTAATTTTGAATTGGATTCTTTCATTGTTTTTAAAACGCTTTCCACGTCAACTGGTTTTTCTTTCCATACATCATAATCGGTTATTGTTGAAATTGATGCATAACAGATTTCTGCTTCTCTTGCTAAAACAACTTCTGGAACTAAAGTCATTCCAATTATATCTGCATTCCAGCTTCTGAATAAATTGCTTTCTGCTTTGGTTGAAAAACGAGGACCTTCAATTACAACACAAATTCCTTTTTCGTGAAAATCAAATTTCAGTTCTTTGGCTGACTGGATTAAGTTTTTTCTTAAATTTGAACAAAATGGTTCTGCAACAGAAATATGGCATACTTTGTTTTTATCAAAAAAAGTTTGCTGTCTTTTTGTTGTGCGGTCAATGAACTGGTCTAAAAAAACAAATTCCCCTGGCTTGAATTCTTCTTTTAAGCTTCCTACTGCAGAAGCACTCAAAATTTTTGTTACTCCAACTTCTTTTAATGCCTGAATGTTTGCCCTGTAATTTACGTTTGAAGGATTAATTGTGTGTTTTGTTCCATGCCTTGAAAGCAATGCAACTTTTTTTCCTGCTATTTCTCCGATTTTTATTGTTGAACTGGGTTTTCCAAACTCAGTTGAAACTTTTTTTTCTTTTATTAATTTGAATAAATTTGGGTCTTCAAATCCTGTTCCGCCGATTAATCCAATCATTTTAATCACTCTGAATTATAATCAATTAAAGAAAAAACTTTATACGGCTTAAGTTTTTCTCTTCCCTGCAAAAAACTTAATTCAATTAAAAAACAAAATCCAATTATTTCCCCGCCTAATTTTTCAACTAGTTCTTTCACTGCTTTTGCGGTCCCCGCAGTTGCTAATAAATCGTCACAAACTAAAACTTTGTCTCCTTTTTTGATTGCATCTAAATGCATTTCTAATTCATCTTCTCCATATTCTTTTTCATAAGAAGCTTTTTCTGTTTCAAATGGAAGCTTTCCAGGTTTTCTTACTGGAACAAAAGAAACCCCTAATTCAAATGCAATTATTGCTCCAAAAATAAATCCTCTTGCTTCTGTTCCTATAACAACATCAATTTTTTCGTTTTCAAATGGTTTAATCATTCCTTGAATTGCTTTTTTTGTTGCTTTTGGGTCCTGCAATAATGTAGTTATATCCCTGAACATTATTCCTTTTTTTGGGAAATCAGGAATATTTCTTATTTTTTCTTTTAAGTCTTCCATAAAATCGCCGGTGTTTATTCCTTGATTTTTTCTCTCCAGTAATTTAATAAGTCTTCCATTGTTTTTTCAAACGGGATTTCCGGTTTCCAGCCGGTTTGTTTTCTGAATTTAGTTGAGTCTCCTAATAAAATTTGCACATCTGAAGGTCTTAATCTTTTTGGGTCTTGTTTTACTTCAAAATCTTTTTTAGTTAATTTTTTTAGTATGTCTACTATTACTTGAATTTTGTATGCTTTTCCTGAAGCAATATTATATACTTCTCCTGGAACTCCTTTTTCTGCTGCAAGCCAGTAAGCTTTAACCATGTCTCTTACATCAGTGTAATCTCTTTTTGCTTCTAAGTTTCCCACCATTAAAATTGGTTTTTGTTTTCCTGCTTCAATTAATGCAACTTGTTTTGCAAAATTGCTTGTAACATATTGTTCTCCTCTTCTAGGGCCTTCATGGTTGAATGCTCGGGTTCTGACAATTTTTAGTCCATAACTTTGATAATACTGGTAGCCTAACAAATCCATTGCGACTTTGCTTACTCCGTAAGGGCTTAAAGGTCTTAAAGGATTTAATTCTGTCATTGGAACTTCATTTTCTTTAACTAAACCGTATTCTTCGCTTGAACCAGCTATCTGGATTGTAATGTCTTTGTTGTTGTTTTTGATTGCTTCAAATAAATTTAATGAGCCAATAATGTTTGTATTCATTGTTTCAATCGGGGATTTCCATGAACTTGGAACAAAAGCCTGTGCAGCTAAATGAAAAATGTATTCAGGCTTGATTTCTTTTATTGTTTTGTCTACTCCATATGAATCAGTTATATCGCATTCAATTAATTCTATTTGGTTTATTATTCCTTTAATGTTAGATAAATCCTCGTTTTTTCTGTAGCTTCCATGCACTTCGCCTAAATTGTTGTTTAAAACATATTCAGCTAAATGGCTTCCCACAAAACCATTAATGCCTGTTATCAGTATTTTTTTCATTTTATTCCCCCTGTAATAAATATAATCAAATTATTCCTTTCCATTCGGTTTTTGCTTTTTCATATCTTTCAAATGTGTCAGTTGGAAACCATTGGCCGTTATAGACATACCCATATAATTTTCCTTCTTCGCTTAACTGAGGAAAAACATCTTTTTCAATTAAAGAAAATCCTTTTGGAATCAAATCAATTACTTCTGGTTTCAGGATATATGTTCCTGCGTTAATCAGATTTGATTCCGGCTTGCTTGGTTTTTCAATAAATCTTTTGATTTGGTTTCCCTGCAATTCAATTACCCCAAAGTTTTTTGGGTCTTTAACTGATGAAAGGGCTATTGTTGCAAAAGCATTGTTTTTTTTGTGAAAAGAATGCATGTCTTTTAAATTAATATTAGTTAAATTGTCTCCGTTAAACATCAGGAATTCGTCTACAAGCAAATTTCTTGCCAGTCTTAATGGCCCTCCTGTTCCCAAAGGCTTTTTTTCTGTTACATATTCAATGTTCATATTCCATTTTTCTCCGTTTCCAAAATATTCTTTGATTTGTTCTCCTTTGTATCCTAATGCTATAATTGCGTTTCTTACATCATATTTTGCCAGCAGTTCAATTATGTATTCCAGAATTGGTTTTTCTTTGACTTGGATCATTGGTTTTGTTATGTTGTCAGTTAAAGGCCTTAATCTTGTTCCTTTTCCTCCGGCTAAAATAAATGCAGCGGATAAATCAGTGCTTTGAATTGCTTTTCTAACCAGGTTTTCTATTGCATGGCTTCTGTTTCTTATTTTTTGGCCGTCAATTCTGCTGTCAATTGTTTTTAAAACATTAGAAGCAATATTAATTGTTACTCTTTCTTTATCGCTTTTCTTGTTCATACTTTTTCATATTAATTATGATTACATTTATTTAAAAATCAAACTCTTCTAATTTTTTATTGCTTTAATTTATTTTTTTGCGGGGATAAAATGCTGGGAATTAGTTCAAGTTATTTTGCTTCAAATGGCTTTTCAGTTTATGATTCAATTGAACAAGCTTATTCTTTAGGCTTTAAAACAATTGAGTTAGGCGCTGCGCACAAATTTGAAGAAAACTTAATTGAAACCACAAAGAAAATCCGTGACAATTTTCCTGATGTTGCTTTCACTTTACACGGCTTATTTCCCCCAATGAGAGAAAAAATCTGGTTTAATCCTTCTTTGGGTTTAACTGAAACAAATAAACAGATAATTGATTCTTTTTTTGTTTTTGCCGGACTTGCAGGGGCAAAAATAATTAGTTTTCATCCAGGGTTCTTGTTTGAAGTTTCTTATAAAGATATTGGCGGAATCGGAGATGCAAAAATTGAAGAAAAACTTGACAGCAAACAAAGCTGGAAAAATTTGTTTGACGTATTAAATTATTTTGCTGAAAAAAACAAAAAACAAAAGTTTTCTTTGGCTATTGAAAACATTAGTTCAAATGAAAACAAGGCTTTGGTTTTTGGGGAAAAATTTCAAAAGGTTTTTGATTCTTTTCCTTCTTTTGGTTTGCTTTTTGATTTAGGTCATTCTTTAAGCGATAACACTTTCAGTGATTTAATGCAGTTCAAGGATAAAATAAAGGAAATTCATTTGCATAAACCAATTGGGGAAAAAATTCATTTGCCTGTTTCTGAAAAAGAGCTTGACCTGCTTAAGCAGATAAAACAAATCAAAGAAATTCCTGTAATCATCGAGCACTTCAAGGGCGTAACAGAAAAACAAATTTTAGAAGAAAAAGAATTGTTTGAAGAATTTTTTTGATTGTTTTTGGTGCAGCTTTTTTTGAAAAAAGTGTTTTTGATCAAACTTTTCTGAGAATTTGTGTTTGCGAAGCAAACCGTTTTTGATCAAACTTTTTTTGAAAAAGTTTGTTTTACAAAATCCTTTTTGCTTTTTCAAAGTCTTTTTTTGTGTTAACATTTAAGTAGATTCCCTGAAAAGGATAGCCATTCAGCAAACCTTTTTCTGCCAGCTTTGGAAACAAGTCTTTTTCAATGCTTTTCATATCCCTTGAAATATATTTGAATATTTCTGGCTCAAAAATATAATATCCTGCGCTAATCAAATAACTTCCTGCTTCGTTTTTAGGTTTTTCAATAAATTCAGTTATTTTTTTGCCTTGCAGCATTGCTACTCCATAATCTTTCGGGTTATTCACAGTAGTTAAAGCAATTGTTGCAAGAGCTTTATTTGACTGATGAAACTCAAGCATTTCATTTAAATTTAAACTGCTTAAAGTGTCTCCATGAACTACAGCAAAAGTGTCTTTAAAATTGTTTTTCATTTTATTGATTGGTTCAATTGTACCAGAAGCTTTATCTAATTCAAGAAAATCAACTGAAATCTTTTTTTCATTAAGCTTTTTTATTATTTGTTCTTTGTTTGAATCCATGCTGACTGTAATTTTTCCTGTGTGGAATTCCTCTAAATTGTTTATTACTTTTTCAATCAAATATTTTCCATTAATCTCTAAAATGAATTTGCTTTTCTTTGGAATTCCTTTGATTAAGTCTTTTCCTCCGGCTAAAATCAATGCGTTTTTTAATCTGTAATCTGAAAGGGTTTTTGATAAAAGAAATTCTATTGCCTGGCTTCTGCTTCTAATAGTTAAACCGTCAACTATTCTGTCAACCTGCTTAAGTACATCTTCTTTAATTGTAATTGTGACTCTTTCCCGCATATACTATCATATTATATATGCACCATTCTTATTTTAAAATAGTTTCTTTAAGTTTTCTTTATCTGTTATCTTTTTTGGAGTGATTTAATGAATATTTCGGTTATTGGAACAGGCTATGTCGGGTTGATTACAGGAGTTGGTTTAGCATTAAACGGCCATAAAGTTGTTTGTGTTGACAACAACAAAGAAAAAGTTGAAATGATTAACAATAAAATTCCTCCAATTTTTGAGAAAGGATTAAGGGAAGCACTGAATAAAACTGTTGGAATAAACCTTTTTGCCTCTACTGATTTAAAAAAAGCAGTATCTGATTCAGCTGTTTCTTTTATTTGTGTTGGAACTCCTTGTGATGAAAAAGGTAAATGTGATTTGAGTTTTGTTGAAACTGTTTCAAAAGAAATTGCTTTTGCTTTAAAAGAAAAAACGGATTTTCATGTTGTTGTAGTTAAAAGTACTGTTGTGCCTTCTACAACTGAAAAACTTGTTTTGCCTTTGCTTGAAAAGCATTCAGGAAAAAATCTTGGGGAGTTTGGCTTGTGCATGAACCCTGAAACTTTAAGGGAAGGATTTGCTTTAGAGGATTTTTTGAATCCTGATAGAATTATTTTAGGACTAGAAGAAGAAAAAACAAAGAAAATAATGGAAGAAGTTTATTCTTCTTTTTCTTCTCCTAAATTTTTTTGCGGTTTTTCTGAAGCTGAAATGATTAAATATGCTTCTAACTCTTTGCTTGCAACAAAAATTTCTTTTATTAATGAAGTTGGAAATATCTGTAAGAGAATGGGCATTGACACTTATATTGTTTCTAAAGGAGTCGGGTTGGATAAAAGAATTTCCCCGAATTTTTTAAATGCAGGAATTGGTTTTGGGGGCAGTTGTTTTCCTAAAGATGTTTCTGCTTTGATTGCTAAAGGAAATGAATTAGGCATTGAAACTTTTTTGCTTGATTCTGTTATGCAGGTAAATGAATTGCAGCCAAAAGTTTTTTTGGATTTAATTAAATCCAGGACTGAATTAAAAGGAAAAAAGGTTGCTGTTCTTGGATTGGCTTTTAAGGCAGGAACAGATGATGTAAGGGAAAGCCGTTCAATTCCTGTAATTAAACTGCTTTTAAAAGAGCGTGCAGAAGTTATTGCTCATGATCCTCAGGCAGAAGAAAACATGAAAAAAGAAATTCCTGAAATTTCTTATAATAATTCCCCTCAAAATACAGTTGATTTAAGTGATATTGTTTTGATTTTAACTGACTGGAATGAATTTTCTTCTCTGGATTTCAAAGAAAAGCCTGTTTTTGATGCAAGAAACATTTTTAAGGAAATTAAACCCTTAAATTATGAGGGATTATCTTGGTAAAAAATTTAATTCATGAAACTACTGTTGTAAAAAAAGCTGTTATTCCTGCTGCAGGTCTTGGAACAAGATTTTTGCCTGCAAGCAAGGCAATTCCAAAAGAAATGTTTCCTGTTGTAGACAAGCCTGCGATTCAGTATATTGTTGAAGAAGCAGTTAAATCCGGAATTGATGATATTATTATTGTTACCGGAAAAGACAAGACTGCAATTGAAAATCATTTTGACAGGGTTCCGGAATTATATTCTGTTCTTGAAGAAAAAGGAAAAAAAGATTGGCTTAAACAATTGCAGGAAATTGATAATCTTGCTGACATTTATTATATCAGACAAAAAGAGCCTTTGGGTTTAGGCCATGCTGTGTTGTGTGCAAAAAAGCATATTGGAAATGAGCCTTTTGCTGTTTTGTTAGGAGATGATTTGATTTTATCTGATAAGCCTGCTTTAAAGAATTTAATTAATGTTTATGAAAAACATAATTCTTCTGTTTTATGCGTTCAAAAAGTTTCAAAAAGTGAAATCCCTAAGTTTGGAATAATTAAATACAAAAAAGTTAATGGTCAGATTGTGGTTGAAGGAATGGTTGAAAAGCCTGCTGTAAATAAAGCGCCGTCTGATTTGGCTATTGTTGGAAGATATTTGTTGAAACCTGAAATTTTTGGGATTTTAGAGGAAATTCCTTTTGGAAAAGGAAACGAGCTTCAGTTAACTGATGGTTTAAGGATTTTAAATGAAATAGATAAATTAATGGCTTATGAAATTCAGGACGGGCAATGGCTTACTGTTGGAGACAAAATGAGTTATTTAAAGGCAAATATTGAGTATGCTTTAAAGAGACCTGAAATGAATAAAGAACTATCAAAATATCTGAAGAATTCTGTTGATTTGATTTAAGGTTTTTTTATGAAAGTTTTAGTTTCCGGAGGCGCAGGTTTTATTGGAAGCCATTTATGTGATTCATTAATTGCACAGGGAAAAAAAGTTTTTTGTGTTGATAACCTTGTTTCAGGAAACAAAAAAAACATTGAGCATTTAATGGAAAACAATAAATTCCATTTTCTGGAACAGGATATTAATTTTTTTTCTTTTGAAGAAAAAGTTGAAGAAGTTTTTCATTTAGCTTCTCTTGCTTCTCCTGTTGATTATTTTTCCAAGCCGGTTGAAACAATGTTAGTTGGTTCAGTTGGAACAAAAAACTTGCTTGATTTAGCTTTAAAAAACAAGGCAAAATTTTTGTTTACTTCTACTTCAGAAGTTTATGGAGACCCTTTAGAGCATCCCCAAAAAGAATCTTATTATGGAAACGTAAATCCTGTCGGAATCCGTTCTTGTTATGATGAATCAAAAAGATTTTCTGAAGCATTAATTAAGGCTTATGAAAAACAATTTAATTTCAAAGGAAAAATTGTCAGAATCTTTAATACTTATGGGCCAAGAATGAGAATTAATGACGGGAGAGTTGTGCCAAATTTTATTAATCAGGCTTTAAACAACAGGCCTTTAACTGTTTATGGTTCAGGAAAACAAACCAGAAGTTTTTGTTTTGTTTCTGATATGATTGAAGGAATCTTAAAAACAATGGAATCAGATTTTTTCGGGCCAATTAATTTAGGCAATCCGGAAGAATTTTCTATTCTGGATTTTGCAGAAAAAATAAAGGAATTAACCGGAAAAGACTTGAAAATAGAATTCAAGCCTTCTTTGCAGGATGACCCAAAACAAAGAAAACCTGATATTTCTCTGGCTAAAAAAAAATTGAATTGGAAACCAAAAATTTCTTTGAATGAAGGTTTAATTAAGACAATTGATTTTTTTCGTGAACAAAATAATCTTTAATAGTTTTGTTTGGTTATTTTATTGAGGTGATGTCGCGTGATTGAAGGAATCAAACTAAAAAAATTAAAGAGAATTGATGATGAAAGAGGCTATTTAATGGAAATTCTCAGAAAAGATGATGAAATTTTTGAGGAATTCGGCCAGGCGTATATTACTTGTGTTAATCCTGATTATGTTAAAGGCTGGCATATGCATGAAAATCAGACAGATCATTTTGTTTGTGTTAAAGGAAATGCTAAAGTTGTTTTATGCGATAAAAGAAAAAATTCAAAAACATTTAATGAAGTAAACGAATTTTTGTTGGGAGAAAAAGAAGAAAACAGAATTTTATTGAAAATTCCGAGAAAAGTAATGCATGGTTTTGAGTCAGCTGATGAAAACATGGCATTAATATTAAATTTTCCGACAAAAACATATGATTATGTTAATCCGGATGAAATAAGGCTGGCTTTTAATTCAAAAGAGATTGCTTTTGAATGGAAGGCAAAAAAAGGAGGATGAAATGAATTTGCTTGTAACCGGAGGAGCAGGATTTATCGGAAGCAATTTTATCAAGCATTATTTTTCTGTTTATTCTGACTCAAAAATAGTTAATTTGGATAAATTAACTTATGCAGGCAGATTAGAAAACCTGAAAGAAATTGAATCAAACAAGAATTACAGTTTTATTAAAGGAGATATTTGTGATAAAAAAGTTGTGGAAAAAGCAGCAAAAGACTCTGATATAATAATTAATTTTGCTGCTGAATCTCATGTTGACCGTTCAATTGTTTCCCCTGAAGACTTTATTAAAACTGATGTGTTTGGAACATTTGTTTTGCTGGAGGAAGCAAGAAAAAAAGATTTAGAGTTTATTCAGATTTCCACTGATGAAGTTTATGGGAGCATTGAATCAGGCTTGTTTTCAGAGGAAAGTGCATTAATGCCTTCTTCTCCTTATTCTGCTTCTAAAGCTGGAGCAGACAGGCTTGCTTTTTCTTATTTTAAAACTTATGATTTGAATGTAAAAATTACTCGTTCTTCAAATAATTTTGGGCCAAACCAGTTTCCAGAAAAATTAATTCCTTTGTTTATCACTAATCTTTTGGAACAAAAAAAAGTTCCTGTTTATGGTGATGGAAAAAACATCAGGGACTGGATTTATGTTAAAGATAATTGTGATGCAGTAATTAAAGTAATGGAAAAAGGAAAGAAAGGAGAAACCTATAATGTCGGCGGGGGAAATGAAAAATCAAATTTGTTTATAACTGATTTTATTTTGAATGAATTAGGAAAAGAAAAAGATTCAATTGAATTTGTTGAAGACAGGAAAGGGCATGACTGGCGTTATGCTTTAAACTGTGATAAAATAAAAAAACTGGGTTTTATTCCAGAACATTCTTTTGAACAGGCTTTAAAAGAAACTATTAAATGGTATAAAAATAATTCTTGGTGGTGGAAACCATTAAAGAAAAAATGATTTTTTTGATTGGAAAAGGTTTTCTTGGAGAAAAAATTGTTTCTGTTTTCAAAAAAAAAGGAATCAAAGTGATTACTGCAGGAATTGACGGCAGGGTTGATTATTCTTTGGATATGACTGACGGTCAGTCATTGATTTATTTGTTTAAAGATTTAAATCCTGATATTGTTTTGCTTCCTGCAGGAATAACTAATGTTGAATATTGTGAAGCAGAAAAAGAAAAAGCAATTGAAGTTAATGTTGAAGGCACAAGAAATGTTGTTGATTCATGCAGGGCGTTTAATTCCAAACTCGTTTTTTTTTCCACTGACTATGTTTTTGATGGATTAAAAGGCAGTTATTCAGAAAAAGATTCAGTTAATCCATTGAATTTTTATGGAAAAACAAAAGTGCAGGGAGAAAAAATAGTTGAAGGGTTAGAGAATTATTTGATTGCAAGGGTTTCTTCTTTGTATGGATTTAATTCAAAGGAAGATAAAAAAAATTTTGTGTGTTATGCAGTAAATGAATTAAAAAATAATAATGAATTTTCTGTGGCTGATCTTGTTAACTGCCCTACTTTGATTGATGATGTTGCAGAAGCAGTTTTTGTAATGCTTGAAAAAGAGTTTTCTGGTTTATTTCATGTCAGCGGAAGTGAAGCAATTTCAAAATACAATTTAATTAATAAATTGTGTGATGTTTTTGATTTGGATTTTTCTTTGGCCAGACAGGTTCCTGCAATTACACACTGGAAAGCCAAAAGGCCTTTGAATTCTTCTCTTGATATAACAAAAATCCAGTTGCATGGAATTAAAATGAGTTCTGTGGAAGAAGGTTTAATTAAGATGAAAAAACAAATGATTTATAAAAAAGGATAATTAAATAAATTAAGTTTGAATGATTTGAAAAGGAATTAAGTTTGAAAAGGAATTAA
>Ga0210057_1003067_pt1 | contig 23298 bp, 27 predicted proteins | sample CryGeyCG2114_010_2_FD_183968 | JGI IMG/M metagenome (GOLD analysis project Ga0210057, IMG submission 183968) | Groundwater microbial communities from aquifer - Crystal Geyser CG10_big_fil_rev_8/21/14_0.10 (SPAdes) (version 2) | ecosystem: Environmental > Aquatic > Deep subsurface > Groundwater ...
ATTGAAAATTCTTCAGCTACCGTAGTTCCGATTGGCAAAGACACATATAAAAGTAAAGCGGTAAATTGGGAGATAGAACAAAGTAGAAAAGCAGGAAATAAAATTATTGGTGTTCAGATTAATCAAGGACAACATCACAGATTACCCCCAACTATGCGAAAAAGCGAAGAATTGAAAAGGTGGAAAATAGATAATATTGCAAGGAGGCTTAAAAAAAGAAAATGACAAAACCAAGAGTTTTCATAAGTTTTGATTTTGATAATGATTCTGATTTAAGAGATTTTTTAGTAGGGCAATCAAAAAATCCAGATTCGCCATTTGAGATACAGGACTATTCATTAAAAGAACCATTATCTGGTGATTGGAAAGAAAAAATAAAAACAAGAATTAGGAGATGCGAACAAGTTATAGTTTTATGCGGTCATAAAACAGATACTGCAACAGGAGTTGATATAGAATTAAGAATAACTCAAGAAGAAAGAAAACCTTATTTTTTATTGGCTGGAAGAAAAGAGGGAGAAAATAAAAGCCCTAAAAGTTCATTATCAACAGATAAAATGTATAAATGGACTTGGGAAAATCTTAAATTATTAATCCAAGGTCAAAGATGAAAATTAAAGAAGAAGATATTATTTTGGAGCAATATAAATTATATGTTAATACAGCAGAAAAAGTAAGCGATAGGAGACAATCATCAAATAATTTTTATTTAACATTAAATTCAGTTATGTTGACATTTGCGGGATTTTTGACTAGTTTACATCTTGAATTTTGGCACATCATTATTGCCATTACAGGGATTTTTATATCGCTACTTTGGTTTTTAGCGATAACTTCCTTTAGAAAACTCAATAGTGGAAAATTCAAAGTAATACATTGTTTAGAAGAAAAATTACCCATTAAATTATTTAAAGACGAATGGGCTTGTTTAGGAGAAGGAAAAAAGGTTAGAAAATACATTAAATTAAGTTTGGTTGAACAAGGAATTCCATTTATCTTTATGTTGCTTTATGCAATAATCATAATTTTAATGATAGTAAAATAGAAACTCCCAAAATTATATCAGAAAAATTTGGGCGAAGCCTTTTATCGTTTGTTAGGCGAAATTTGTTAAAATTTCGTTGGGGTTTTTTTCGGTCCGATAAAAGAAGTTTTTCTGCCTCGCTGAAAGCGAGAGTAAATGTGCAAAGCACCAAGGCGGCTCACTTTTTATTAACAACAATTTCTCCTAATAGGGGCGGGTGGTCGGGGGTCTCAAAGTCCGATTTAATTGAAATGAACATCGCGATTAAGAGAAGTTCAATTTCCTCGAAAATCTGAGCCTCGCGAAGCAGAGGTGCGAAGATTTTCAGAGATGAAATTGAATTTGGGAGAGCGAAGTGCAACGAGCGAACCTCTTAATGCCTGTTAAGTGAGGGTGAGCGAAGCGAGAGTGCAACGTCCCTTTAGCGTTTGGTCTTGGGCGTCAAATAGAATCGATTATTTCAAGGTTAGTTCAAATAAATACTCATGAGCCATCCATTTTTTGCCGACTCTTAATATTTTGATTTTGCCAATTTCATTTAATTCTTTATACCATTCAATATTATCTTCCACAAATTCTTTGGTGGGTCCAGTATCAAAAGCAACAAGTCGAGCATTATAATTTTCAATTATCTTTTTTAGAGTTTGAGCATAATTGGTAACAGTATAAACAATTATGTAAATTTTCGACTTGTTGTGCATATATTGTTTTGCTAAATCAAGAAATTGCAAAACCTGTTTATTCCCCTCGGGACCACCATCAAAACTTTTGGTTAATTGTTCACCGATTGCTTTTTGATAATTTTTGTGAACAATTTCTTGTGGAAGATTAACGACAATAACATCAAACTTTTTTTTGAAATTGGCAAAATACTCTCCTTGTTGAAAATCAATGCTGACATTATTTCTCGCTGCGTTTTTCTTCGCCAAATTTAAAGCATCTTTATCATTATCGGTGGCAGAAACTTTGCCACCTAATTTGGCAGCGAGAATTCCTAAAAATCCTGAACCTGTTCCAATATCAATAACAGATTCTCCAGCATGGATTTTCATATTTTCGGCAAAAAATGAACCGTGAGGGGACGGAGGAAATATGTGTTCATTTACTTCTAATTCAAATTTAATATTTTGAATATCATATTTCCGAAGTTCTGGCGATTGAACAAAATGTAATATTCTAACCATAATAACCTTGAAATAATTCTAATTTAATAAAGTTTGCTTAAATGTAGCCCAAGACCAAATGTCGTATAACATCGGGCTTATGAGAAGTTTCTGGAGCGAAGCGGAAGAAATTTGGGAAATTTGTGAGCCGAGCAAATTTCCTCATAAGCCCTGTTATACGAGGGTGAGGAGCGTTAGCGACGAAAGCGCAGCGCCCCCTTGAGTAAATTTTGGCGCGCGTCCTACACATTATTATTGGTATTATTCTTAACTTTTCTATAATGCCATGCAAACCAAATTCCTCCGATTAAAGTTATCAGTGAAAGAATAATGAACATAGGCTCTTTAACTGATTGAATTCCATTTCCTACATAAGCTAAAGCTAAACTTCCACTTATATGTCCAATCGCCATTAATGGTAAAAATATTTTTGGCTTCATCGCTGAAAGTCCTGCAAGATAAGATAATTCATCGTCAGGGAACACTGGTAAGAAATATGCAAGGAACAGCAAGATTTTTCCTTTGTCAAAATAATAATCATATTTTTTTATAGTTTCAGGTTTAACAACATGTTTGATTATTTTCCTTCCAAAAAATCTTGCTAAGTAAAATGCGATTGCTGTTCCAATTACTCTTCCAATCCAATTATAGATGAATCCTTGCCATGTTCCAAAGATGAATCCACCTGCGATTGATACAGCATAATGACTAAAGGGTGTAACTACAACTTGCAGGACTTGAATTAGAATAAAGACAAGAGGCGAGAATATTCCAAATTGATTAACAAAATCTCTTATCGCTTCTTGACTTCCAAAAAACGATGAAGGAAAAATATATCCAAGAATCAGTAAGGCGATTGGGATAAATGTTAATAAATACCAGAGGAGTTTAGCTTTTTTCATATTAATAATGATTAGGAGGAATTTGTTTATTAAAGTTATCATTCTAGCGCGCCAAGATTTATTTCACTTAACACAAGATTATCAATAATAAACTATTGATAATCTTCCAAATTTGAGTTAAAACAATAAATTTATATAATTTATTTTATATCGAAACTAATGAATGGATTGCTCATAAAACTTCAAAAAGAGCTAGAAATAAGAAACTTTTCAAAGCAAACAGTTAAAAGTTATATTTATTCTGTTGAAAAATTTTTAGAGTTCTCTAAAGAAATAGGTCTAAATGAAGAGACCGTCAAGGATTATATTCAGAAAAATCTAAAAGACAAGAATCCGACAAGCGTTAGAAAGGATTTGTTTGCAATAAAATTCTTTTTTGATAAGGTTATTGGACAAAAATTAATTTTACCTAATCCAAAGAAAAACCAAACAATACCCAACATTTTATCAATGGTGGAAGTTAGAGATATGATTGAAAATACTTCTAATGTAAAACACGGACTTATTATTAAGCTTCTTTATGGATGTGGTTTGAGAGTTTCTGAAATTGTTAACATTAGAAAAGATGATTTAAATTTGAATGAAAATTTGATTAAAGTCATTTTAGCTAAAGGTAAAAAAGATCGTTTTGTTAAAATTCCATCTTCAATTAAAGAAGAGCTCAATAATTATCTCAATTTGGAAAAAGGCCAATATTTATTTGAATCCAATCGTACGGGAAAATTGACTAAAGACACCATCCAAAAAATTGTTTCTAACGCGGCGAAAAAAGCCAACATTAAAAAAAGAGTCTATCCTCATTTATTAAGGCACAGTTTTGCAACGCACTTACTTGAACAAGGAACAGATTTAAGAATTATTCAAAAATTGCTTGGTCATTCAGATATAAAAACTACTCAAATCTATACCCAAATTTCCCAAGCATCAATTAAAAATGTTAAATCTCCCTTAGATAATTTATAACATGACAAATAAGAACAAACTATTATGGGAAATATTAGTTCCTAAGTTTTCAAATGATAAAAAAGAATTTGAAATTAAACATCATAAAGAATGGGATGAGAAAGTAAGAGAAATTTCTGGAGGATTAACAATCTTAAGAACGGCAAAAGGTCAATGGATAAACACCAATGAGAAAATTTTTGCAGAAGAGATGATTCCTGTAAGAATCTATTGCTATGAAGAAGATATTGATAAAATAATGGATTATACTTTAAAATATTATAATCAGGAGGCTATTTTCGCTTATTTGGTTAGTGATAATGTAAAAATTTTAGAGAGACAAAAATGAAAAAAAGATTTCTTAGATTATTTGAAAATCTTAAGATTAAAGAAAACCCGAATAAGAAATTTGAAAAATTAGTTTCTTTATACTATAAACCTGAGAGATTTTATCATATTTTGAAAGGCCACATAAACAATTGTTTAATTGAATTTGATTCTGTAAAAGGTTTAATTAAAGAACCAAATAAAATTGAAATTTCAATTTGATATCATGATATTATTAATAATCCTAAAAGAAAAGATAATGAAGAAAAAAGTGCATTACTTGCATATAAAAAATATTTAGATTTGGAATTAACAAAAAATTTTGCAAATGAAGTAAAAAGAAATATTATTTTTACTAACCATAAAAAAATACCAAAATCAGTTGATTTGCAATTCTTAATTGATATTGGCCTTTCAATACTTGGAAAACCTCTTAAAACGTTTAAAGAATATGAAGAAAATGTTCGAAAAGAATATTCTTTTTTTAGTCAAGAAGATTATGCTCTTGGAAGAATTTTTGTGCTCCAAAAATTTATGAATAGAAAAAATATTTATTCCACAAAATTTTTTAGAGATAAATACGAATCTCAAGCACAAAAAACATTAGATATTCTTTGAATAAATTAGAAAATTTGAAGATATAAATCTTTAAATAAAATTAATTTTAATTAATACAATGGCAATTGAAAAAGATAAATTGGGTTTGGTGCATATTTATACTGGCGAAGGTAAAGGAAAGACTTCAGCAGGCATGGGATTAATTGTTCGTGCACTTGGCCGTGATTTAAAAGTAAAAATTATTCAATTGTTTAAAAGAGATACTGGAGAGCAATTCTTTTTTGAAAACTCTGGAGTAAAATATTTGCAATTTAAACCACTTCATCCTTATTTTAAAGATTATGACCCTACTCAGCTTGAAAGCTTAAAAAAAGAATTTTTGGAATTTTGGAAAGAGTCTTTAAGAGATATTGATGAATATGATTTAATTTTAATTGATGAACTTGGACCAGGATTAAATTGGAAAGTAATTCCTGAAAGTTTAGTTTTTGATTTAATAGAAAAAAAACCCAAAAACACGGAACTGGTTTTAACTGGAAGAGATTTTCCAGATTCGATTAAAGAAAAAGCCGACTATGTTTCTGAAATAAATAAAATAAAACATCCTTATGACAAAGGAATTCTCGCTCGAGAAGGAGTGGAATATTAATGATACCTATTATTTTAATGGTTCTTGATTTGCTTGCTTTGACTTCTCTTACTCTTGTTCAATTTAAAATTAATTTTGCATTTCAATTTTTAATAATGTCCGCTATCTATTTAATTGCAAAAGGATTTGTATTTAAAGACGTGATGAGTATAATTGACCTTTTGTGTGGAACATACTTATTGGTTGCATTTATCTTTGGGATTTCATCATTTATTTATTGGATAATTCTCGGATGGTTTATATATAAATTATTTTTTGTAGTATTATTCAATGCTCTAAACTTTTCTTAAAATGATAATTGGAATAACTGGAACAATGTGTGCAGGAAAGGGAACAATTGTTGAATTTTTAAAATCGAAAGGATTTGAACATTACTCCGTAAGAGATTTTCTTATAGAAGAAATAAAGAAAAGAGATCTTTCTGTTAATAGAGATTCAATGATTCTCGTTGGAAACTATTTAAGAGAAAAAAATTCTCCAAGTTATATTGCTGAAAAACTTTATGAAATAGCTAGGAATGGTGGGGGAAATGCAATAATAGAAAGCCTTCGGGCAGTTGGAGAGATTGAAACTCTAAGAAAGAAAGGAGATTTTTACCTTTTCAGCGTCGATGCTCCAATTGAAGTGAGATATAAAAGGTCTCAGTCAAGAAAATTATCAGAATCGGATTCAATAAGTTTTGAAAAATTTGTTTCTCAAGAGGAAAAAGAAATGGAAAATGAAGATCCTTCAAAACAAAATATTTCTAAATGCATGCAAATTTCTGATTTCCATTTTGTTAATGATGAATCAATTGAAGAATTATATAAACAAGTTCAAGAAACTTTGGAAGGAATTGGAACTTCTTCTTCTAGAATAAAAAATGTTTCATGGGACGATTATTTTATGTCGATTGCTTACCTTGTTGCAATAAAAAGTAAAGATGAAAGTACTCATATTGGAGCAGTTATCGTCGGAAAAAATAATGAAATTAAGTCTACAGGGTACAATAGTTTTGTTAGGGGATTAAAGGATGATGTTGCTGAAAGGCAAGAAAAACCTGAAAAATATTTTTGGTTTGAACATGGAGAAAGAAATGCAATTTACAATGCAACCCTAGCTGGACTTTCTTTAAGTGGATGTAAAATTTATACTAATGGTGTTCCGTGTATGGATTGTGCAAGAGGAATAATTCAAGCAGGAATTTCTGAAGTAATTGTTGACAAGAAATGGGATGACAAAAATCCCGACATATGGAAAGAAAATGCGAAAAGAAGTGTGGAAATGTTTGAAGAAGTTGGAGTTAAATTGAGATATTGGAATGGAGAAATTTTACCTATTCAAAAATATATGAGGAGAGAGTTTATTTAATTAAAAATCAAAAAGTTTGTCTATTGAAGGTTTTATTAGGGATTGTATTTTATCAATTCCTTTTTCCCAAGGAATTACAATATAATTATCTGGATTTTCTTTTGCAATTTCTAAATAACCTTCTCTTGCACGCTGATAAAAATCTGTCTTTTCCTGAGACATACTATTAACAGTAGTTTCATTCATAAGTCCTATTTCAGGATCAATATCAATAACTATTCCTAAATCAGCTTTTAATCTATAAGTAGATTCAAGATTTAATTTTTTTATAAAATCCTTATCCATTCCCCAACCATAGCCTTGATATGCTAAAGAACAATCTTCCCCTCTATCTTGAATATATGAAATTCCCTTTTCAATTCCTGGAAGTATTATTTTTTCATAAAGCTCATTCCTCGCAACTTGAAGTAGATATAATTTACTTAATTTATTAAAATTTAATTCATCTTTTTCGGATCTTGAACTATCCAAAAAAAAAGATCTAATTGCTTCGGCTTCTTTAGTTCCCCCAGGTTCTCTTAATAAACCTACTGGAATGTTTTTTGAAAGAAGATAATTCTGAAAGAGAATTGCTTGTGTTGATTTTCCTGCCCCTTCAATTCCTAAAAAACGTATTAATTTTCCTCTTTTCATTTTAATAAAACCTATTTTTAATTTTTAAATAAACCTCTTTTTTATTATATACATAAGAGTTGTATTTTTGATAAGGTTTGTTGACAAAATTAGGCTGCCATTAAGGGCTTTATTTCTTTATCTTCTAAATTATAGATTAATTCTGGTTCGGGATTATAATTTTTAATCTCAATTAAATCTTCTGCATCCATTTTTATTGCTTCCCAAAAATTAAAATCTTTTACTTTAAATTCCAAAGTTGGCTTTTCTTTTATATTTCTTGAAAATTGTATTAACGCAAAAGGGATTTGATCAGTTCCTTCTGTTCCAACCAATTCTCTTGGTGCCCCTTTTAGATACCAATCTTTTAAATCTAAATAATCATTGGGAGTTGTAGACTCATTAAATTTACCTTGAAATTCTTTTAGATTTTTTTTGTCTCTTAAAAAATTTGAACGTGGAGCAGTTCCAATATAATAATGTAAATTTCCAAAAAGGTGTTTAAAATTTCCCACATTTAATCCCACTTCTTTTGACGCCATCTCTAACAAAAAGGCATATTGAACTATGTTGAAAGGGACCCCTAAAAGGTTATCTGCAGACCTTTGATACATAGCAATATCCAAACGATTATTATCATCTTCTACAACTCTTGATTGATACAATAGATGGCATGGTCCGAGGGTCATCTTGTTCATTTCTGCAGGATTAAAATGATTGACAATGTTTGATCTTGAAGAAGAATCTCCTTTTAATTTTTCTAAGAAATTTTTTAATTGATCGACTGTTTCCCCCTTTGGACCCTTCCAATCTCTTTCTTGAACCCCATAAATTCTTCCAAGAGTTCCTTCTTTTTTTCTAAAAATTGGATTATTTCTTACACTTTGTATATACTTTTGAAAACCCTCTCTCCATTCAGGAGAATGTTTTGGAAATTCTTTTGTTAAATTATTTCTTCTTAAATAAAAATCATAACCATTTGCATTCCAAATTTTTATATTCTTATCCAGCAAAATACCCAAATCATTTTCTCCCCTTAAGAAAAAGAGCATTTCTTCAGTTGGAAGCTTCCAAGCGAGTTTTTTTGTTGTTGTTAAGGGGAATCCTTTCCTCAAATCATATCCTGCAACCTCTCCAAAAAGAGAGATAGTTCCAGTTTGAGTTCTTTTATTCCATTCATATTCCCCTTCAGAAAGAATTTTCTTCGATAAATCTAAATACGCCTCCATACCTATCAAAAGACTTGTCCTATTTATATAGTTTATTCACAATTTTAAATATAAAATTTTATAAACCAAATAAAATTAATTTAGAGATGGATTTAACAATAATTGCTGCACTTTCTGAAAATAATGTGATAGGAATAGATAACAAAATTCCTTGGAGAATTAAAGAGGATATGGCTAGATTTAAAGAATTAACAATAAACCACCCAGTTATAATGGGAAGAAAAACCTATGAATCAATTCCAGAAAAGTATAGGCCATTACCTGATAGAAAAAATATAGTTCTTTCTAAAAGAATTGATTCTGAAAATGGAATTTATCTTGCAAATAATTTAAGGGAAGCAATTCAATTTATAAATAGAGAGCCCTCTTATGTAATGGGGGGAAGAGAAATATATGATTTATTTTTGCCTCTTGTTGACAAAATGAAATTAACAAGAATTCATAAAGATTTCAAAGGGGATACTTTTTTTCCTAAAATCAATTGGGAGAATTGGGAATTGATTAATAAAGAAGAAAAATTTGATAAAGAAATTCCATTTTCATTTCTAACTTATCAGAGAAAAAAATAATTTTTTGGAATAGTATAAAATGAGTTACTTTTTCTAAATATAAAATTTTATAAATTAATTTTTCTTCAATTGTCTTATGACAGGAAATGATATTGTTCCAGAACTAACAAATGGAGAATTTGAATCATTTGCAAAAGAGGGAACCGTATTCTTAGATTTTTTTGCTGAATGGTGTATGCCTTGCACAATGATGAGTCCAATAGTTGATGAATTGAGTGAAAAGTTTAAAGGAAAAATTAAGTTTGGAAAAATTAACGTTGATGATAATACAAAAATTGCCCAGAAGTTTGAAGTTTGTTCAATTCCTACTTTTCTTTTAATTCGCGATTCAAAAGTTCTTGAAAGGTTTTCAGGCGCTATGAGTCAGGATGAACTGAGTGAAATTTTAAAAAAACATTTGTGAACTCCTCCAAGAAACTTTTATAAACTAATTTCTTATAAAAATATTAGGTGGCTCCGTAGCTCAGTCTGGTCAGAGCACTGGACTTTTATGCACGACTTCGTCGTACGTTCTTCACGAAGTGTCGCAAAGAAATCCAGGTGTCGAGGGTTCGAATCCCTTCGGGGCCATTTTCCAAAAATTGAAATAAAAATTAAGAAAAATATCTTTTTTTCTTTGAAAAAGCCTAAAAAATGGCTAAAAAATTTTCCACCCAAAGGTTTTTAAACCATTTTTTAGTATCCTTTAATATAGTGCCTTAGCCCTAAGTTACTCTTTAGGGGCAATTGTGTAATATTATAAATTCCCGACGACAAAAAATGCATATTCTACAACCCAAACACCAAAAATTAAACGAAAAGGAGATTGATGCGGTTTTAACTCACTTAAATATTTCTAAAAGTCAACTTCCAAAAATTTTATCAAGTGATGTTGGTCTTCCCGAAGGATGCGAAGTTGGTGATATTGTAAAAATTGAAAGAAAAGAAGATTCAGAATTAAATATTTATTATCGGGTTGTTGTATAATGGTTGAGGGGAAGAATCATTTAGTTGTAAAAAAATATTTAGAAGGTCATTCACTTGTAGAATCAAATATTATTTCTTATAATGAATTTCTTGGACACAGAATGCAAGAAATCGTTGATGATATTTCAAGTTCAATTGAACAAGATGGAGAAGAATTCAAAATTCAATTAGGAAAAGTAGAAGTGGGCAAACCAGCTGTAATAGAGGCTGATGGAAGCACATCTAGAATAATGCCTTATGAAGCAAGACTTAGAAATTTAACTTATTCTTCACCTATAACCCTTGAACTTACTGTAAAAAAGGATGGCCAAGTTGATTCTGAACTTGTTGAAATTGGAAAAATTCCAGTCATGGTAAAAAGTAATGCATGCAATACTCAAGTTTTAGATAAACAAGGATTAATTGATAATTATCATGATCCCTTAGATCCTGGAGGATATTTTATTATTAAAGGTAACGAAAGAGTTATGGTTATGGCTGAAGACCTTGCTGAAAACCAACCTTTCATAGAAGAAAATAATAAAGGACAACTAATTTTAAAATTATTCAGTCTTAAAGGAACTTATAGAATTCCAACGACAATTAAAGAAAATAAAGAAGGACTTTTTGAAACTTCATTTTCAAGATTTAAAGATGTTCCAACAGTTATTTTATTGAAATCTCTTGGATTAACAAAAGAATCAGATATTGCAAAATTCATTGGAAAAGAAACTGATAGTGTCATTGTTAATCTTTACGAATTTGCTAATCTTGCAACTGAAGAAGACGCAATGATGTATATTGCTGAAAAAACAAATCTTCAAGGAACAAAAAAAGAAATTCTTGATAGAGTTAAACAAAGAATTGATTCTTACTTATTTCCTCACATTGGACAAGATAAAACCTCAAGAATGAAAAAAGCCATCACAATTTGTAAATTGATAAAACAATTTTTGCTTGCAAAAGAAAATCCTGAATTAAGAACAGATAAAGATCATTATGCAAATAAAAGAGTTAGACTTTCTGGTGACTTATTAACCACTCTTTTCAAAGTTAATCTTGGAATTTTAATCAGAGATTTACAATATTCACTTCAAAAATCATCAAAAAGAAAAAAATTCTTCTCAATAAAAGTTTTGGCAAAGTCTACTCTTTTCAGTCATAGAATTGAATCAGCAATTGCAACAGGTTCATGGACTGGAGAAAGAAGTGGAGTTACACAAAATATGGATAAGACAAATTATCTTGCAACAATTTCACAATTGCAAAGAGTTTCAAGTATGCTTGAAAGTGGACAGGAAAATTTTAAGGCAAGAACACTTCATCCAACACACTTCGGAAGATTCTGTCCAATTGAAACTCCTGAAGGAACTGAAATTGGTTTAAGAAAGAATTTAGCTTTGATGAGTAAGGTTGCAACAAGAGTTGACTTAGATGAAGACAGATTCATAAAATATTTGGAAAAATCTGGACTAAATAAAGAATTGGTAACGGGTATGGAAATTTTCTTTAATGGAAATTATATTGGAAATGTTGAAAATGGAAAAGCATTTGCAGATTTAATAAAAGAAAAAAGAAGAGCTGGGGAACTTCCTGTTGAATTAAGTCTTCATGAAAAAGAAGGACTTCAATCAATTTCTATTTCAACAGAACCGGGAAGAGTTTTAAGACCATTAATTATCGTTGAAAATGGAGTTTCAAAATTAAAAGATGAACATTTAGTTCATTTAGAACAGGACGATTTTAAATGGGTTGACTTGGTAAAAATGGGAATAGTTGAATATCTGGACGCTTCTGAAGAAGAAGGGGCTCTAGTAGCGGTTAATGAGCAGGATATCACCCCTGAACACACACATGTTGAAGTTGATTCTGTTGCATTCTTAGGGGCAGTTACAAGTTTAGTTCCGTATGGAAATCATGACCAGTCTTCGAGACTTAACAGAGGTTCAAAAACACAGAAACAAGCCCTTGGACTTTATGCGGCTAATTATTTGTGTAGGCTTGATACTGATGTTTCAATTTTACAATATCCTCAAAAACCTCTTGTTAGAAGTTTTGTTTATGATACTTTAAACACTTATCCTGCAGGACAAAATTTGACTGTTGCAATTATGACTTATGAAGGTTATAACATGGAAGATGCACTTATCTTGAATAAAGGAAGTCTTGACCGAGGAGTTGGAAGAAGTTTCTACTTTAGACCGTATTCTGCTATTGAAATGAATTATGCTGGAGGATTAAAAGATGAAATTACAATTCCAGATAAAGATATTTCTGGTTACAAAATGGAAGCTCTTTACAAATCATTAGAAGATGATGGAATTATTTATCCAGAATCAGATATACATGAAGGGGAGGTTTTGATTGGTAAAACTTCACCTCCAAAATTTTTATCAGAGGCAAGAGAAATTTCAGTTAGAACAAAAAAAGAATCAAGTGTAACACTTAGACAAGAAGAAAAAGGTGTTGTTGAATCAGTATTTATAACAATTGACGACGAAGGAAATAAAATTGTTCAAGTTAAAACTAGAGATTTAAGAATTCCGGAACTTGGAGATAAATTTGCAACAGCACACGGTCAGAAAGGTGTTATTGGTGCAATTGTTGATGAAGAAGATATGCCCTTTACAAATTCTGGAGTAAGACCAGATATAATGTTTAACCCACACGGATTGCCAAGTCGTATGACAGTTGGATATTTGCTTGAACTTTTAGCAGGAAAAACTGCTTCACTTAGAGGAAAAGTAGTTGATGGAACTTCTTTTTCAGGTGAAACTAAAAAAGATTTAGAAGAACAACTTAAAAATCTTGGATTCAGATATGACGGAAAAGAAACTATGAGAAGTGGAGTTACTGGAAAGAAACTTACTTCAAAGATTTTTATTGGAAACTTATATTATTTGAAACTTAAGTATATGGTAGCAAACAAAATTCATGGTAGAGCTTCAGGTAAAATTGCACTCTTAACAAGACAACCAATTGAGGGAAGAAGTCGTGGAGGAGCACTTAGACTTGGAGAAATGGAACAGCAAGCACTTGTTGCTCATGGGGCATCTTTACTTTTGAAAGAAAGATATGATTCGGATAAAGTTGTTTTACCTATTTGTTCAAAATGTGGGGCTATTGGACTTGAAGATAAAATAAGAAATAAAATCTCATGTCCTGAATGCCATTCTGAAGAAATTGAACCTATCGAAGTTTCATATGCTTTCAAATTGTTAGTTGAAGAGCTTCAAGGACTTCACGTTAATACTAAATTTAATTTAAAAAATAAATACGAATAAAAATGGGAAAAAATATTGAAAAATTAGCAGAATATGGGGAGTTTGTATTAGAACAAAGTTTAGTTTCGAGCTTAAAAAAAATTCAATTAAATTTGAGAGATTTATCTGAAGTTAAGGAAGATATTAACTTAAAAGAAGCCTATACTAAAAATTTGAAATTAAATGTAACAGAACATCAAAACAATATTGAATATTTTAAAAAAGAATATGGTCTAAACTTTCCTGAATTGAATGAAAAATATAAAAAATTATTACCTGGGATTATTAAATATTCTAAATCAAAAATAGGAAAGGAAAATTTAGGAAAAATACTCAAAGAAGAATTCAAAATCATAAGTGAAGATAAAAAATTAGTTGAGGAATTAAGAAAATGAAAAAACAATCAGAAAGTGATTATGAAAAGATGATAAACCTCCCTTTCAATAGTGATGGTTATAATCCAAGTGATTATGAGAGAAAAATTGAAAATAAAAAATTGAGTATTGAAGAAGTTCAAAAAGATTTTATTAAAATGCCCAGCATTGAGGAAATTCAAAGTAAATTTATAAAATTAAGAAAATGAAAAAAACAGTAAGTAAAAAAATTGGAGAAATAAAGTTTTCATTACTTAGTCCTGAACAAATAAAAAAGATTTCGGTGGCTAAGATTGTGACTCCTGAACTTTATGATATCGATGGATATCCTGTTGATGGTGGTTTAATGGATTTACGTCTTGGAGCAATTGACCCTGGTGTAAGATGTAGAACTTGTGGTGGAAAAATTAAAGAGTGTTTAGGACATCCTGGAAGTATTGACCTCGCAAAACCAATTATGCATTTAAAATATATTCATGTAATTGAACTTGGTCTAAGATGTTTCTGTCAAGAATGTGGAAAACTTATGCTTGATGAAAAAGATATGAAAAAATATACTCCAAGTGAAAGAGCTAAAAAAGCAAAAGATAATAAAAAATGCCCACATTGTCAAGCAACTCAAGAAAAAGTAAAGCTCGAAAAACCAACAAGTTTTTACAAAGGTAAAATAAGACTTTTTCCAACAGAAATTAGAGAAAGTTTAGTGAAAATTCCTGACGCTGAATTAAAGAAAATTGGCATTGATCCAAAAACTTGTAGAATTGAATGGGGAATTCTAAATGCTTTAATTGTTCCTCCAGTTACTGTTAGACCAAGTATTATTTTGGAATCTGGAGAGAGAAGTGAAGATGATTTAACACATAAATTATCTGATATTATAAGAGCAAATCAAAGACTTTGGGAAAATCTTAATGCTGGAGCTCCAGAAGTTATTATTGAAGATCTTTGGGATTTACTTCAATATCATATTACAACTTTTTTTGATAATACTGTTGCAAGAGTTCCACCAGCAAGACATAGAAGTGGACAACCTTTGAAAACAATTACTGAAAGAATAAAAGGAAAAGAAGGAAGAATTAGAAAAAATATTGCCGGTAAAAGAGTTAACTATTCTGGTAGAACAGTTATTAGTCCTGACCCAAACATTAGAATTAACGAGGTGGGAATTCCTTTTGAAATCGCAAGAGTTGTTACAGTTTGTGAAACAGTAAATGATATCAATAAAGAAAAACTTTCTAAACTTATCACTATGGGTGAAACTTGGCCAGGAGCAAATTATGTTATTAGGCCTGATGGAAGAAAGAAAAAAATAACTCCTGAACTTCAAGAAGAAATTATTGCTGAACTTAAACCAGGATACAAAGTTGAAAGACATCTACAAGATGGAGATGTTGTTTTGTTTAATAGACACCCTTCACTTCATAGAGCGAGTTTAATGGCACATTTTGTAAGAGTTCTTCCTGGAAGAACTTTTAGAGTTCATCCTGCTGCTGCAAATCCTTATAATGCTGATTTTGACGGGGATGAAATGAATATCCACTCTCCTCAAAATGAAGAAGCAAGAGCAGAAGCAAAAATATTACTTGATGTTAAACAAAATTTAATTTCACCAAAAAATAACACAAATTTGATTGGTTGTATTGTTGATGCAGTTACAGGAAATTATCTTCTAGGTAAAAATGAATTTACTCGTGAAGAAGCAAACCAACTTCTGTATAAATCTGGAATTAATTTAAATATAACCTCAAAAATGATTAGTGGGAAAGATGTATTTTCTTCTGTTCTTCCAGATGTAGATTTTTCAAATTCATCTATTGAAATTAAAAAAGGTAGAGTAATAAAAGGGGACATTGATAAGAGCACTTTTGGTGATGAAGATGGAGAACTTGTAAAAATAATTGATCAAAAATATGGAAGAAATGAAGCATTTGATTCAATTAGAAGAGCATTTAATCTTGGTAAAAATTATCTTTCGGAAAGAGGAATAACTGCTTCCGTTGAAGACTTTGATTTAGATGAGGATACAATTGCTGAAAGTGAAAGAATTATAAAAGCAACGGAAAAGAAGGCTGACGAAATTATTCAGTCTTATAGAGATGAAACAATAGAACTTATTCCGGGTAAATCTGCAGAAGAATCAAGAGAAATACATTTACTTAAAGTTCTAAATGAAGTTAGAACAAAAATTGGTGCTATTGTTAAAGATAATTTCCCTGAAAGTAATCCAATTAGTAGCATGATAAGATCTGGTGGTGGAGGAAATACTCTTAACATTACTCAGATGGCTTCATGTGTTGGTCAACAGGCGTTCCAAGGTGGAAGAATTGACTTTGGTTACACTGAAAGAACTCTTTCTTTTTTCAAAAAAGGAGATTTAAGTCCAAAAGCAAGAGGATTTATTCGAAGTGCTTTCATAAAAGGACTTAGACCCGATGAATTCTTCTTCCAGGCGATTACTGGTCGTGATTCACTGATGGATACTGCATTGAGAACTCCAAAATCAGGATATTTGTATAGACGTTTAGCTAATGCATTACAAGATATGAGGGTTGAATATGACGGAACAATAAGAGATTCTGGAAACAATATTATTCAGTTTACATATGGTCTTGATGGCTATGATGTTTCTAAGATTCACTTAAAAGAAAAAATAGCTTCTGGTGAAGCAGTTGGTTTAATTACAGCACAATCATTTGGGGAAGCCTCAACACAGATGGTTCTTAGAACATTCCATATGGCAGGTGTTGCTGAGATGCAGGTTACAACTGGTTTACCTCGACTAATAGAAATATTTGATGCAAGAAAAAAACCATCTTCTCCAAAAATGGAAGTTTATTTGGAAAATGAATTTAATAATGAAGAAAGTGCAAGAGAGTTTGCAGAAAAGATTAAAGAAGTAACTTTAAAGGGAATTTCTTCAGAAATTAATTTGGATTTTGGTTTAAAAACGCTTTCAATTAATTTGGATAAAAATGAATTGAAAAAAACCCATACAACTTTAAATAAGGTTGTTGAAAAACTTAAAGAACTCGGATTTAATGTTGAAAATAAAGGAAATTCTATTGTTTTGGATGCAAGTGAATACGAATTTAAAGAAATTTATCAATTAAAAGAAAAATTGAAAAAATCAATTATTTCTGGGATTAAAGGAATTGAACAAATTTTAATTGTTAAAAGAGGTAAAGACTTTATTGTTATGACTCTTGGAACAAATTTAAAAGAAATGATAAAACTAAAAGAAGTTGATAAGAAAAAAATAACTTCTAACGACTTGCATGAAGTTGCAGGAATATTTGGAATTGAAGCTGCAAGGCAATTAATTATAAACGAAGTTAAAGATGTTCTTGATTCTCAGGGGTTAGATATTCATAATAAACATCTAGAACTTATTGCAGATGCTATGACAAACACCGGAGAAGTTAAAGGAGTTACAAGAATGGGAATAATCGCTCAGAAAGCATCGATTTTAGCAAGAGCAACTTTCGAAACTCCTGTGAGACAATTTGTAAACGCAATTGTTAAAGGTTCAACAGATAAATTAGAAAGTGTAATTGAAAATATTATTTTGAATCAACCAGTTCCAGTTGGAACAGGTTTACCTGGATTAGTTGTGAATGTTATTGGTCCTTTAACAAAAGAAGATAAGCATAAAAAAACTGCTGATTCTAAAATTGTTGAAAAAACAAATAAATAAATTTTAAATGATTACCTATTTCTCTAAATTGTCGACGGATAAAAATAAAATTAAAAATCTAAAATGAAAAATAGGAATTTTTATAAAGAGGGTGTGTATATGAGGATTGTAACATGGTAAACATAATTGACATGCAGGGGTTAAGGCATCTAAGTTTATTTAGAAAAATAACCAAACTCGAAACAAGATATTGCTTTTCGTATAATGAAATTTTAATGTTTTGTGTTCCTAGGCATGACATTCCCCAAGCTCTTGGAAGAAATGGAGAAAATTTAAAAAAAATGTCTGACATTTTGAGAAAAAGAGTTAGAGTTATTGCTATTCCAAAAGGAATAGAAAATGCCAAACAATTCATTCAAGCAGTTATTGCTCCGGTTACATTTAAAGAAATGGAAATAACTCCTGATGAAATAATTATTAATGCTGGTAGTGAAAACAAAGCCGCACTTTTAGGTCGAAACAAAAGACGACTTAATGAAATGAAAACGATTGTTAAAGATTTTTTTAAGGTCGAATATAGGATTATTTGATTCTGGATGCATATATTTTTATAAATTTGAATTTTATAATTAAGTATATGAAAAAATTTATTGATAAAAAATCTTATCAAATTGTCTATGAAGGTTCCCATAAAGAATTAGAATCAATTTTAAGATGTCTTGTTGAAAAAGTTCAGAAGAAATTGATTAGTGAATTTACTTCTCTTTCAAAAGAAACTAAACAAATTTCTCTTTATCCCAGTCAAAGAATTAATTACAATCTTGAAAAGATAGTTTATCTTCCAAATACTTCAAACAAGAAATTTATATTTCCAATATTAATCAAAAATTCTGAAACTGCAGATGTTAAATTCTTGGAGAAAAACCCATTATATAAAATAAAAATTTATGGAAGTGTAGTCATGTGAAATATGGAGTTTACCAAAAATTAGCTAGAGAGTGATTTATTGTGAATCTAATGAAAAAAGAGAAAATAAAAAAAGAGTATTTCAAATAGCCAGAGTTATTTTGATTTTTCTAAACTGAAGTAGAAGGATATATACTTGGCTTGCACAATAAAAATTCAACAATAACCTTTTTAAACTAATTTTCTTAAGGATATTCATACAAAATGGGATTAAAGAGTGCATTTAAAAAATTAAAGGATAGAAAGAAACTTCGATGGAAAGACAGAGCTTACAAAGTTCATACTTTGGACCTTTATGCTAAGTCTGATCCACTTGGAGGAGCAAATCAAGCAAAAGGAATTGTTCTTTCTAAATTTCAAAAAGAGGCAAGACAGCCAAACTCAGCTATGAGAAAATGTTGCAGAGTTCAATTAACAAAAAATGGAAAAGTTGTAGGAGTTTTTATTCCTGGAAACTTGGCTCAAAAATTTATTGATGAACACGATGAAGTTATGATTGAAAGAATTGGTGGAAAACAGGGACGTGCAAAAGGAGACATTGCGGGAATTAGATATAAAGTTATAAAAGTAAATGATCAACCTCTTCATAGATTGTGGATGGGTAAGATACAAAAGGGTAGAAGATAAAAATGGAAATATATACCATTAAAAACTTCTCTTATGATTCCGATTTTTTTAATTATTTGAAGGAAACTAAATTTGAAGATACCAGTATATCTGAAAAGAGCATCTACTTTAATTTAGATGGGGGACGGGTCTTTATTGAGGATATAGGTGATTCAAAATCGAGGATAACTTTTGATATACATGATAAAAATTTACTAATAAATCTTAAAGATAAACTAAATGGGGAAATAAAAATAAAAACTTTTTACTTTACAAAAAATGAATATTATGGGAGAGTTATTCCCCATTTACAGAAAATTGCAGATTACTATAATATTAGTGATTCAATTTTTTATGAAATAGAACCCAATAAAGATTCGGAAAATAATTTTGAAGAAACAATTGGACGGGAGTATTTTCACATTAAAACTCCGAAAGAATTTTTTGGAATTGAAAAAAGTAATAGTTCAAAATTTAAAGTTAAAATAAATACTTATGATATTGAATTAATAAACAATTTAGAAAAAATTTCAAGGGGGTAAAAAATTAAAATGTCTGAAAAAACACAAGAAATAAAATTTGAAGTTAAACAAGAAAATAAAATTAATTTTAAAATTTTCGACATGTGGGATATTTCTGAAGTTCAAATCATTGATCCTGGACTAAGAAATGTAATTAATTTGAAACCTCTTCTTGCATTAAAAACTCACGGAAGAAATGTTGTAAAACATGGACAGACAAAAGTTAACATTGTTGAGAGACTCATGAACAAACTTTCTTTAGCTGGACATCGAGGAAAAAAACATCGAATTGAACTTGGACATGCTACTGGAAAATATTCAAAGAATATGAAGATGGTTATTGAAGCTTTCAAACTTATTGAGAAAAAAACTGGAAAAAACCCAGTTGAAGTTTTAGTTAGAGCTATAGAAAAAGTGGGTCCTAGAGATGAAACAACCATAATTGAATATGGTGGAGCAAGATATCCTCAAGCAGTTGATGTTTCTCCAATAAGAAGAGTTAATCTTGCATTAAAAAGTATGGTTCATGGAGCAAGTGATAAAGCTTTTGGAAAAAAGAAAAAATTAAGTCAAACTTTAGCTGAAGAAATAATCTTAGCTTACGAAGAAAATGGTGAAAGTGTTGCAGTAAGAAAAAGAAAAGAAGCTGAAGCACAAGCTGATTCTGCTAGATAAAAGCTATTTTGCATCTTAATAATTGTTATAAAGAAATAATTTCTAAATAGTTCATGGTTAACTTGATTACTCTAGCATTTCTATTACTCTTTAATTCTCAAGATGGAAATTTTGTAAAACAAGGGGATTTATTTTACAAAGATAAAAATGAGAAATTTCTTTTGGAAGACTTTAAATTAAACAAATATAGGATTCAATCTGCATATGACCTTAATTTAAATGGAAAAATAGACCATATTGCATATTATGGATTAGATAAAGGAATTGTCTCTAAAACAGCATCGGGAATTGTAAAATTAAAAAGTGAAATTAGTCTTGGTGATTTTTTGGATAAAGGAAGAAGCATTGAACTAAATCAAGAATATTTTTTAATAGATTCTGATGGAAATGGTACACTTGAGACAAAAAGTGATTTTTAAATAGTTCCTTATATACAAATTATTAATGAAAAAACCTTCAGAAATTGAAGACTATTTTGAAAGGTTGGGAATTTCTAGAAGTGCTACCGAAGAAGAAATAAAAAAGGCTTATAGAGGGTTAGCCATGGATTATCATCCTGATAAAAATGGAGAAAGTGAAGAAAGTAGATTGGAGTTTATCGCCGTTGGAGAAGCTTATGAAAAAGTTATGAAAAAAGGAAAGAATTATTCTGGAAAAAAAGATTATGATTACTTTGAAAACCTCTTTGGAATAACTTTCGAAGATATAAATAGAATTTCTAAAACATTCTCTGAAAGTGATGATGAAAGAGTTAGATATTTTGGAGATCTCATAAAAAGAACCTTAGGAAGTCTATTATAAATTTCTTTGAAAAGTTTTATAAACTAATTTTTATAAGCCTATTTATGGCAGAAAAAGAAACAAGTTTACAAAAAATTCAACGTTTAATTTCACAACAAGAATATATAAGGAACGTTGCAACTTCAGCACATATTCACCATGGTAAAACTGCTTTTACTGATAATTTACTTGCTGCTGCTGGAATGATGGCCTCAAAGAATGCGGGAGACCTTGAAGATGGAATGGCGACTTGGCAACACTCTGATGAACAAGAAAGACTTATGACTGTTGACGCTGCAAATGTTTCTATGGTTCACAATTACCATGAGAAAGAATATTTGATTAATTTAATTGACACTCCAGGCCACGTTGACTTTGGTGGAAATGTAACTAGGGCTATGAGGGCAATTGATGGAACTTTTGTTTTAATTTGTGCAGTTGAAGGAATTATGCCTCAAACTGAAACTGTTTTAAGACAAGCCCTAAAAGAAAGAGTAAAACCTGTTCTTTTTATTAATAAAGTTGATAGGTTGATCAACGAACTTAAATTTACTCCGGAACAAATGCAAGAAAGATTTATGAAATTAATTGAAAACTTTAACCATTTAATTGAACAAATTGCAGAAAAAGAATTTGCAGAAAAATGGAGAGTTAGTGTTAGTGATGGAAGTGTTGCCTTTGGTTCAGCAAGAGAAAATTGGGCACTTTCAATGCCTTTTATGAAAAAGAAAAAGATTAGTTTTAAAGATATTTATAACATTTATGACGAAACTATTCCAAAAGAAAAAAGACAGGAATGGGTATGGGAAAATGCAGCTTTATACGAAGTTGTTTTAGATATGGCTGTAAAACATTTACCTAATCCTATTGAAGCTCAAAAATATAGAATTCCAAAAATTTGGCATGGGGATCAAAGTTCAGAATTTGGAAAATCTCTTTTAGGATGTGACAGTAAGGGAGAACTTGGTTTTGTTGTAACAAGAATTGTGATTGATCCTCGTTCGGGTAAAGAAATTTCTGCAGGTAGAATTTATTCTGGTACAATGAAAAGTGGAATGGATGTTTATTTTAATAATGCTGGAAAAAAGGGAAAAATCCAACAGGTTTTGGTTTACAATGGAATTAAACCCGAGCAATTAGAAAGTGTTCCGGCAGGAAATGTTCTTGCAATAAGTGGTATTGATGTTGATGTTGGAGAAACAGTTACTGAAAAAGAACAAGTTCCTTTCGAAGAAATTAAACACATTTTCCAACCTGTTATTACTAAATCTATTGAAGTTGTTAAAAATCAAGATTTACCTAAACTTATTGAAATTTTAAGAAAGGTTGCAAAAGAAGATCCGTCAATAAAAGTAACAATTAATGAAGAAACCGGTGAATCTTTACTTTCTGGTATGGGTGAACTTCATTTAGAAATTATTGAAAATAGAATTAAAACCGAAAAAGGACTTGAAGTAAAAACTTCTTCTCCTATTGTTGTTTATAGGGAAAGTGTTTTGAAATCTTCAACACCAAGTGAAGGAAGGAGTCCAAACAAACATAATAGTTTTTTTATAAAAGTTGAACCTTTGTCTCAAGAACTTTTTGAATTGATTGATAAGGGAGACCTTCCAGAAGGAAGAGTTAAGAAAAAATCGGAACAAGTTACAAAAGCCTTATCAGGAATTGGATGGGGTGCTGATGAAATAAGAAATGTGAAAGATGTTTACAAAGGAAATATGTTGTTTGATGAAACACGTGGAGAAGTTCACATCGGTGAAGTTCTTGAAATGGTAATGGATGCTTTTGAAATGGTTATGGACCAAGGACCTCTTTCAAGAGAACCTTGTATGAATTTAAAAGTAACTTTAACTGATATTAAACTTCACGAAGATGCTATTCACAGAGGACCAGCACAAGTTTATCCTGCGGTAAGAGATGCAATAAAAGAAGCATTCAAAAGTGCAAGTCCTATTCTTCTTGAACCATTACAAGTTCATATGCTTGAAGTTCCAGAAGCACTTATGGGATCAGCTTCGAAATTAGTTGGAAGTAAAAGGGGACAATTACTTGATATGAATCAAGAAGCTGGAACAATGATTTTAGAAGCAAAAATTCCAGTTGCTGAAATGATTGGTTGGGCAAGTGACTTTAGAAGTGCAACTGAAGGTAGAGGAGTTTCATCTCTTAGAAATCAAAGTTTTGAAAGAATACCTGCTTCAATTCAACC
>Ga0210057_1003068_pt1 | contig 23290 bp, 22 predicted proteins | sample CryGeyCG2114_010_2_FD_183968 | JGI IMG/M metagenome (GOLD analysis project Ga0210057, IMG submission 183968) | Groundwater microbial communities from aquifer - Crystal Geyser CG10_big_fil_rev_8/21/14_0.10 (SPAdes) (version 2) | ecosystem: Environmental > Aquatic > Deep subsurface > Groundwater ...
CGAATTAATATACGAATTATATCCAAATTTTATGCGAATTCTCTAATAAGCTTATTCGCATATAATTAGCATAAAATTCGCATCAAAATTAGCATGGCAATCTCTTTTTTCGAAAAATCAAAAGAAAGATCCGAGGTCGAGCCGCAAACAGAAGATTATGAAGTGGAACAAAGCCCTGCCGGAATTAAAAAAACTAAAAAGTTAAAAAAGATTAAGGTTTTGCAAAATCCTGAAGAAGTTCAAAAATTAGAAGAAAAGGAAACGATTGAAAAGCAGGAGGAAAATATCGCAGAAGAACCTATATTAACCGGAACTCCTGTCGAAGAAAAAGAAAACTGGTTCCAATCAGCCGGCCAGTTAGCTATTGATGTTTACGAAACCGACGGAGAAATTATTGTTCAAGCACCGATTGCCGGGGTAAAAGCTGAAGATTTAGATATTACAATTGAAAACGATATGTTGATTATAAAAGGCTACAGAGAGAAACCGCTAGAACCCGCGGGAGATAAAAATTATTTTTATGAAGAATGCTACTGGGGGCCTTTTATCCGCAAAGTTATTTTATCTGAAGAAGTTGATGCCTCAAGGGTAGAGGCAAATTTAAAAGAAGGAGTTCTAATTTTAAGAGTCCCGAAAATTGAAAGAAACGGGAAAAGAAGAATAACGGTGAAAGAATAATCGATAGGTATAAGATGTAAGATATTAAACGTGAGGTGTCAGATAATTTAGAAACCGCCGCGTTAAACGCAGCGGTTTTTTGTTAGTGGGCAAGGTGGGATTCGAACCCACATCCCTTGCGGGATACGGTCCTAAGCCGTACGCGTAAACCGATTCCGCCACTTGCCCTACTCGCGTTCACTTAAAGACAGGTATCATACTGCCACTCGCCCCGTAGTGAAAGCAAGGCTTTCTACTGCCGGGGTTCCGCCACTTGCCCTCGTTATTTGGGCATTATTCATTCGCTATAAAACTATATCATTCTACCCTAAATTTCTTCAAAAATCAATTCGTTCGTCAATAAAAAACAGGCGAGAGAAGGTTTCTCTCGCCTTGAGGCAGAAGAACTTAGAGCTCTGCCACTTCTCACCTGTTTCTGTGACCCGATTCACGACCTTCTCTGAATCCTTCCTGATAGTCCTCTCCGCCATGAGAATCATAATGGGCAGGGCCAGCTATCACATCGACAGCAGCAACCCCAGCTCCCATCCTATCCTCGTATTCGGCCCGATCTTCACCGTCCTGACGTCCTCTTTCGGCCTCTTCCTCTCGCGGACCAGACATCTGGCCACCCCCTTATTAAGGATCTGTCTCTACTTTAAACCTTAAAAAAACTTTGTCAACCCTTTCAAGATATACCCCGATGGCAAGCGCCCGGGCTTGTTCCTTTGATATCTTCTTTCCCAAACTCATCATCTCGCCCCGTTGCGACAGTCCAAATACTTTTCTTCTTCAAGAACGATTCACTGCTCCTTCAGGATAGAGGCTATCCTTCTCCAATGCTAAACTGTCGCTTTCGGGGTCAAGGTTACTTAAAAACAGCGGCCGCGGCCGCTGTTTTTAAGTAGTCAAATAAAATCCTACAAGAAAAAATTCTCTTCTTAAATTCGCTCGGATAATTTTCTCACTAATATTAAATTTAAACTTGTCCGAAGAAGAGAGCTTTGACCAAGGAGGGGAGCCATTTCGCAACAAACGCAATAATTATACCTATGGCAGCGTACATCAACATTTGTCTTGCAATAGTTACTTTCGCAGGATCTCCGCTAGTACTCAGAAAATTATAAGCTGCTATCAATATAAAGAAAACAGCCAATGCTACCACACCCACAAAGATCAGGTTAGTGAAAAAATAAATTGAGCCTATGGTACAACACATGCCGCAATTCACGTTAGTAGCGAAATCACAAGGATCACCTACGGCCGGACAAGTAATGGTTCCCAGCACGCCTGGGGGAATTACTCCTCTCATAATGCACTGAGTAGCGTATTGCTGAGCTAAAACTACCACTGGTACAACTACTACAGCCACTAAACCCATTAACGCAATTATCGATTTAAATTTTTTCATGCTTAAGATGCTTAGAATTGATACTAATTACAAGCTATGCTGATTTATGTTATGTATTTAAAGAATTTTCAGGTGAAATCAGCCTAGCTGCTTCGACCTTTTATTATGGTTATGACGCTCCTAGAATATATTTTATCACATCAATCAAGCCTTTGGCAAAAAATATGACCACAAGTCCTATAATGGCATACAACATTATGTGCTTTGCCGTATTGATTCGCTTCGGGTCACCGCCTGCAGAAATAAAGTAGAATGCTGCAACTAAAATCATCAAAGGAGCAATGGCTAAAGCGACAATAAAAATGAAATTAATAATCGTTTCAATTAGGTCTTCAAAACTGCAGGCTTTTAAAGGATTTTCAATGCAGACGCCTGTGCAAATAGGACGGCACTTGCCTTCTCGGCATTCTAGCTCTGTATTAGGAGCACAAGCAAGATCGCCTGAAACGCCACAGGAATCACACATATTTCCTTGTCCAGCAGCTAAAACCAAACTAACTCCGAATATTGAAAAGAAAAGGAAAGCCAATAAGAATTTTAGGTTTTTAGCTTTCATTAAGTTATTTTATCCCAGCCAAAATTAAATACAAGATCCTTTTTCACTTTTTTATAAAAACTAATCCATAGTGATAAATCCCTGCGGAAAATTCTTTTTCGAGCTTAAGATTTAAGCTTTCTGCTATCTTTTTGACTTCTTCTGACGATATCTTTCCCTGCTTTGGACCTAAAGAACTTGCCGGCTTCCAGTCAACTACTAAAATTTTCCCTCCGGGGGATAAAACTCTTTTTGCTTCAGAAAGAACTTTATTCCTATCTTCTGCCTGAAACAAAAGATTAGTTACTAAAACCAATTCGCAAATACTATCCGGAACCTTTACACCCTTTTCAATATCTCCTCGCAATAAAACAAGATTCAAAACCTCTTCATGTTCAGCTTTACTCTTTAAGGTAGACAATGGCTCCTCTAATATATCTATAGCATATACTCTACCTTCTTTTAATCTTTTTGCCAAAGGAATAACCCAGCCGCCGGAACCTGAACCAAAATCCGCCGCTATCATATTCTCGCGGAGCTCAAGTTGATTTAGAACCTCGCTGGGATTTAAAAACCCTTCCATTGTATAACGCGGATTAATGCTGATTTTAGCTGATTAATACAGATAAAAAATCTGCATAAATCGGCTTTATCTGTATAAATCAGTGTCTTTAAATACACGCTGCCGACGCCACATGGTCTCCTTCTTCCAATCTCATTATTCTAACTCCTTGGGTTGCACGGCCGAGAACTGGAATAGACTTAATCAAAGTTCGAATTACTTGCCCCTTTCGGGAAATCACAATTAAATCTTCTTCCCCGCCGCTCAAAACTCTTGAAGAAACTATTTGGCCTGTTTTTGGATTAACTTGGGCAGTTTTTATTCCAGAACCTCCCCTTCCTTGCAATCTATACTCTTTTACGTCAGTCCTCTTGCCATATCCATTCTCGGTAACTATAAGTAAATATTCTTTAAGTTTCAAGTTTTGAGTTTTGAGTTTTTGATTTTGAATTATGTCCATTCCAATCACTTGATCGTCCCTTTTTAATCTAATCCCTTTAATCCCCGCTGCCGGCCTGCCCATAGGCCTTATGGTTTTCTCTTTAAACCGGATTGATTGGCCTTTCCGGGTGACTAAAATTGCTTCGTCTTCGCCAGAGCTCTTGCAAACTTTCTTGAGCAGATCATCTTTCTTTAAAGTAATGGCAATAAGGCCCGATCTTCTAACGTTTTCAAACTCGTCAAGGCTAGTCTTTTTGATTATACCATTTTGAGTAACCATTACTAAGTAATTTGTCCCCAGCTGCTTTTCGTCTTTGCCATAAGGAATGAGGGATAAAACCTTTTCCTGCTGGCTTATCTCAAGGAAATTCAGCAGACCGCGGCCTCTGGCAACCCTCGTGCCCTCGGGAATTTCGTAAGCTTGGGTTCTGAAAACTTTTCCCGAATCAGTAAAGAATAAAAGCGAATCATGGGTCATAGCGGTCAGGAAATGTTCAACAGTATCATCCTGTAAAGTTTTCATTCCCAAAAGCCCTTTGCCGCCTCTCCTTTGTATTTTGTAAACCGAGGGGTTAATTCTCTTAATGTAACCTCCCTGAGTTAGAGTTAAAATCGTTTCTTCTTGAGGAACCAAGTCTTCTTCGGCAATTTCGCCAATTTTCTGAATATATACCTTCGTCTTTCTTTCGTCCCCAAAGCTTGCTTTCAAATCCAAAAGCTCTTTTTTGACAACCTCCTTTATTCTTTGCGGACTCTTTAAAATAGCGGTTAATTCTTTAATTTCCTTTAATTTTTGCTCTAATTCTTCTTCGATTTTCTCTCTTTCTAATCTAGCCAACTGCTGCAATCTCATTTCTAAAATAGCGTTCGCCTGAATTCCAGTTAATTTAAACCTCTTCATTAAATTCTTTCTGGCGTCATCTCTGTCCCTTGAAGCTCTAATAGTTTTAATAACAGCATCAATTTTCGCTAAGGCCTTTGCCAACCCTTCCAATATATGAGCTCTTTCTTTGGCTTTGGTTAAATCGAACTGCGTTCTTCTGTAAATAACGTCTTTTCTGTGTTCTATAAAATAAGTTAACAATTCTGCCAAATTCAAAACTCTTGGCTGAATTCCATCAACTAAAGCCAGCATATTCAAATGGAATGTTCTTTGGAGGTCGGTGAATTTATAAAGCTGATTTAAAGTTTTTTGGGGATAGGCATCTCTGTTAAGCTCAATAACAATTCTCATTCCTTCCCTATCAGACTCGTCGCGGACATTCCTTATGCCGTCAATTCTTTTTTCCTGAACTAAATTTGCTATTTGCTCAATAAGGCTTGATTTTTGCACCTGAAACGGGATTTCCTTAATGATAATCTGTGTCTTGCCACCTTTTTCTTCTCCAATAACGTCTGCTCTTCCCCGATTAACAATTGGCCCTTTGCCCTGGGAATAAGCTTCAATGATTCCTTTTTGATCATAGATTAAACCGCCTGTCGGAAAATCAGGACCTTTTATAAACTCGAAAAGATCTTCGGTAGTTGAATTAGGATGATTAATCAAATGAATTGTTGCATCTACAACCTCTGAAAGATTATGGGGCGGAATATTCGTTGCCATACCAACGGCAATTCCCAGAGAGCCGTTCAATAAAAGTTGAGGCAGGGGCGAAGGAAGGACAACTGGCTCTTTCCTTGTACCGTCATAGTTGTCAATTAAATTGACTGTATTTTTTTCTATATCTCTTAGCGTTTCCTCACCTATTCGTGACAATCTGCATTCCGTGTATCTCATTGCAGCACTAATATCTCCGTCGATCGAACCGAAATTTCCTTGACCTTGGACCAAAGGATATCTCAAAGAAAAGTCCTGAGCCATTCTAACTAAAGAATCGTAAACAGCAACATCGCTATGCGGATGATATTTTCCAAGGCAATTATGGGAAATTACTCCATTAGCGATAAATTCATGATCACCCTCAACCTCTATATCATATGTTTTCTCAGGAGCAACTTCTTTTATAGAACTAACTTTTACAAAATAAATTTTGTTCTTAATAACATCGGCCAAAAATTCAAACAAGGGAGAACCTATTTTTCCTAATTTTCTTTGCATGCCCCATTCAATTATCTGGGTTTTCCTCAATGGCTTTTCTTGAAGATCAAGGGCATATCTAATCTTTGTCCCATCAGGATATTTTATGCCCATCCTGAAATTTTCTCCATAAGCATCCTGGTACCATCCAGACCCTATGTGTTTATTGCTTAATTCTTGAAAGAGCATTTTTCCTGCATAGGGAATAATATCATACTTAATAAACCCTTTTCTGTTATGATTAGTATATTTTTTATTTACTAACTTTTCTACCCGCTGACGTCTCTTTAAATTCTGTAAGCTGAGTTTCTTTGCAAACTCGATTGCCATCTCTCCTCTAATTTCTAAAGAATAAAAGGGGAAATTAGACTTGACTTCCTTTGAGCCAATATAATGCCTTTTCAAATTCATCCTGTTTTGCTTATATTTATTTGAAAAAATTCCGTGGTGCAGTAAAAGAATCTGCAATTGTTGAATCAGCTTTGGGGAAACAGATCCGTAGTGAATAGAATTTCTTTCTTTATTATGTATAGAACCGTCACCATCCATTAATCCGCTAATAAAAGAGAAAACAACTGATGATGGCGAAAAAAATATTTTCTGTGGAATTTCTTTAGTTAGCGCTTTTTTGCCGTTCAAATTGAAATTCTCAACAAAAAAATTATTAATATCTAGACGATTAATTCTAATAGTATAAGCTGGCGCAAAACATTTTCCGCTTTGATATTTATTTTCAATTTTTGGACTGTAACCAAACTCGTTTTGCAATATAGATGCAATTTTCAACATAGTTTCCTTACTCCCATTAGTAAAGGTTATCCTTAAGTGTCTTTTTGCTCCGTAATCATTAGAAATTGATCCTTCTGAAACAAAAAAGCCAAGAAGGTAGGCAATGTCTTCATTAAGATATTTAAACCGCTCTTCTTTCGAGGCTTTTAACTTCCCATAATTTTTAAATTTCGGATAGTCAGCTTTTAAAATAAGATAATCATTTTCGGTTAGATCTCTTGCATTTTTCCATTCGTATTTCCATTCTGGAGTTAAAACTTTAAATTTTTGTAGCGGAGTTACGACATTAAAAAGTCCATTGCCCAATGTAACTTTTAGTAAATCTTTAGGCGGCATTTCATAAAGACGAGAGACATTATTTAGTCCATTTTGAGTATAAACATTATCTCCAACTTTAATATTTTGGATAGGCAGCAAGCCCTTGTCAGTTAAAACTAGTGTGTCCTTTACAAAGCATTCCCCAACTACAGTTGCTGACTTTCTAAACTTAGCCATATGCGTCAATCCCATATCATACATTGCATACAAAATTCTCCGGTGAACCGGCTTTAATCCATCCCGAACATCGGGCAAAGCACGAGAAACAATCACGGACATTGCATAGTCAATGTAAGAATCCCTCATTTCTTCAACTATTTCTCGGGGTTTGATGTAACCAATTTCTATATTTTGTTTTTGCTCGTCCGCCGGTTTATCCGCCGAGGATTTATCAAAGGCGGAACGCTTGGCAGGATTTTTTTCTTTCATTTTAAATATTATTATTTATCATTGTTCAACCGAAGTAGCTGTTTTTTCTGCTTCTTTAATTAAATTCTCTAGATTTTCAAATTCTTCTTTTATATAGCCATAGCCTTCTTGCATTCCTTGATCAAAAGATGGTGGTTTTATTTCCTCAAAAATTTTCCCTTTTTGCAGTTCTTTGATTTTTTTCTGAAAATTTATTGCCCAAAAAACAAAAAGGCAAATGCCAAAAACTACTACTGTCACCCATAAAATTGCTTTTTTTGTTGCAACTGGCTGATTTTGAATTCGTTTTAATAAACTCGACACTAATTTACAAATGTAGCGCCAATGATACGAATATGACTGAATTCGTAAAATTCGTGTGTCATTCGTATATTGGCGTCGCTTTTAGGATTCCAAAACGACTATCTGTGTCTCCTCTTCTGGTAAATCTTTTTTCTTAACAGTCAATTTGTTTTGCGGCTCTATTGTTTTGTGACCCATTACTTTCAGAAATTTATCCAAGCTATCTAGTTTTATTTTAAGTTTAGGAACCAAATAGTGCATAGGTATCGCTATTTTTGGCTCTATCTGGGAAATTATTTTCGCCGCTTCGGTTGCATCAATTGTAGGACCTCCTCCAACCGGAATCATTAAAATATCGATTTCTCCAATTTCTTCAAGCTGGTCTGAAGTTAATTCTTTTTGGCCTAAATCTCCAAGATGGCACAGCCTTATGTCTTCTGCTTCAATAGTATATAAAGTTACTTCCCCTCTTTCTTTGCCTTGAGATTTATCATGAAAAGCAGAAATTCCTTGAATAAACACATCTTTTATGTCGTACTCGCCAGGTCCTTCGATCAAAAAGGGACTGCCTTTAATTGATTGCACATTGTTATGGTCCTTGTGATTATGGGTTACCAGTAAAATATCAGCTTCAGTGGAAGCTGGTCTTAAGCCAATTTCCGGGTCAAAAGGATCAATAACTATTTTAACTTCACTGCCTTTGCCCCGGCTAGTTATAATCTGAAAATTAGATTGTCCTTTCCAAAATATCTGCATAATGGTATTACAACAGTTAGTCGCTCGCCCTCCTCCAGTACTTCGTACTGGCGCTCGGCTTTGGCCTCGCTTCGGGCTCGCTCTCCAGAAACCCTCGGTTTCTGGCGTCCCTCGACAAGCTCGGGACTGTTTTCCTCCTCGGGAGAACCGAAGGGTTCTCCCGACCCCTCTCTGATGTGGGTTAGTATCCCCAATCTATTTTTATATTTTATCTTACCATAAAATAATATTTTGTTTCAACACTTGTAATGCTTAAAGTTTTATGTTATATTCTCAAATATGATGACTGAAAATATTTCAAAACCAGAAAACAACTTACTTAAGCCTCCTAGAATTGGCGATATTGTAGAGGGAAAAGTTATTGGCCTAGGAAAATCAGCAGTTTATGTGGATATGGGTGTTTTTGGAAGCGGAATAATTTTCGGAAGGGAATTTTACGAAGCGAGGAGCACTTTAAAGGGTTTAAAAAATGGAGACACGATTTTTGCAAAAGTTACTGACCTTGAAAACGATGAAGGCTATGTTGAGCTTTCTTTGAGTCAAGCGGCAAGTGAACTAACCTGGGTAAATCTCAAACAAAAACAAGAAAAAGGAGAAATTATAACCGTTAAAATTTCTGGGGTTAATAAAGGCGGGCTGCTCACAGAAGTTTCCGGCATTCCTGGATTTTTGCCTGTGTCACAATTATCTCCAGAACACTATCCCCGAGTTGAGGGCGGAGACACGGCAAAAATTGTAAAAGAACTCCAAAAGTTTATTGGTCAAGAATTAAATGTTAAAATTTTAGATTTGGATTCCAGAGAAAACAAACTTATTTTGTCAGAAAAAGCGAAAGAATCAGAAAAAATAAAAGAGGTTTTAAAGAAATACAATGTCGGCGATATTGTCGAGGGAGAAATTACTGGCATTGTTAACTTTGGGGCTTTTATAAAGTTTGGCGAGGAAGAACTTGAAGGCTTAATCCATATTTCCGAACTGGATTGGCAGTTAATTGAAGATCCTTCAGAAGTTATTAAGGTTGGAGAGAAAGTTAAGGCAAAAATCATTGAAATCGTCAATGACAAAGTTTCTCTTTCCCTGAAAGCCCTCAAAAAAGATCCTTGGCAGGAAATTGGCGAGAAATACAAAAAAGAGGATATTGTCAAAGGCCAAGTTACAAAATTTAATCCTTTTGGCGCATTCGTGAAAATAACTCCTCAAATACAAGGCCTTTGCCATATTTCCGAATTCGGTTCTAGAAAAAAGATGGAAGAGAGATTGGAAATCGGTAAAGAATATAAATTCCAGATTTTGAAAATCAGACCCGAAGAACACAGGATGAGTTTGAAGCTGGTTGAGTAAAAATGTTGTTTCCACAGACTAATCTTTTTTTATTTTGGTGTATATTAACCTTTAAGTAAAAGGAGGAATTTTAGTACCTTTACAACTAGACATCGAAAATCGAGGAGAAGAAATGGATGCTGCCAAGGAACGCCGCCCAAGAAAAAGAAATAAAGTCTTAGTCCTAATCGACTTTGAAAATCTTCTTTGGAATACCGAACGAACTCCTCCGGAACGATTTTCAATAATTGATGGATTAGACAGAATTATAAAAGATATATCCCGCGAGATAGGGCCTATCGTCGGAGTATTTGTTTTTCTTCGAGCGCATTTGTCTTATGATTGGGCTACATATCTTCAAAAAATGAATTTTTTCATTATCCTCTGCCCTCCGGATGTAACTAAACAAAAAGAGCTTCAAGATACAACCGATGCAGAGCTAATCAGATTTGGCCAGCTTATGATTCCTCAAATAACAGGATTAACTCATTTGTGCATAGGCAGCGGTGATAAAGATTTCGAACAACTAGCAAGAACTGCTATCTTAAATGGAAAAAGGATAGCTATTATTGCTGGCAATAGAGAATCTTTATCAGGAGAACTTTCAAGGTTAGCTGATTTAGCCAATGAAAAATTGGATGGCAATAAAATGATTTATATACTGTCCCAATTGGCAGATGAATATTATGAGAAGAGCCGAACTCATCCTGATGTAATGCAACAGGCATAGCCCTGTTGCTTTTTTTATTTCTCAAAAACTTGACAAAAAAGTTTGATTTGTTATAATACAAACAGTTCGCTACAATTCGCTACGGGATTCAAACCAAAACTAGGAGGCCAACGATGGCTAACGGAACTAATGGTGATCTCCCAGAGCTCACGCTCGAGGAGATTAAGACTGCCGAGGAGGAAGGCGGCGAGACCGTCGCCAAGGTTGGTCGCATTCGAACGTGGGTAACTACCCAGCTGCCCATACTAGAGCAGGCAAGGAACCTGCCGCCAGAGCAGCTCTGGCCTATAGCCGAGAAGGTACAGGCCGTCCAGAGTAGACTTCATGAGTTGCTTTCCGATGAGGACCCGGTGGTGAGAAGGGCAGCTCTACTTCCCTTCCTCAAGCACCAGTTCTCCTCTGCGCAACTCACCAGCCGCCAGGCTGTTGATGATTTGTTCAATGGCCTGGTTCGTAGTGGTTTCCTCGACGATAGCCCCTGGGGAGACCAGGAGTTAAGAGGTCTGACAGTCTATAATCAGGCTCTTGCGGTTTCTTTACCGGAGGGTTTGATGTCAGACTCAGACTACGCCGAGCTTCAAGACACCGTTGACCTGCTTCTTCAGCGCGTTGATCGGAGTGTGAAGGAAGCGCAAAGGGAGAAGGCCAATGGCCTGAAGTTTGTCGGAAACCCCGACCTTGACCAGCTACTAGCTGGAAAGCCCGGTCGGTACGTTCTAAGCGTACCGCCAGACCCTCCAACGAACGGACGAGACTTCTGGCTTGGTGGAGGAACCTTGCTCGTCGAAAGTGACGGGCAGAAGATCAGGCCTGTCAACGCGGCAGGATCCATCGAGGCTGGAGTCGAGGAAGCAAGGAGGCTAAAAGTCCATCTCCTTCTCTACACACTCTCTCCTACTTGGACCAAGGCTCCTGTGGTCAACAGCCTCGGCGAAGACATGGGAAGAAAAGTCCAACTGCTCTGGTATCTCATCAAGCGAGCGATCCGAACAAAGGAGGAAGCCAAGGCAGTCGAGGCAGAACGCCAAGCTATGGCCGAAAAGACCGATCTTCTCCCAGGGCAGTTCTTCATGGAAAGGAAGACCGGCACCTGTATGGTCGATTTTGATGGGGTTTGGAAACATCCTTCTGTAGACCCCATCTACAACCTTTTCCTCTTGGTTTGTCGAGAGGAAAAGGAGAACGGAAAGTTCATCCGGATCGTTGAGGTCCCGAAGCGGCTCGAGGAGTTCTTTGCCCGTAGTATGGGCCAGGAATTTCCCGAGGAAGACGACCGCTTCAACGGCTGCGCACAGCCACTGAAGGCGGTCCTGCAAGCCGTCTGGAAGCAAACGAAGCAGACCGCAATCACCCAGTAACGTTCTTTCCCGTAGCGAAGCGTAGCGGAAGGGCCCCGATTAGTTCAGAAGAACGAAAGGGGTCTTTTTCTTTTTCCAAAAATATGTTATCTTAAGTATGATATTTTTACTAAATATTAGTTCATGCGAAATTTACTAAAAAATTTTATTTTTATTTTATTAATTTTCCTGATAATATCAGGTATTTTTACGATTTTTTCCCAGCCGTTTGAGAAAGAAAAAGAAATTAGCTTAACTGAATTAGTTCAAGAAGTCAACCAAGACAAAATTAAAAAAATTACTGTTTCTGCGAACGATTTAATAATTATTTATCAGGACAACACAAAGGCAAAATCAGTAAAAGAACCAGAATCTTCTCTTTCCCAGAGCCTTATTAACTACGGAGTTGATAAAGAAAAACTAAAGCAAGTCGCGATAGGAACGCAGGAAGAAAAAGGAATTCTGCTCTGGATAGGGCCGATTCTTAGTTTTATCTTGCCCTTTCTATTTATATTCGTTCTTTTCTGGTTTATTTCCCGCCAGGCCCGAGTCGGAGCGATGCAGGCTTTTGATTTTACAAAAGCAAGAGCCAGACTTTTTGGCGCCGACGGCCATCCAAAGGAAAAAATTAATTTCAATGATGTTGCCGGGCTGAAAGAAGCAAAAGAAGAATTAAAAGAGATTGTTGATTTCTTGAAAAACCCAAAAAAATTTTTGGATATGGGAGCCAGAATTCCAAAAGGAGTTTTGCTTTTAGGGCCAGCTGGCGTAGGAAAAACACTTTTGGCAAGAGCTGTTGCCGGAGAAAGCAATGTTCCATTTTTATCGATTGCCGGTTCTGAATTTGTTGAATTATTTGTAGGCGTGGGTAGTGGAAGAGTAAGATCTCTTTTTCAAGAAGCAAAAAGATACGACAGATGCATTATCTTTATTGATGAGTTGGACGCAGTCGGAAGAATGCGAGGCGCTGGAATTGGAGGCGGCCATGACGAAAGGGAACAAACACTAAACCAAATTCTGGTTGAAATGGACGGTTTTGAAAGAAATTCAAAAACCATAGTTATTTCTGCGACTAACCGCCCAGACGTCCTCGACCCTGCCTTGTTAAGACCCGGCCGCTTTGACCGAAAAGTAGTTTTGGATTTGCCAGATGTAAATGACCGTGAAGAAATCTTAAAAATTCACGGCAAAGGAAAACCCTTAGCTTCAGATATAAACCTTAGGGAAGTAGCCGAAAGAACACCGGGTTTTTCTGGAGCAGATTTGGCAAATTTGTTTAATGAGGCTGCGATTTTAGCTGCCAGAAGAAACAAACGCCAGGTTTTCCAAATAGAACTTTTAGAATCAATCGAGAAAGTTTTACTCGGCCCAGAAAGGAAAAGCCATATTTTGTCTAAAGACGAAAAAGAAATCGCGGCCTACCACGAAACCGGCCACGCCTTGGTTTCGGCTTTCTCGCCAGCTTCAGAGTCAGTCAGAAAAATATCGATCATTGCCCGGGGAATGTCTGCTGGTTATACTTTGCAAACTCCAATAGAAGAAAGAAAAATTAAAAATCGCTCCCAATTTTTAGCGGAAATGGCGGCTTTGCTTGGCGGTTACACCGCTGAAAAAATAAAATTTGGTGAAATAACCACCGGAGCTTCAAATGACTTGGAAAGAGCTTCAGAAATTGCCAGAAAACTTGTTAAAGAATACGGAATGTCTTCTTTGGGACCGGTGGCTTTTGGCGAGAAGGAAGAACTTGTCTTTTTAGGTAAGGAAATTTCAGAACAAAGAAATTATTCTGAAGAAGTGGCACAGAAAATCGATAAGGAAGTAGCTAATTTTATAAAAAATGCCCAAAAAACAGCTGAAAAAATTTTAAGGAAAAAACGAAATTTGCTTGATAAGGTTGCTAAAATCTTAATTGAAAAAGAAACAATTGAGAGAGAAGAGTTTGAAAGCTTAATTGGCAGAAAGAAAGAAAAAGAAGTTAAGTTCGCTGCCAAAAAATCTAGTGCCTCAAAACTTAAAGCAATGAAAGTAAAAGAGGTAAAGTAAGTTTAAAATTTAAGGCACGCCCCCACGCCCAATGAGGATTATTTAATTTGAAAGCAAGGATATTCCAACTTTTTGGTTAACCTCAAAGACAAAGTGCTTGCTAGGTGCCATTGCAATTCGCTTTGCGAATTTACTATCCTCATTAGGTGTGGGGGCACGTAGTTCATTGGCAGAACAATTGTCTTATATTGCTCGAGCGTGCGCGCATAGCTCAGCGGTTAGAGCACCAAACTTATAATTTGGGGGTCGATGGTTCGAATCCATCTGCGCGCACCCTCGAGCATATATATCGCAAAGCGAATATAAACAATAGGTAGATGGTTCGATTCCATCCGTGCCCATTGCAAGTCGATGGCTTGCCCCGCATAATCCGAAAGGATTTGTGCGGGGTTCGAATCCAACTACACGCACCAGTTTACAGTTTACAGTTTTTAGTATATAGTTTATTGTTGCGGGCGGTTAGTTCAGCTGGCTTAGAACGTCCAGCCCTTTCATGACGGGCACTTGGCGCAGTGGTTAGCGCGCTGCTTCGACATAGCAGAGGTCGTGGGTTCAAATCCCTCAGTGCCCACTTTATACTTTATAGAAAAAATTTATGGCAGAAAAAAATAACCCAAACAAATCAAATATTGTCGAGACAAAACCTGGCGATACGGTTAAGATCCACCAGAAAATTAAAGAAGGAAATAAACAAAGAATCCAAGCTTTTGAGGGTGTGGTTTTGGCGCGAAAACACGGAAACGAAGCTGGGGCAACAATAACCGTAAGAAAAATAATCTCTGGCGTGGGTGTCGAAAGAATATTTCCCATTCACTCGCCGATCATAGAAAAGATAGAAATTCTTAAGAAAGGAAAAGTTAGAAGGGCAAAGCTTTATTATTTAAGAACTGCCAAAGGAAAGAAAACTAAACTAAAGAGACGAGAGTTTGCTGGATTGGCTGTTCCCCAAGAGGAAAAACCAGAAGCTCAACCTGTTGAACAGTAAATTTCCGCACGAAAACCACTTTAAATATGGATTGGTCGCTTTAAGCGCGGGTGGCGAAATTGGCAGACGCTTTTGGCTTGAGTGAATTTTAAGAATCTGGTATCATGATATAATGAGGCCCGTGAGAAAAGAGAGAATAAGATGGTCGCCAAAACTTGCTTACATAGTAGGTTTATTAGCTACCGATGGAAGTTTATCTATTGATGGACGACATATTGATTTTACGTCTAAAGATGTTCAGCTTTTAAAAACATTTAAAAAATGTTTAGGGCTAAAGAATAAAATTGGATTCAAAAGTAGTGGTTTTTCAAAAAAGAAATACCCCCATGTTCAATTTGGCGATATCATCCTTTATAAGTGGCTATTAAAAATAGGATTAACTCCTCATAAAAGTAAAACTATTGGGAAATTAAAAATTCCTCATAAATGTTTCTTTGATTTTTTAAGGGGACATTTTGATGGAGATGGAAGTTGCTACAGTTATTGGGATCCAAGATGGGCAAGTAGTTTCATGTTTTATGTCAACTTTAGCTCTGGCAGCTTATTTCATCTTAAATGGCTTAAATCTAAACTTAAAAAATTTTTAAAAATTAATGGACACATTAAACCTGGAACAAGATCTTGGCAATTAAATTACGCAAAAAAAGAATCTAAAGTAATAATTCCTAAAATGTATCATACAGAAAATTTACCCTGTCTCAAACGAAAATATAAAAAATTAAAAACTATTCTAAAAATTGATAATAAAGAAGCAAATGGATTACCAGAATTAAATGGGCGAGTGATGGAACCGGCAGACATCTACGCTTGAGGTGCGTAGGCCATTTTTGGCGTGAGGGTTCGAGTCCCTCCTCGCCCATCATTTTTGAAATAAAAACCGCCAAAGAACCTGTAAAAATTTACCCCGCACCGAATTTATTCTGGTGCGTGGGTCGGCTCGAACTGCATTTTAATTTTAGGAAAAGAAAATTTTTATAATTTTTGCGAAATTAATTAACTCGAAGGCCGAAAATTAAAATTTATCAACTAAAACAGAAATATGAATTTTCTTAAAGACCCCCGAACTAATTGGAAATATATTTTGATTGTTGTTATTCTGGCCGTTTTGGTTGGCGGAGGAATTTTATGGTTTTCAATAAAACAAGAAATTCCTGCTGAATTTCCCAAGATAACAAAGCCAGAGAAAATTGAAGACAAAACCGCTAATTGGAAGACTTATAAGAATGAAAAAATAGGTTTTGAGGCTAAGCGTTTAGAAAATTGGATAGTTGATGAAAGAAGAGAGGAGTTGGCAGGAGAAATTTACAACAGGGTGATTTTTTGGCTTCCTGAGGAGACCGTGCGGGCGCATGAAGATCTGATATTAAGCACTGGTGTAAGTATTGAAGTTGAAAGAAGGACAAAAGAAAGGAAATACAAAGATACCAATGATTATTTAAACGAATGGAAAAGCATGGAAGGAAGCCCTGAGGCGTGGGAACACTTTGTTGTGACAAGAAATTTTGTTGAGTTAGGGTTTGTAAACATTAATGGAGTAAATTTCTATAAATATAAATGGACACATCAAGCACAAGGGCTGGTATACTTAACTGTTAAAAATGGAGATTTGATCGGTATATTATTCCAAACAGAAAGAGATCTTCTTCCCATAGAAGAATTTAGTGGTTACTCTAAATTTGAACAGTTTCTTTCTACTTTTAGGTTTTTGGAGTAAATTACCGCAAAGAAAAACTTGAAATTGTTAAAGAACGCGGCGAGCCCCGCTGTGCGGGGCGAGCCGCCTAATCGGGGGGTTTGCCTTCGCCGCCTTCGGCGGCGAAAAATGTTCGAACTATTTTCAGAATAGAGCACTTAAAACCATCCTACAATAAAAACAACGGAGTCGCCTTTGACTCCGTTTTTAATTAGGCTGCCCGAGTGTATTCTGGGGGAAGCAACTCGGCAACCCTAGCCTGAATAATAACGGGTAAACTAGTCTTTTGCGCCTTGCTATCTTCATTGATTTGCGCTACGATTTGTGCTACAGAAAAAAGCCTTCCAAAGTGCACAATAAATTTTTTACCGGGGTTTATCTCTCTGCTAACCCTTCCTTTGATTTCAATACCGACTGGTAAAATCCAAGTATTAGACCCTCCTCTAGCTACAAGCTTAGTTAAAATCCCAATTCCCCTTTGAAAAACCAGAAGCTTGCCACTGGCTCTAGTTCCTTCTGGAGCAAAAAGAATTATCGCTCCAGGTTTTGCTAGAACGCTAAGGGCCGTATCTAGGAGGAGACGATCTCTTTCAAAGGTCCCTTTCGGAAGAACTGAACCCCTTTCATAGTTTTGCAAAATTGGAAAGGGCTCGAGTCCAAAAAGAAGCGAAAGGCGCATAAGCGTACCCAACCCTAACTCTTTCCAATGCCTCAGGGACGCAGGGATAAATATACGCTTAATTTGTGTTCCAAGTTCAAAGTAAAGGATAATTAACAGGATTAACGTATCATCTAGAGAAATGTGGTTGAAAACAATAATAGCAGAACCATCTTGCAAGTGCCTTTTAAAGACTTCGAGATTCTCTCTACTCTCCCACTTAATCCTATAAAACATTCTCGTGAAACGAAAGATTAAAAAGGCCCAGAACTTTTTCCGGAAACCGCTTAGCCACATCTTACTTCTCCTTATGGTGATGATTGTGAAAAGAACTAAAAGATTACTCAATTGTATCAGTAAGCCCATCAAAAATCTAGAGTTCTAAATAATTAATTGAATTTTTTGGTATTTTTTGCTATTATAACCCTGTCTCCTACAAAAATAATTGACGAATATCTCTCCGAAGGAAAACCTTCTACTTCCCACAAAGAAAGGCAACAATTAAACGTCCCGCTCTTTCATAGTTCATGGGCACTTGGCGCCCCATACCATAATCTCCGATTAAGTACGGGGTAAGCAGTAGCTTAGTTTAATTATATAAATCGGGCGTGTAGCTCAATGGCAGAGCATCGCGTTTACATCGCGGGGGTTATAGGTTCAAATCCTGTCACGCCCACATTAGTTTATGAGTTGATCAATTAATGAGTTAATGGCAAAATGTTCTTAGAGACTCGTTTTACTAATTACTCATCAACTAATTACTAATTATGCCGCGGTAGCTTCCTCCTTCGCCCTCATTACATTCGGGCTTCCCCCTCCAGTAAAACTTTCGGGGGACAAGTCGGAAAAAATACTACATCGACCTGTCCTCCGTAGTTTTAGCGAAGGAGGAAGCTCTGATGAAAATCAGAGCGAAGTTGGGCCGTGGTAGCTCAGGCAGTAGAGCACAGCTCTGAAAAAGCTGGGGTCGCCAGTGCAAGTCTGGCCCACGGCACCGAAATTATGTGGCGGGACGTACAAATTTTTTAAAATTTTACGTCCCAGCAACGTAAGAACGTACAATTTCTAGAGAAATTTACGTTCTGTATCGTTGCGGGTGTCGTATAACGGCCATTACACGTCCTTGCCAAGGATGAGAAGAGGGTTCGATTCCCTTCACCCGCTCATAAAACCAGTCTCCACCCCCAAAAGCGCTTTTTAACCGCTTTTGGGGGTGGAAAACTTTTGGATATACGGTGGATAAAACCCTTGACAAGACACTTTAAATATGATACACTGGTATCATCCCCAATATAGGGGATTTTAAAATGTCTAAATACTCAAAAACCTGGCTTTTTGCTAAAAGAAGCTGGGCAAATACCCTGTTTATCCTAGGAATTACTTCTATTCTGCTTACCGGACTTCCTATTTATGGCCTAAGAGTGCAAAAGGCTGAAGCTGACCTATCTGCTGAAAGCCAAAATAAGGGAAAACCGGCACAAACAAGCATAATTACTTTGCAGGAAAATACTGTAGTGCCGACTTTAAACCATCCTTATAACCTGCAGATTGAAGCAATAAAAACAATCGAGGTTATTGTGACCGGTTACTCCAGCACGCCCGAAGAAACCGACGATACGCCCTATATCACAGCTTCTGGAAAAACAGTGAAAGATGGCACTATAGCCAATAACCTTTTGCCTTTTGGCACGAAGATAAAAATACCAGAAATATACGGAGATAAAGTTTTTGTAGTTGAAGACAGAATGAATAAAAGATTCGAATCTCATCACATAGATATCTGGTTTGCCTCTTCGGATCAAGCCCTAAGCTTTGGAGTGAAAAGAACGTATCTTGAGATATACTAAAGACGTATAAAACCCCCGCCGCGTTAAACGCGGCGGGGGTTTTGAATTGTGGGCGAGGTGGGAGTCGAACCCACATGGTCTTACGACCGCAACATTTTAAGTGTTGTGCGTATGCCATTCCGCCACTCGCCCTTGCCTTGAAACAGAGGTCACGGTGGGAATTCTGTCTGCCAGCAAACAGGGCACCCTACGTATAACCCCGTATAAATTTTGGCTTTTGAGGCCACGGTCGGATTCGCACCGACGTATAAGTGTTTTGCAGACACTCGCCTTACTTCTTGGCTACGTGGCCAAATTTTTGTCCGGAGTAGACCGTCACTTTGCTGGCTTGCTTACCTCGTTAAATTACGAAGTAATTTTTGCGGGGGCTACGTGACCGTCTAAATTTATTTAATCAGTTTTTGATATTTTTTCAATCTTATTTCAAGCGTAGCGAGAAACAAGGTTCTGCGGAGCAGGTCCTTATTTTGAAACCGTCTCGGAACCCCCTTCTATCTGTTCCAACAATTCCTCTACCCTGCTTGCTTTAACTATCTGTTTATCCTCTCTAAAAATGATTTTCGGCACCGGCCTCATCTTGAGTTTTTTGTTAATTCTTTGCTGAATTTCGTAAACCTGCCGGTTTAATATCTTGAAAACTTGCTTTCCTTTACTTTCTGGCAACACTGATATCCAAACCTTTGCCTGGATTAGATTAGCTGAAGTTTCAACCCTTGTTACGGTTACCAAGATATCTGGCGGGAAATCGCCTTCTTTTAGTAAAATTTGTGATATCTCTCTCCGTATAAGCTCATTTACGCGCTGAATGCGCTCTTTCATAAAAATTTACAGTTCTTTTCTTCTTTCCTCAATATATGTTAATAAAATATCTCCGGGATTGACTTTGACATCTCCTTCGTAAAGCATTCCGCATTCATCGCCCTTTATAACCCTGTCTGCTTCTTTTTTATTTCTTTGAAGGGAGACCAACTTCCCCTTACCAATCACTTCATCATTCCTTATGACCTCAATACTCGCCCCTTCTTTAACCTCTCCTTCAATAACCCTTCCACCGACAATCTGACGATTCTTTTCAGTCATAAAAACCGCTAAAATCTTAACCTTACCCAGCTCAACTCTTACAACTTCGCTTGTCATAGATTTTTCCATTGCCTCACGAATTTTCTCTACAAAACTGTAAATTACATCGAAAGTCATTATTCGTATCTTGTCCCTTTCGGCTAAAATCGTTGCGACAGCATCTGTTTTTACTCTAAAGCCCAAAATTCTAGCGCCAGAGCTTTTGGCAAATTTCACGTCTGACTCATTAATCTGACCAACTTCTGCTTTTAAAATTCTTAGTCCTACTTTTTCTTGAGGGATGGTTTTCAACACCTCTTCAATAGCCTCAAGAGAACCCACTACGTCAGCTTTTACAACAAGATTTAAGATCTTTTTTTCTCCATTTTCAGCAACAACTGCTTGCCGAATCTGAATGTCTTTTTTTTGAATATGATTTCTTGCAGAATCTATATCCGGAAAAATCTTTATTTCTTCGCCAACCCTTGGAACTTCTTCAAATCCAAGTAACACAACCGGCACCCCTGGAATCGCTTCTGTAAGCTGAATTCCCTGAAAATTCTCCATGCCCTTTATTTTGCCAAAAGCCGATAGTGTTCCAACTATGTCTCCAGTCTTCAAAGTACCATTTTGCAAAATAAGCGTCGCTATCGGTCCTCTTTGACTATCTAAATAAGCTTCTATTATCACGCCTTCTGCGGGCTTTGAGGTATCTGCTTTCAAATCTTCCATTTCAGCTATCAATAAAATCATTTCCAATAATTCCGGGATTCCTTTTTTTGTTTTGGCCGAAACTTCAACTGAAGGAATCTTGCCTCCCATTTTTTCCACTATAACATCTTCTTTAACTAATTCTCTTTTTATTCTTTCAGGATCTGCTTCGGGTTTGTCTATTTTGTTTAAAGCTACAATCATTGGAATCCCAGAATTTTTAATGTGGGAGATTGCTTCTTTTGTTTGAGGTTTTACCCCTTCGTCAGCGGCTACAACCAAAATCGCAATATCTGCAACCTTGGCGCCCCTAGATCTCATTGCCGAAAACGCCTCATGGCCGGGAGTATCAATAAAAGTAATTTTTTTGCCGCCTTGTCCTGAGCCTGCCGAAGGATGTTCGACCTCGTAAGCGCCTATATGCTGGGTAATGCCGCCGGATTCTTTGGCAGTAATCCTAAAATCTTTTATTGCCTCCAAAATCGAAGATTTGCCGTGGTCTACATGGCCCAAAACTACAACTATTGGCTGGCGGTGTATTAAGTTTTTATTATCGATTTCATTCATTAAAATTAACTACTTCTGGCCATTCGTTTTTTGATTTGTTCCTTTTGATCTTTTGGCCCGTTCAATAGCTATTCTTTCTTCTTCCGAAAGAACATATTGCGACTGCCCGTTATTTATCGGTTTGGCATAAATCCTGTTGTCTTCTCTGCTGTAAAGGCTCGTAATAACTACTCCACAATCGTTGCCATCGAGCAAGGCTACTGAAAAACTTTGATCGCTACCGACTTCAGCAAAAGGATTAAACCTAATCATACCAACTTTTTGGATAGAAAAAACTTTCTCTTTTTTTAAGTTTTCGAATTCCTCCGACAGCTTTTCAAAATCCTTTTCAAGACTATTAAAAGCGCTCAATATTTCTTTAATGCTTTTGGGTTCCTTTTTGTCTCTTTTAAAAATTTTTTTAAACATATTTATTTTTATTCAAGCTGTATGCTTTGGTTAAAATCCGAACCTATTTTAGAGAAAATCCGGACGCCTGACCGCTGGCTCGCCGTAGGCGAGCCAGCGAAAGTCCTGCTCCGCAGGATAGTCAAAGACCGTAAAAAACATTAAAGAAAGGGGGACGGCGAAAATTTTTAACCACTACTATAACCTTAGCAAAATTTCCCCGAAATTTAAAGGTCGTGGTATTCCCAAGGGTAAAACATTAACACTCAATTAAAATTACTTTCTTTTCGTCTTCTTCCTTGCTTGAAAAAATTTAAAACTTCTTTCCGATAAATAGAAGCCGCCTGGCTGAAGCCAGACGGGGAGAAATGAAGAGAGTTGCAGGGAAGGCAGAAGACCCACTGGTGGCCAGCATTCCAGAAGTTGTCAGGATTGCTCCAGTTGCTGTTGAGCCATAGCTCAGAATCATTGCGTTCCACGTTGAAGACGTTCGGGCTGCCGTCAGAATCAATAATATATAAAGTGCCGTCCTTCCCACTGCCCTTTGAATGCTCTCAGGGCTGTATCTTATTCGGTATCTGAAATATCTTAACGCCTTATACCAAGTATCTTCATTTTTAGAAATTATTGATGACTCTCTCGGAAGCCGTAGCCGCCGAGACTCTGCATTGCAATAATCCCGGAGTTCGGCCGTCCCGACCTTAGTCGTGGACAGATTCGCCTACTATCCGATTTTAATATAATTCATTTTACCGAAAGATAAAAGCCCTCAATCGCATTGCGAGAGAGGGCTTTTTTGTCCAAAGGGACCAAAAAACCAAGTTTCCAAACGGGAACCAAGTCTCCAAGTACCCAAGGGTTGGACGAAGATTACTTGCAGGGAAGGCAGAAGACCCACTGGTTGTCAGCATTCCAGAAGTCGTCAGGATTGCTCCAGTTGCTATCGAGCCATAGCCCAGAATCAAGGCGTTCCACGTAGAAGACGTCCGGGCCGCCGTCAGAACCAATAATGGGCTCCATTGCAACGAGAATCCACTCACCGTTAGGCTGGTCATGGTATTGCAGGCGCAATTGAGGACCAACTTCAGGTGAGCAGAGCTCGAGTCCGAGTTCTTTGGCGCGTTCATATATCTGGTCGCGCCTGGCGCCCTTCTTGAAGCCGAGTTCGGCGACCGTAACCTTGATAAGGTCCACTTCGGTCTCTTCGGCGGCCGCTGTGAAAGCGGGTTTCCCGAGAATGCCATTGGCCCAGTCGCTGAGCCTGAATCCACCATCACTTAAAGCGTGGCGAAAGTCCTCGGCGACCTTAAGACCAGTGCCGAGTTTGATGGTCTTCCAGATCGGAAATTCTGGGACCTTTGGCCACGGCTCCTCCGTACGGAGGAAACGCTTAAACGCCGCCAACCACTCTTTTCCCTCTTCTCCGCCGAGTTTTTCGGCGAAGTCTTTTAGCGGTCCAGCCACTTCGGCCAGACCGCTGCCACCGAGCATGTTTTTTTCCGACATGGTCAGTTCTCCTTTCTGCCAGAGGACTGCTTCGGCAGTCATAGCCAGAAAACACCGAAAAGCCTGATCTGTACCCCAAAAAGTGGACACGAAAGTGCCCACTTTTTGTATTTAGGGTAAGATAATAATTAAACAACGTTCTTGGCAGACGCTACAAAACACATGAGCAAAAGAATATTTACCAAAGATC
>Ga0210057_1003070_pt1 | contig 23277 bp, 27 predicted proteins | sample CryGeyCG2114_010_2_FD_183968 | JGI IMG/M metagenome (GOLD analysis project Ga0210057, IMG submission 183968) | Groundwater microbial communities from aquifer - Crystal Geyser CG10_big_fil_rev_8/21/14_0.10 (SPAdes) (version 2) | ecosystem: Environmental > Aquatic > Deep subsurface > Groundwater ...
TGCCTTGAACTCATTCTGCTGACTTGAGACATAGAGATTAAACAGATTTCCATAAAGCTGTTCTGTGAATACTACTCTTGTCTCATTATTTATGTAAAGAGTATAGTTTGCATCAATCTGCTTGCTTTCAATCTGGCCTTCAAAGATTTGGAGAATATCAGGCCCAATACCCATATATGTAAACATAAGATAGAAAAGAAAGACTGCTATTAGTAAGAGAGAGATTCTTTTTGCCCAAGTCCATATTATGTTTTCTTCTGGTTCGTCTGTAGATTCATTGTTCATATTGTATTTATTTGACATTGTTAAATGATGCATCACTGTCATATTTAAATTATTTTAATCTAAATTACAATAGTATGCCAGCCCATTAACAGAGCTGGCTTTGTTTTAGATTAAGTTTGTTCTATAGCAAATGAGATTAATTTTCATACATTTGATCTCATTTGCTGAATAGTGAACGAAATTCAAAATGTACGAATACTTATTTCGTTCACTATAATTTTTTAGATGAAATATTTTCGAGTCAGGTGGAGAATTTTCGGTTTTTTTCTGTTTTTTTAAAATATTTTCGAACTAATAAAAAGTTTTTCAATTTTAATGGAAAATTTTCAAAAAAGTCTCAATCGAATTATTTAATGATTTTTACTATATAGAATAACGTGCTGGGATCGCCTAGTTTGGTCATGGCGACGGTCTCAAAAGCTCCTCATTTGTATGAGGAGCTAGGGACAACCGTTTAGTCCTACGAGACTTACGCGGGTTCGAATCCCGCTCCCAGCGCTTATTATACAATACAGAAATATAAATTTTTCTGCTTTCGGCTCTGTTTCGAATAGTAGATTTTTGTATGCTGGCTGAAAGGTAAACAGACGAGAGCGATTCAAACTAGTATACTTTTTTCATCTATTCAAAATAGAGCCCTGCTTTCACAACCTTTATATAAGAAAAACTCCAAAAAATGATTATGTTATTCGAAATTATTGCACTTATTGCATTGTTAATGTTATCTGGTTTCTTTTCAGGAGCTGAAACTGCATGTATGTCTGTTTCCAGAATACAAGCTCAAGCAATGGTTAAACAGAAGAAAAAAGGCGCAGAAACATTGCTTAAACTAAAAGAGCAGCCAAGAAGACTTATTATTACAATATTAATCGGAAACAACATTGTAAACATAGGGGCATCTGCTCTTGCAACTGTTATTGCATCTGATTATTTTGGACATGCAGGAGCAGGAATTGCAACTGGAATTATGACTTTTCTTGTTTTAGTTTTTGGAGAAATCACACCAAAAAGCTATGCTACTGTACACAACAAAAAAATAGCTTTACAAATAGCAGGACCAATAATGTTCATTAGTAAAGTTCTTCATCCTCTTGTTTTGTTTTTTGAATACATGACTACACATATTATCAAATTATTTGGATCAACAAAAAAAACACAAATATTTTCTGAAACTGAACTTAGGACATTAGTTGAAGTAGGAGTTAGTGAAAAAATTTTAGAAAAGGCTGAAAAAGAATTTATTGAAGGTGTACTTGAATTTAATGACATAACAGTCGGAAAAGTAATGACTCCTAAAAACAGAATGTTTTGTTTAAAAGAAAATATTTCTGTTGATAAAGCAATAAAAGAGATCAATAAACGAGAACATAGCAGAGTTCCTGTTTACAGAGGTAATAAGGATAACATTATTGGGTTTTTGTATATAAAAGATCTGCTAAAAATTACTTCTGAGAAAAAAAATCGCATGAAAATTAAAAATGTGATCAGAAAGCCATTGTATGTCAGTCAAACCTCTGTGATCAGCGATGTCTTCAGAAAATTTCAGACAAGACATATTCATTTGGGAATTGTCATAAACAAGAAACATGAAGTAAAAGGTATTGTTACAATGGAAGATGTTATTGAAGAGATTGTAGGAGAAATTTTAGATGAGACTGACATAAGCCCTGAGCTGATGAAAAAAATTAACAAAAAAACGATCATTGTCCATGGTGAAACTGAAATTGAAGACATAAACAATTTTTTTAATACTGGGATTCCAGCACTGCATAATGATGATGAACTTAATGATTTTCTTACAAGCGTTCACAAAACCAAGTTTGTTGAAGGTATGAAAATTAATTATAAAAACCTGAAATTTATAATTAAGCATGTTGAGGATAATTTGCCTGTAACTGTAATTGTTGAGAAAAATTAAAAAGTAAATAGTCCATACATATTGAAAAAAATCAAGAGTGAGAACTTGCACATTGACCGTACTGGCAGATTGCACCACTATGAATTATTCCTTTTTTGCCGCAAACATGCAATGCTTTCTCCATTTCTGTTAAGAATAGATCAATATCATCCTGTTTTATAATATAAGGTGGGACTAATCTTACACCTGAATGTCCGCATCCCAACAAAACTACTCCTTGTTTTAACATCTGCAATACAAAATTATCTCTCATCTTTTTTGTTTTGAAATCAAACGCCTGCATCAAGCCAATACCCCTGATATTTTTTATTGAAGGATGATAGTCTGCAATAGTATATAGTCCTTTTTTCAGGTATTTACCATTTCTTGAATTTTTCTGAAGCAGTTTTTGCTTTTTTATTGTTTTTATTGTTGCAATGCCATTTGCTAAATCTATAATATGGCCTCCACCCCATGTACTGCTTAGTGAGCCTGGCTCTCTTGGAAACATTGATTTATTAGCTAAAGCTGCACCTACCTGCAATGCTTTTGCAGAACTCATTATATCTGGATTAACATTAAAATTTTGGAAAGCCCACCATTTTCCTGTCCTGCCCATACCTGACTGGACTTCATCTGCTATAAAAGGAATATTGTATTGTTTTGTAATCCTTCTTATTCCTTTAACCATTTTTTGGGTGGCAAGGTTATAACCACCTTCACCCTGAATATGCTCAAGTATTACAAAGCCAATGTCTTCAGGAGATGCTTCAATATCAAGAATCTGGCACAAGCGCTCTGGAGCTTCATCTGAAAAAGGAAGCCTGCGCATGTTTATGCTCATATAATTCTTCTTATGCACTGCTTTTGAGTTTGTACAAGATAAAGCACCTATAGTACGGCCATGAAATGCTCCTGTAAAGCTTATTCCAAATTTTGCAGAACGCTTCCTGCGCATTGCTATTTTTATTGCATTTTCAACTGCTTCTGCTCCTGAGTTTATTATAAACCCTGCATTGATATTCTTAGGAGTAATTTTTAAAAGCTCATCTAACAAGTCAAGATGTTCTTTAACTGTAAAATCCTGACCTGCAAATTTGACAGGACTTCTTTTGCTATATTCTTTAGAAACTTTTAGAAGAGCAGGATGATTATATCCTAAAGGGTTTGATGCTATCTGTGACCCGAAATCAAGGAAAGTATTATTATCAATATCTGTAAAATATGCTCCACTACCTTTACTTGAATGAACCAAGGGGTATGATGTTCCCCATGCCCCATTCTTCTGCTTTAGTTTGTTAAGTATATTTGATGATTTTGGGCCAGGTATTTTTGTTTTTATACTAATTTGGTGTTTCATCACTCTGTTTTGAAGAAAAGAGATATATAATGTTTTCTATAACTTAACTATAACTTAACATCTTCCTTATTAACTATATCATACTCATCAAAAGAGCCGATGTCATACCAGTAGCCTTCAAATGCAAATGCATAGACTGATTTTTTTGATAGAATGAATTTGATAAGATCGCCTGTTCTATCAAAGTTGTTTTCATGGATTGCTTCTTTTATTAAATGCAAGTCTTGTTTTGGGAAGATATAGCAACAAGTTGATGCCAAAGTTGATTTGGGATGCTCTGGCTTTTCTTCAAATCCTATTACTTTACAGTCATTGTCAGCTTCAACACAACCAAGTTTTTTTGCAATCCTTGATTTGTTTTTTGTATCATAAACTGCAACAACAGTACTGTTTTTTTTCTTGAAAAAATTTGTGATCTTCTCAACTGTAAATGAAAAGAAATTGTCGCTTCCTATAACCAATAAGTCATCTGTTATGTTTTTTTCTTCAACGACAAAATTAATATCTCCTACAGAACCAAGCCGTTTACCATTTTTTTCAGTACCGTCATTTATTATTGAAAGAGGTTTACTTGTTTTTATTGTTTTATTCCACTTAATAAATGAATCATAAAATTTTTTATTTGTAACAACAAAGATTTCATCTATTTCATCTACTTTGTTGAGTTTTTCTACTATATAATTTATGATCGGCCTGCCTTTGACAACAAGAAGTGCTTTTGGCTTGTTTTCTGTCAACGGATACAGACGTGTTGCATAGCCTGCTGCTAGTATTAAAGCTTTCATTGGGAAATTGGAAATTGAGAGGTTTTTAAATTTGACGGTTACATTAAGTAAAATTTAATTGAAATCTTCTTATTTTATTTTTATTAAAGTGATAATGCCTTCCTTATCAAAAAGGAAGGCATATTTTAAGCCTTTGCTGATTCGACTAGTAAAAATTATTATTCTTTAAATAAAACTATAAAGTAGAATTAATTAGGAAATATATAATTATGCAACACCCTTAACTGCTTTTGCAACTGCTTCTGAAACACCTTTATCAAGAACAGCAGGGATAATCTTCTCTGAATTTGGATTTTTTACTAAAGCTGCTAATGCTTCTGCTGCTGCAATCTTCATTGCTTCAGTTATTCTAGGGGAACGTGATTCAAGCGCACCCTTAAATATCCCTGGAAATGCTACTGCATTATTAACTTGATTTGGAAAATCAGAGCGTCCTGTTGCAACAACTGCCGCGCCTGCAGCTTTTGCTTTATCAGGCATTATTTCAGGAACAGGATTTGCCATTGCGAAAATAATTGGATCTTTATTCATTGATTTTATCATTTCTTTTGTGAGCAGGTTTGGCTGGCTGACACCTATGAAAACGTCAGCTCCTTTCAATGCATCTGCAAGACTGCCTTTGATTTTTCTGCCATTTGTTATTTTTGCAAGTTCTTTTTTTACAGAATTCAAATTATCTCTGCCATTGTAAATTATTCCTTTACTGTCGCATAACAATACATTTGGTGCATTCACACAAACAGGTTTGCTTTGGTCAGGAGTACAGACAAGCAGATTTGTAATAGCAACTCCTGCTGCTCCAACACCATTAACGACTATATTCAAATCCTGAAAGTTTTTTCCAGTAACTTTGCATGCGTTTATTAGCCCTGCAAGAACTACAACTGCTGTTCCATGCTGATCATCATGCATAACTGGAATACCTATATCTTGTAATTTCTGTTCTATTTCAAAACATCTCGGTGCACTTATGTCCTCAAGATTGATGCCGCCAAAAACAGGGGCTATTCTTTTTACAGTTTCGATAATTTCATTTGTATCTTGCGTATCCAAGCAGATGGGAAATGCATCTATGCCTGCGAACTGTTTAAACAAAGCACACTTGCCTTCCATTACAGGCAAAGCTGCTTCAGGACCTATATTTCCAAGACCAAGAACTGCACTGCCGTCTGTAATAACTGCAACTGTATTCCCTTTCATTGTGTAGGTATATACTTCTTCTTTATTTTGTGCAATTATTTTACATGGCTCTGCAACACCAGGAGTGTATGTTAAACTCAAATCTTCTTTTGTTCTGATTTTCTCCTTAAGTTCGATAGAAAGTTTTCCTTTTAGTCTTTTGTGAAAATCTAATGCTTGTTTTTTCATTTGTTTTTTGGAAAACTGGTTGTTTATATGTGTTATGAAAGAGTTAATTTAAGCCATTATTTTTTAAAAACAAAAAGAATAAGAAAAGAAAAATTTATTCAGGAACACAAGCACCTGCTTTACAAGAACCTGAAGGACAATCATATTTTTGACGTGCATGTATGCCATCTTCCCTGCAGTATGTTTCGTACAACAACCCTTTCTTATACTCATTATCACTACAGTAATCTGAATCTGTAATGCCGTCTATGTCAGTCACTGTTCCTGCTGAATTGTAATTCATTCCACCGTCTGTATCTTCGCAACCTTCTACACTGATTACCATACTTTCTTCTTCAATGTCTGCTGTTTCGTTTCCTGTTGATTCTTCTGTTTCTGATTCTTCTTCAGATTCATCTTCTACAATCATTTCATCAGTGTCTTCAACTGAATCTGTTTCTTCTACAGGCATTGCTTCTGAATCATCAACCACTGTGTCATCCACAACTTCAACAGTTACATCATCTGCTACCCCTTCATCTGTAACTTCCTGTACTGTATCTTCTGTATCATCACTTCCACCACAACCTATTGCAAGAAGCAAAACCAAAAGAACTAAACTTACATAAATTATTTTTTTCATTTTTTTACCACCTTACTATTTTTAATTAAAACTTAATTAATTAATAGACGCTGCGACCCGGATTAATTTCGAAGCAAAGCTTCGTAATTTGCCGGAAATCTATGATTTCCGAGCATGAACCGGGACCGGTTCAAATCCGTAATCACTACTTATTTATTTAATTAATAAACGCTGCGACCCGGATTTGAACCGGGACATCCCGAAGGAAACCAGCTCTCAAGGCTAGCGCAATACCGAGTTATGCGATCGCAGCATGGCAATGACGAGAATAAGATTGTTTATAAAAGTTTTCGATTGGCGTAATATTATTAACATATTTTTATTAAAAGTCAATATAATAATGCTATCCCTCATTGTTTCGAATATTTAAGAATTATATAGCAAATGATATTAATTTTCATACATTTGATCTCATTTGCTGAATAGTGAACGAAATTCAAAATGTACGAATACTTATTTCGTTCACTATAAGTATTTTATTCTCTCTGATCAGGAGGCAACATAACTGGAATTCCTTCTTTAATAGGATAATCTATTTTACATTTTTTGCAGACTAGTGCTGTTTTGTCTTTATTATAAGAAATATCTCCTTTGCACATAGGACATGCAAGAATGTCATAGAGTTCTTTTGCTATAGGATCAACTACCATTTTACTGCTTTTTACGCTTACGCTTCTCTTTTTTCATACGCTTTCTTTGCCATTTCCAACGCATCTGGCGCTTTTTCTTCCATCGACGTGAACTTCGTTTCATTAGTCTCTTGAATAAAGAGGTATTTTATAAATGTTTTGCTTGCTTTAATGCATCTGTTCTGGCGCAAACAAACTTACAGCCACCATTATTCCTATACCTGCAATAATAGCTAATATGTGCAGAATAGATTCAGAAAACTTACATTCTCTATGGAGTTCAGGCACTAAGTTGGCTGATGCTATGTATATGAAATTTCCTGCTGCAAAAGGGATAATAAAATGAGAAAAGTTTGCAGTTTTTCCTGCAAGGATTATGCCAATAATTGCTCCAATAATTGCTGTAGCTGCTGAGAGAAAGTTGAATATTAACGCTTTTGTTTTTGATAATCCTGCGTAAAGCAGAACTCCGAAGTCAGCAATTTCCTGAGGAATCTCATGGAATATTACTGATATTGTTGCTGCAACTCCTAAAGGTATATTAACCATGTATGCACCTGCAATCACAAGACCGTCTAACAGGTTATGAATGCCATCACCTATTATATTTATAGGTGCTAGATGATAAGCATGACTATGAATTATATTCTTTTTTTTGCAGTCTTTATTATGGTGCCAATGAATGAATTTTTCTAATACTAGGAAGACTATGAATCCTAAGAGTATGTATATTGCTGGTTCTAAAGAAGTTTCATGAGAAAATGATTCAGGGATGAAATGAATAAAAGCCCCTCCTAAAAGAGTGCCTACTGATAAGCTTAATAAAGTTAATAGAAGTTTATTTGATATCTTCTTTTTCAGTAAAAGAGGTGTTGCTGCAATTATTGATATAAGTGAAACTATTATTACACTTAGTATTGCATAGGTTGCTTGTAATGACATATATTTTATGAAATAATAACTTATTTAAATATGTTATTGATTCTCATTATCAATAAGATGACAACAAGAACAACAAAACAAAAACAGCTGATTGAAAATGAGATTGAAAAATTTAACACGTTTTTTTCAGCAGAAGACTTACATGATAAATTAAAAAAGAAAAACATTGGTATAGCTACAGTATACAGGTTTCTTAACGAACTGGCTAAACAAAAAAGAATCCATTCATATATGTGTGATAGAAGAAAAATATATTCAAAAGAGCAGAAAAGTCATTGTCATTTTGTATGCAAAGAAACAGGAAAAATAATTCATTTTGATATTGAATCCATTGATTTTCTTAAAAACAAGATTCCAGGAAAGATTACAAGCTTTCAGTTGGAGGTTAGGGGGATATGTAATAAATGCTCCAAGTAAGCAGGTAGACTGAATTTGTTTTAATATATAAAAAAATTGTATAAATATGTTTTTTTCTAATAAAGTTCGAAGATCAATATTTTAAGCTCATTATTGTGCTTATTGAATGCAAATAATTATACATTTACTCTTTTTGGGACAGACCCTGTTTTTATAACAATATTTAAATACTAATCCTCCTAAAAGAATAAGTATTAAAAATTAAAAAGCAATAAATTATGGTCAAAAAAATATTAGTGGTTGATGATGAACCTGATGTAAGGGATACTGTTAAAACTGTTCTGGAAAAAAATAATCCACATATTGTAAATATGAAACATATTAAAAAAGAAATAGAAGATGAATTAAAAGCAGTCAAAAATACACCAAAAAAAGCAGATTTAAACAAACAAGAAGGTTCATTAAAACAACATATTGATAAAAAAACAAAAGATGATAACAAGAAAGATAGGCAAGAATGGGTTTCTACAGGTATTGAAGGGTTTGATGCACTATTAGACAACGGTCTGCCTATAGGGGCATCTATTTTAGTCTGCGGCGGACCTGGATCTGGAAAAACTATATTTGGATTACAAACATTAGTGCATGGCATGGAACAGGGTGAGAAGTGTTTATACATGACTTTTGAAGAGCGTCCTGAAAGATTAATGAATCATATGTATGATTTTGGATGGGATGGAGAAAAGTATGTTAAAGAAGGCAAGCTTAAAATTCAAAGGTATAATCCATATGATATTACCAGACAAGTTGAAGCTATGCTCGAAAAAGCAAAAGGAGAACTTCTTATTGATATTAAACCAATTCTTTTCCCTGCTGATTTTAAACCGGATCGTGTTGTAATTGATTCATTATCAGCTATTGCATCGGCTTTTGTAGACAAGGATGAAACATACAGGATATATATCGAACAGCTGTTTAGAATATTTGAAGAAATGGAATGCACTTCTTTTATGATCTCAGAAACATCTGACCAAAAAAAACTGACAACTAGTGGAGTAGAAGAGTTTTTAGCAGATGGGTTAATTTTTATTTACAATGTTAAACATGGTAATATAAGGGAATCAGCAATAGAATGCCTAAAATTAAGAGGCGCTGGTTTTCAAAAGAAAATTGCATCCATGCAAATAATAAGCGGAAAAGGCATTGAAGTGTATCCTGAACAGGAAGTTTTTAGTGATATTGATTAATTCCGTCGAAAACTTTAAATATAACCTTTATTTAGGTTATTATAACCTAAATGGTGGTTATTATGAATATACTAGAATTCCTAAAAAAAGATAAAGATACAAGAAAAATATTTGGTAAAAGAGAGTTAAAAATAATTGAGAAGCAATTATTAGATGTAAATTTAACACAATCTGAGAAAAATAGACTTTCTAGAGATATCAGAAAAAAGTTTGATTTTATTAATAAAGTTTCAAGATTTGAAGGAGAGTTCGAGCTTAAAAAAGCAGCTGAGATAAAGAGAATAATCAATGAAACAAAAGAAATTATTCTGAATGATAAATTATCAAAAAAGATATATAAAATATTTTTGTTTGGGTCAGCTGTTGAGAACCAACTTACTCTTAGATCAGATATTGATATGGCTGTTCAATTTGATAACATTAATCTACGCGAGGCTACTTTATTCAGAGCAAGAATTTCTGGGAGAGTTAATAAGAAGATAGATATACAAGTATATAATGTATTGCCTGAAAAAATTAAAAAAGCAATTGACATTAAAAATAAGATATTATATGAGAATAAAAGATAAAATTGAAGAAATAGACAAATATTTGGAAGAGTTATATAGTTTTATCCCTAATGATTTTAATGAATATGAGAATGATTTTAAAATTAAAGCAGCTTGTGAAAGATATTTTGAAAGAATAATTGAAGCAGTAATAGATTTAGCTTTTCTATTTGTTAGAGATAAAGGTCTTAAAAAACCTGAAGATGATGAAGTTGTCTTTGATATTCTACATGATAATGATGTAATTTCTAAGGAATTAAATGAAAGATTAAAAAATGCAAAAGGCATGAGAAACATAATATCCCATAAGTATAGTAATATAGATGACAACATTGTTTTTGAATCTGTATCTGAAAGACTAGATAAAGATGTTATGGAGTTTATTGAAAGTTTAACAAAACAATTATAACCAATTTTTATCAAACATAGAAAAAAGATTCTCATTGCATACTTTTTCTTCCCATGCTTTATCAAATACTGAGAGTAAATGGTTATGATTCTGTTTTGGTTTTACATCCCAATTTTTATCAAACAGATGAAAGAAATTGTTTTCTGATCCCATAAGAGGACCATCTAGAAGCAAAAAGAATGATGTTATTGGAGACGGGAAGACTCCTGCTTTTTTTATTTTCTGTTTGCGAACAGATTTCTTATCTATTTTGCGTCTGGTTTGCTTCCTTCTTTTTCTTCTTCTGTATTTGCTTTCTTTATATTGCTTTGTTTGCTTTTTCTTCTTTTTTGAAATTATCTTTTTAACTTTTTTATTTAGCTTTGTTATATTTCTTTTTTTGCGAAGGATTGTATATTTTGTATCTTGCAGTATTTTACTGTACTTGTTTTCTTCTTTTGTCTTCTCTTTTACTTCCTGCTTTTTTGCCTTCTTGTTTCTAATAGATTCCAGCATTTCTTTGATTTTTATTTTTAGTCCTGTATATTTCTGCTGATTACTAATTCCAGACAATGCTGCTGAATTGTGTTCCAAGAATAACCTAACTTTAGAGCAAGCTGTCTAGTAGAAAGCGGATACTGTTCACTATGTACGCAATCCAGAATCTGTTTCTGGATTACTCTCCCCTTACGAGTTATATTTACACCCCTTTTGGAACTGTTGTTGACGCAACTAAATGTTCCTGCCCCCGCAACATTATTTCAAAATTTTCTATTATTTAAACATTCCTATTTTATTTAATAGGAAGGTTCATAGTTTCTGTTCATACTTAAGAATAGTAACCAGAAAAAAGAAACATTTTAATAAAATTAAGAATATAATTAATAAGAGGTGATTAATATTCCAGGAAAAAATTATAGTAGCAAAATTAAAGGTGGAAAATACAGCCAAAGTGGTGCAAAGTCTGCAGACAGCAAGCTTTCTGTTCCAAAAAGACAGTCTGCTGGTAAGCCATTAGACAGATATGCTAAGAAAGGTTTTGGTGGCTTGAGAAAGATTAAAAAGTAGTTTTTTTTAGACTATATCAGGCTTTAATAATTGTTCTTCATTAGTATTTAATAATTTCTGCAGTTTCATATCTTCAACATTTTTTTCGGCAATTTTCTGCAAGTGGTAACCATAAATTGAAAGCTGAATAGCAACAGGCAAAGATTTGATTTTAAATATATTAGAAAAAAACAATTTCCAAAAATGTATTTTTTGTTTTGAACATAGACCTATCTTCCACATAGATCTAAAAAATGCCTTGATCTCGTCTTTTCTTACATATTTTTTTACTTTAGGATTATACATTTTTAAAAAAGTATCAACTCTTTTATAATAATTCTTTGGATCATACAATGACTTAAGGATTTCTGCATAGCCATCAACAAGTTTTTCAGCTCCCATCTTTGGGATAAAATTCAGGTGCATCTTTGTGTTATTGCCTGTTGTTTCTGCAAGAAGTCTCTGCTCCTTCTTAAGCCTGTCCCATAAACGAGTCTTAGGAAGAGCTGTAAGGATTCCAGTCATTGCAACAGCAATTCCTGCATTCTGAATAAACTGGATTTGTTTTTCAAAAATTGAGTTTGTATCATTATCAAACCCTACAATAAAACCGCCCATTACCATAAGCCCTTTGTTATGTATTTTTTTAACAGTTTGATTTAAATCTCTCACAACATTCTGCATCTTTCCTATTTCTTTCAGACTTTCAATATTTGGAGTTTCAATGCCCAAAAATACCTTAGAAAAATTTGCTTCAACCATAAGATCCATGAGCTCTTCATCATCAGCAAGGTTTGTACTTGCCTCTGTAAGAAAAATAAAAGGATACTTACGCTGCTTCTGCCAGTTTATGATTGAAGGCAGAAGCTCCTTTACTTTCTTTTTGTTTCCAATGAAATTATCATCAACAACAAAAACAGATCCCTTCCATCCAGTGTTATATAATTCTTGAAGCTCTGCTAACATCTGTTCAGGTGTCTTTGTTCTTGGAATCCTTCCGTTCATTATAATAATATCACAAAATTCACAATTAAATGGACATCCCCTTGAGTATTGAACAGGCATTGATGCATAGTTATTCACATTAATCAGATCCCATTGCGGGATAGGAGTGCTTGTTATGTCTGGTCTTTCTGAAGAGGTGTACATTTTTTTTGCAGACCCCTGCTCAAGATCCTTAAGAAATAAGGGCAAAGTTATTTCTGCTTCATTAAGAATAAAATGGTCTACATTATTAAATTGTTCATGCATTGTCATGAAAACAGGGCCTCCTGCGACAACTGTTTTTCCTTTTTGCTTACATAAGTTTATACACTCCTGCGCACTTTCTTTCTGAACAATCATGCCGCTGATAAAGACCATATCTGCCCAGCTAATATCTTGCTCTTTAAGGTTTTCTATGTTTAAATCTACAAGCTTTTTTTCCCAATTTTTAGGTAAAAGAGATGCAACTGTAAGAAGACCTAAAGGAGGAAATGATGCTTTCTTTCCAATAAATGGAAGGCAATGTTTAAAACTCCAAAATGTGTCTGGATATTTAGGGTATAGGAACAATACTTTCATGACTATTCCTTTGTATTCTTTATTTTAATAATTTACTGTCTATAGCAAATGAGATTAATTTTCGTACATTTGATCTCATTTGCTGAATAGTGAACGAAATTCAAAATGTACTAATACTTATTTCGTTCACTATATATGCATAAAAGATGAATTCTTAGTATAAGTTTATAAATAGATCTGCTATTGTTACAGTTATGAAACCATTTAAACGAAGTACAGATAGATCAGACCGTGGAGGCAGGAGAGATTCTAGTCGTGGAAGAGAATCTGGTAGATCTAGTGGAAGAGATTTTGACAGAAGAGAATCAGGCAGATTCGGCGGAAGAGATTTTGACAGAAGAGACTCTGGAAGAAGATCTAGAGGAAGAGACTCTGGACCATTGACAATGCACAAAGTAACGTGTGATAAATGCAATAAAGAATGCGAAGTTCCATTCAAGCCAACTGAAAGCAAACCTGTTTACTGCAGTGACTGCTTTAGAAAAAATGGCAGCGGATCAGGATCAAACAACAGCTCTAAAGGCCTTGACGAAATAAATAAAAAACTCGATAAGATTTTAGGGATATTGGAAGAACTTTAATTTTTTCTTTGATTTTTTATGTTTAATTTATGCAACTAGTTATCTTGCCTGCAAAAAGCATTTAAACAAACATAAAATAAAAAATTAAATGATTGAATTTAACCCTGATGGCAGTATTAAACTACCTGGAAGAATTGCTAAACAAAAAGAAGAAAATACTCAAAAACTTAGATCCCAGAAATGCATTAAGATTGAAAGAGATGTTGTAAATTTTGCAGCACCAAAGAAATGTGTTCTGCACATAACACTTTCTGATGCTATTACTGATAATCGTTTTATCAGCAATATGTATGATGAATTTAAACGAAGAGCAGCTGTCCCAAGCAAAATAAGTAAAATTGATGAAAAGAAGTTTGAAGTCGAAATTGGAACTGATTTTAAAAGATGTACTGACTGCACTTCTTTAATTAACGAATATAGAGAGTTTTTATACGGCAACATTATTGATAAAAAAGGAAACTGCACGTTTGAAGGAAGAAAAAAGAATTTCTGCTACGAAGATCATTTTGATTAATAATTTTTGGAACATATTAGATCTTAAAAAGTGTTAGGTAAATAATGTTTAGAATTCATAATATAGCAAATGTGCTAAGTTTTCGTACATTTTGTAGCACATTTGCTGAATAGTTAGTGTGCAGACATTTTGAATCAAAGATTCATAATGCATTACGAACTTCGTTCGAAATGAATGTACGATTTATTAGCACACTAACTATAATTATGCACCTGACATCAAAGTCAGGTGCTTTTTCTTGAGCCTTTACTAGTTCGACTAGGCACTTATTAGAACAAGCAATGCTTAATAAATGCCTGCCTCTATTAATGAGGCAGGCAAAATTACATTGATAATGGGAGTATATTAAATCTTTAATTAACAAATTTAAAAACCAAACAATTCTTATATCAGAGAAGATTTTTAACATATAATGAAATTCATGCTTGCACCATTAGAAGATGTTACTGATAATCCATTCAGAGAGCTATGCTACAGACATGGAGCTGACCTTACTTTTACAGAGATGACAAGGCTTGCTTCATTAGTGAGAAACAATAAAAGTTCTCTTAATAAAATTGAGATTTTGAATGATGTGCCTACACAAATCCAGCTTGCAGCTATTAAAGAAAAAGAACTTGAGACATTTTTAACAAGATATCAACCCTGCAAAAGTTTTAAAGGCATTAATTTTAATATTGGATGTCCGAGTCCTCAGCTTATAAGATTAGGTCTTGGCTGTGCATTGATCAAGCGTGTTACAAAAGTTAACAAATTGGTAAAAGTTGTAAAAGATCACGGCTATGCATGCTCAATCAAAATGCGTCTTGGAGCTAATATTTTTGAAAAACAAAAAAAAGTTTATCTTAATTTAATTAATGGTGTTGATGCTGATTTTTTTGCTGTACATGCAAGGCATGGATCTGAGCATTATGAAACAAAGCCTGATTATTCTGTGTTTCCTGAATGCGTAAAGACTGGGAAAGAAATTATAGCAAATGGGGATATTGATAATAGAGAAAAAGTCATACTTTTGAAAGATATGGGTGTAAAAGGAGTTATGATCGGAAGAGCTGCAGTTAGAAATCCTGCAATATTTGAAAGACTGAAAGGAATTAAAGAAACAAATATTGACTTGATAAAAAAAGAGTATTTGGAGTTAACTGCAGGCGAAGAGAGCAAGTACAAGAAAAACATTATCAAAAGATTAGGCAAAGAGAAGATAATTGATAATGAAGATCATGTTATGGGGTAATTTGTATTCTTAGAAAGTATAATGCCCCGGTCGGGATTCGAACCCGAGTCCCGGCATCGAAAGTGCCGGATGATTGGCCGGACTACACCACCGGGGCAATTTAGTTCTTGATTATTACTGCTTATTTAAAAAGATATTGGTAATAAAAGTGGGCCCGAAGGGACATTCAACGCTCATAGAGCATATTTGAACCCTCGACCACTGGTGGTCTTAGCCAATGTCTAAAACGTGGACATATAAGACCAGCGCTCCATTATCCTTCATCAAACGAATCCAGACTAAGCTACGGGCCCAGTATAGAATTGATTGAATAAGAGTTGGTTTAAATATATTATGGTATAATCCTAATTATATAGGGATTTTTATTATTAATCAAAGAGATTACACCATAGTCAAAAACATAGGGCCTTTCAAATTAAAAATAGCATTTGTTAAGCTTGTTAAATAGGAAACAACAAGAAGATCCTCTTTTGTTGATTCTTTTGTTAAATTCTGACATTTCTGCAATAATGCTTTCTTTTTTTCAAAGAATTCTTCTGCCTTTTCTTTGCTGCAATTATAATATAATTCATAGTACAAGCGGAAGTAATCATGCACTTCTTTATACAATCCTGTTAAAGACAGATTTGTGCTTTCAGTATAGACTTCTGTAAGATATTTATAAAAATCACCTACCTGTTCAAGTTCTCTTATCAATGCAAAGTATGCAAAGCCATTGTCTGGATAACTATACTTATTTTTGTATAGGATTCTTATACACAAATCACAGTAGCGATTATTTTCTTTTTCATCATTCTTTATTTCAGGAAGCATATTGAAGTTTTTTTGTTCTAAAGCGCTGTTTAGTTTGTCTCCCATGACTAAAGTAATTTGGAATAATTTTTTTAGAACTGTGCCAAACTCTTGATCATCAACCTTCATAAGCATTTTTATTGTTGTTGAAGATTCATTTTGCTCTGTTATCTCAAACCCCATCAGGTCTTTTATCCTGTTATGAATTAGTGATGCATCTTCTGGATTAGTGTGGCGTATAATTATATTATCATAACCTTTTTGATAAAAGTAGTTGATGAAGTATTTATTGAATATTGAATCATCTGTGTGAATTTCTTTTGTTGTCGGTGCTGAGCGTTCTTCTACTGACAGAACTATTTTGCCTTTTTCTTCTTTTATATCCAGCTCATCCCCTTTGCTGATGCTGTTTTCCTTGACCCATTTTGAAGGAAGTGATATCATCAGTGTAGAAGGTCCCTGTTGGACTACTTTACGCTTCATAATTGTATGGTTGTATGATGATATTTTTAAATATACTGGAAATATTCGAATATATTCGAATATTTGTTTATAAAGACCATATTTACTTCTTGAGAGTTTGTTCTAATTTATAGTGAACGAAATAAGTATTCGTACATTTTGAATTTCGTTCACTATTCAGCAAATGAGATCAAATGTACGAAAATTAATATCATTTGCTATAGCATTTAGTTGAACAGTAAAGATTTGAAAAAAACCATGTGCTTTAATGCGCATGGTCATAAACTATTATTCAGAATTTCATAGAATTCTTGTAAATATAATTCAGCGACTTCTTCATCATGTATAATCAATATATTCTCATCATTGTTTGAGTTGCCATTTTTGCTTGGATTCATTGAGCCTGTAATGACTATTTTCTTATCTATTATGAAAACTTTGTGGTGCATTTTTCCAGGGGTTTCTGCAAAAGTTGAGAATTCTTTCAGCTTATTGTACTGCGACCACTTACTGTTCTGCTGTTTTTCAAATATACCTTTGATTTCTATGCTTTTGCTTTTTTCTAATAATAGATCACCTATTTTATCAGATGTGAATGAAAAAGTCATAAAATAAATTGATTCATTTGCTGATTGCAGTGTTTCAATAATATGCTGTTCGCAATTATCTTCCGGGCAAAAGTAGTTTTCCATTGTGAAATTGTTGAATATTATTTTTGGAAATTTTACTTCTTCGTCATAACCGAAATTGTTGTTCCACATGCTATCAAATTCATCTTCATAGTTTTCTGCCAGATATTTTGATGTTATGAATATTAAATTGTTGTTGTTCTTTGTAACACCTTTAATAGTTGGATTTGTTGAGCCAGTCATTATTTTATTATTGTCAAAAATGCAGAACTTGTTGTGCATGTAAGCTTGTCTGTTATCATACCTTGCACTTAGATAATCTATTTTGTTGTCATAATCAAGTATAAGTTTTGTGTTATTTAATGCATTAATTACATTTACTAAATCAAGATCATAAAATGCACAGTGAATTATTGATGCATTATTCATTCTGTCAATAATTTGTTGTTCACAGTTGTCTTTTGGGCAAAAATATACTTCAATTGTGCCATTTTCAGATGGGATTTCTATTGTTTTGTTTTTTAGTTTTAGGTATACAACGGCTGATATTATAATTAAAGCAATCAAAAGAGCAGCAATTAAACACCAATATTTTTTTTTCATGCAATTACATAAGATCAATTAGTATATAGATCAAATCATAATATAATTCGAATGTGTTCGAATAATATACATGGCAAATTTTTGAGTCAGAAAAACAAAGATTTATATAGCATTTTTACAGTAAAAGACTTATTTATATTCAAAAGAGGTGGAATTATGGCCAGAAGAAGGAAAAGAGAAAATAAAAAGGCAGAAAGATTATCAGAAGATAAGATGGGACTTTATATGCTTGGAGTTGTAGGAATAGTTGCAGCAGTAGGATTATTTGTGGTTCTAATGAATGCAGGCTTAGTAAGCACTGATGTTACTGGTGCAGCTGTAAGCACAGCGCCAACATATTCAGACTGGACAACATGTCTTGATCAAGGCAACCAAGTTAAGTTAGCTAACCGCGAAGACGGCTATTTAGTAAAGAAAAATACATGCACTGGATCTGCTATTACTGGAAAGCAAATTAAAGTTGTATCATGTGCACAAGATGTAGACGGAAGTTATACATACAAATACGCAAATGCTGAAGACTGCCCAACAGATACAAAATGCATGAAAGATAAAGTAGGATCAGCTTACTGCGGATAAATTATTTCTTTTTTTTAATTTTCTAATAGTAATCATCACTTAACAATAAAAATTGACAAAGTGTCAATGTATTTTTCTAAGCTATTTATAAACCAATAATTCTGTAAATAAATTATGAATATAATTATTACATATCACGCTAAAATTCGAATGAAACAAAGAGGTATAACTAATTTAGAAATACTACATGTACTACAATATCCGAATCATATCAGAAAAATACATGAAGGCCGAAGAGAAGCTGTTGGTTTAGTTAGAAATAGAAAAATCAAAATTATCTTTATTCATGGGAGAAACTATATAAAGATAATAACAGTAATATAAAATGATGAAAATAACTTATGATAAAGATGCTGATGCTGCTTACATTTACCTAGCTGAACCTTCACGAAAATCAAAGAAAACAAAAGAAGTAAAAAAACATATTATTCTTGATTTTGATGAAGAAGGAATTCTTATTGGTGTTGAAGTATTGTATGCAAGCAAGCATTTGCCAAAAGAAACTCTTGTTAAGGCTGAAAAGTTGGTTGTTTAATATTCCAATCCCATTCTGAAGTCAGTCAAATCTAATAATATTTCAAGAATCTGTTTTTGGTTGTTTAAGTACACTAATTCTTCGTTTGGTATCTTTTTTATATGCTTATTAATTTCAAACTTAACAAAATTTCTGTTATTGCTTAATTGATCTACTGTTGCAAGATCAAATTTGTAAAACAAAGTATAATACAAATCTATTGATTTCTGAATATGTTTGAAGACTGCAATAGTCTCTTTATTGAATCTTTTCTTATATTGTGATATATCTCTAGCTGCATATTTCAATACATCAACAATCTTATCAATTGATGCAATAATATGAAAATAAAGACAAGTTTTCTTTACATCTGGATAACCATACTTATTTAGCAATCTTAAAGCGTAGCTTACAAAGTTATTAATATTGTCGTGCTTGTCTTCAATAGTTTCTATTAAGGTTAAATCATGCTCTTTTATCCCGTCAATCAACGTTGCTGAAGCATCCTTTAACAAAAGAAAGATTCTTCTTAAAATTATTTTAAAATCCTCTTCTTTCTCTTTTGTGATATATTTTATAGTTATTTTGTTTTTTATCTGCTGAACTATTTCTGCACCTATACACCTGCTGACAATATAATGAATAATTGAGGAAACTGCCACTTTTTTTCCTGTTCTATAATGTATTGTTGTTGGCTTATCAAAAATTATTTCTATTTCATTGTAACCAAATCTGTACAAACTTTGGACATATAGAAGAATGGAAGTTCTGTCCAGCCCTGTTACATTGACGCTTATTTTACCTATATTTATTGATTCTTCTGTGCTTACAATTAATCTATTTCCTTCTGGTTCAACATATAATGAATTGCCTTTTTTTAAGCCACGTTCTGTGAGCCATTTTCTTGGCAAGGCCAGAGTTAGGCTGCTTGGTCCATGTTGAATAAGCTTTCTTTGATCCATAATAGGCAAGTAAGGGCTTGTTATATATAAAGGTTGTGTAAATATGTACATAATATCAATAATATGCACATTAGTTTATTATTTATGTACATTATTACTACTATTATGATGAACTGCGATAACTGCGATTATGAATGGGAGCATAGAGTTGAAAGACCAAAAAGTTGCCCTAGATGTAAACGCAGGTTTGACTGGTTTGTTGTAAAAGATAACGAGTAATGACGAGGTAAGAGAAAAATGGCAGAAAAAACAATAGATACAACAACAAGACTTCTTTATTTCAAAGGAGAAGCAACAATAGGCACTGCTGCAACAAAGAGAGGAGGCACATTTGAAGTAACTAATGGACGATGCCTCTACACCGCAAGATTAGAGATTGTAAATGATGACAATCCTGAAATAACTGACAATAAGTTTGGTTATAGTGTTACAACAACCTGGAGCGATGTTTACTATCAAAAAGGACTTGGTGGAGGCAAAAGAGGTGCAAGTGATGATCCTATAACATTCGAACAATTAGCACAAAATGCTACAGCACCAAGTAACAGGGCAAAAGCGAGTGTTCCAAATTATTTGGCAGAAATGCTTGATAATAAAATGGAAGGAAGAAGATACAATCTTCAAATAAGAGTATATTCTGAATTTGACGGAACTTGGCAAAGTCCAAAATTTACAAGATTCGATGAAGATGCAACATTCCAACCATTAGTAAAGCGAGCATGTCAAGAAATTGCAGATTTGTTATAGATTACTAATAATCACCCAAACTAATCTGTCCTTTTCTTTTATTCTAAAAAAACAAAACATTTAAATAGTAATTCATACATATTAGTATGAAAAGGTGTATAAATATGTATGAAAATAAGTACAAGAACCTAAAGATAACAACAAACAATGAATTAGATATATTCCTGCAATTAATTGCTGATTTAGATGAAGAAATAGAACTCTTTGCAATCGGTGGCACTGCAATGGTTCTCAAAGGAATTAAAGAAGCAACAAAAGATATTGATTTTCTTACAACTACAGCACATGATAAGATCCAGAAGCTATTCTTACTTGCAGGATTGAAAGAAAACAATACTTCAGAATTATGCAATACTTGGTACTTAGATGATATCCGCATTGATATTTTTTATAATGAGTTTATTTTAGGGTTTGCAATGCCTGATGATTGGAAAACATTATCAGAACAGATTAAAACTATTGGCAAATTAAAGATATTTATTCTTAATTGGTATGACATTATAATTACTAAAATAGCCCGCTCTGAAAAAAGAGATATTGATGACTGTATTGCAATTATCAAACATGAAAAATTAGATTTTAAAAAATTAAAAGAAAGATACTATCAAAGTGCTGAGACTGCACTTATTGCTGACTATGACACTAAATTCAAACATTTAGAGAAGAAGTACAATGCAAAATGATAAGCGCAAAACTTATGAAAAGTCTAGAAAAAGAAGGGTTCTCATTAGAATTACCTTTATATAAATCCAGAAAAGAGCAAATTATTGAATTACTCAAAGAGAAAAATAATAGATTAGAATTAGCACTCCCTATTTTATTACAGCATCAATTTGAATATGATAAGATAACAAAAAAACTTGATAAAAATGGAAAAAAAATCTTAGATAGGAATATTATTATTGCGAAGACTATTTTTCAAAAAGAAAGTATTGAATGTGATCATTTGAGGAAAATTATCAAAGAAGAGAAACTTCATTATAAAATTCCAAAAGAAGAATTTACTTATTATTATGATTCTTTTAAAGATGCACAAAAAAAGATAGAAACCGAAGAAGAAAATACTCTAAAAAAGCAAATTAATATTAGAGGTAAATTATATTTAAACAAAGCTCTTTCTACAATATATTCACCTGGAAAGTGCATAATAATGGAGAAAATATTTAATCATGAAAAGCTGACAAATACAGAATTGAAATATTATTACAGATCGATCAGGCCATTAATCCTAGCAATATTAAATGAAAACATACAAGAATATTTAAGCATAATAGAATCTACAAAGAAATATTCAAAATAAATTAATAATCTCCCAAACTAATCTGTCCTTTTCTTTTGTTTGGTTTTATTTCTATTTTATCTATATTTATGCCAACTTGCTTTTTCAGATCTATTGCTATTTTCTTTCCAACTAGTTTGGCCAATGCACTGACATCTATCTTCTTCAGATCACCAAGATTTCTTACTTTGTTTCCAAATAATTTTCTTGCTCTTATTCTTCCAATGCCTTTTAGTTTTAACAATGAGAATAATTCTTCTTTTACACCATATTCTACTCTGAATTTTAGCTTATTGAACTCTTTCTCAATATCGTGCAGAGTTAATATTTTTGCTAATTCTGATGCAGCATATAAAATCCAGTTAGCACGCTCCTTTTTTGCGTGCAATTCTCCAGGCCTGACATTGAATTCTTTCAATAAAACATCTTCTCCTATCTCTTCAATCCATCTTGAAAAAAACATTGCTGTTTTTACACTTCTTAAAAAATAATCATAATCAGGATCAAATGCTGAAGGCTCTGTTACTAACAAATCGCTTGTGTGCTTCATTAATGTTTCTTCCACATCTTCGTACTCTGCTTTTTTTAATCTTAATAACGGCCGAAGTTCTAATTGACTTGAAATCAGATGCAGCAAATTAAAAGGCGAGATAATTCTTGACTTTGTTTTATACATCCCTTGTATTAAATCGTGCGCTGTCAAAGGATCAAGATAAAGTTCTGCAACCCTGCTGCCCAATCTGGTTGCCTTGTATTTTTCATTACCAAAGTCAGCTGCACTTGAGAAATCATCCTGATCTGTTGTAAGAAACTCCCATTCAACTAACTTTTTTAGCATTTTCGTGATTATAGAATCAAGCTTTTTCATGTCTCTATACTGAAAAGCCCAGAATGTTTTGCCAAAGAATCCCATGATATGTTTTTTTGATGTAACAAATTCAGTCGCTATAAGGCTGAGAAGATAAGTTCTTAATACTGGCTCAACTGCTAATTTTGAATATATGTCCTCTACTTCACCTTCAATGTATTGCTCGTGTATATTATCCTTTTCAGCTTCTGTTTTTGCTATTGTTATTGCTTCTCCTCTTATATCCTTGCCTGGTCTTCCTGCTCTGCCTGCCATTTGATGATACTCTAAAACAGGGATATACGACTGCCCCCAGTTTTTTGAAAAGCGTTTTAGATCTCTTATTACTGCCCTATATGCTGGAAGGTCAACACCCATTGCTAATGTTGGAGTGCATGATATTGTTCTTATTATGTTATTACGAAATGCATCTTCTATTGCTGTCTTTTGTTTTTGCACTAAACCTGCATGGTGGAATGCAACACCATATTCTATG
>Ga0210057_1003072_pt1 | contig 23275 bp, 22 predicted proteins | sample CryGeyCG2114_010_2_FD_183968 | JGI IMG/M metagenome (GOLD analysis project Ga0210057, IMG submission 183968) | Groundwater microbial communities from aquifer - Crystal Geyser CG10_big_fil_rev_8/21/14_0.10 (SPAdes) (version 2) | ecosystem: Environmental > Aquatic > Deep subsurface > Groundwater ...
AAAAGGTTCGAGCAAAGCGCATAATTAGAGCACCAGGAAGTGCTAAAATAATAGGGCCTATAGTAAAGTGGTATTACGCGGCATTCGCATTGCCGAGTCCGGGGTTCGACTCCCCGTAGGTCCACCAAAATTGATTTGCCGAAGAAGTTGCCTCGGGGCTTCGCCCCTCGGCATTGGTTTTCGCAAGGAAATTAAGAGAGATTTTAAATTCTCTTTAAAGAGCACCGACATGTTATCATAACTTCATGAAATAGTTATGGAAAACCCTGAGCAAAAACAAGGACAAACAAAGAATATCGGAGGGGCAGAAAAACAGGAGCGCATAATCTTTGCTGAAACTGTAAAGAAGTCTATTCTGGATACCTTTCCATTTGATACAAAAGAGCAAAAGGGTAACTTTTCGGCTAAATTCGAGCCAATAATTAAAAACCATGATGAGCTTACCGACATTGAGCTAATAAGAAACATTAGATTAGTTTTGGCGAGCCTAGAGAATACACACACAAAGCTGGAGGAGAAGGGAAGCATAAAATATTACTTGGAAGTACCAATTTTTTATAAGGCTCACAAGTATTGGGTAGAAGACAACAGCTTGATCCTAGAAGTTGTTAGTATGGATGGCATTGCAATCGATGATTTGATGGAAGAGAAGATGCAGGAAAGTGGTGGCGGAACAGCCGATTATAAGATCATCAGAGCATTACGAAGTTTAATGTGCTCACAAGTTCCACGCTCGGCAACATTAGGAGTAAAAAAGGATGGTGAGGTTTCTGTTTTTGAAGTACCTTTTGTCTTTAAAAAAGAATCGGCCGTACCTGCAATAAGCAGAAGGGTTGTTCGTGGTAAAATGCTGGATCAACAGACTGGCTATCTGCAAATAAAAAGCTGGTCGGGCAACGTACATTTTGATGGTAAGAATGTTGCTGATCTAGTAGAAGAAGGATTAGTGCCCTTAATGGCAGCAAAATTTTTGATACTAGATGTTAGGGAAAATGGTGGTGGCGATAGTCCGTTAGCGGAAAAATTAGCAGGTCATTTTATTAAAAAGAAAACACATTACGGAACAGTTCTAAAGAGGAGGGTCCAAACAGATGAACTTGTACGCTCTGAGCTCGAACTGAAACCGCAAGGAATTTTTCTAGATAAAAAAGTTGTCGTTTTAACAGGGCCAAAATGCTTAAGCTCAAATGAGATGTTTGTTATGATGATGAAAGATACGGGTGTTGCAGAGACTATTGGCCAGGCAACGGGAGGTGGTTCCGGTAATCCAAAATCTTTTGAGATTTCTCTCAGAGGAAAAACATACACGTTAAAGGTGTCATCATGGAAAATGATTAGGAAGAATGGTAGCAACCTAGAGGGCATCGGCATTGAGCCGGACGTGTCAGTAGTTACAACCTCGGAAGACGTACTACATCATCGAGATGTTGAATTAGAAACAGCTAAAGAGTACTTGAGGCGCGATGTTTAATTTTTCGGATAAAACCCAACGCCTAAGATAATACTACCAAGCAAGAGATTGTCGAATTTATTAGTTAAGTATCTTCCTAAATGAAAACAAAATTCCTTTTTTGGAGAAGAACAATCGGCGACCTCGTAGTAGACAATTTTTCGGAGAAGCCTGAATATCTAGCCTTCTTTGCAAAATGCAACGAAGCGTTCGATTTCCGCATTGCAAACAACCCCGAATCATATCTCGGTAAGGGAATATTCAAGAGTGTCTATAAATACGAAGACTGGAAGATCGTTCCGGCTGAAGAGACATGGACCGCTGATGTCGTCTACCAGCGCCAAAAACAAGCGACCGAAACATGGGACTATGTTGTGCCCATTGTAAACACACCAGAATGGCAGAAATGGGGCGTCGACAAGTGGAATCAGTATGAGCTCCTGCGTCAATTTATGCCGAAAACACTTATTGTTAAAAGTGACGAGGACTTACTGGTGCAACTGCAACACATCGCGACAGGCAAGGCGGTGGCGAAACCGAAGCGAGGACAAAAAGGAGAACACGTCGTCGTCTTTGGTAAAAGCAATCCACCAAAACTCAACCAGGAGATATTAGAAAAGAAGGGGTACATCCTGCAAGAATACGTCGATACCAACATAGACGTGCCCGGGATTGTGCGGGGCACTATCCACGATGTTAAGCTTATAACTATCGGCGACCACGTGTTTGCGAATCTGCGTACCCCGGAGCCAGGCAAAGATTTCTGCACTTTTGATTCACAATATTCGGAAATTTCACTACATTTACTACCGGCAAGCGTTCTCGAGCTCCACCAAAAGGTCCGCAGAATAATAGAGGAGAAGTTTCCCAAGAGTCTCTACACGGTCGACGTCGGTATGACAAAAGATGGCCCTGTCGTATTTGAGCTCAACGGGCATACCGCCTTCCCTTACCTGCACTTCGCCTATACAAACGACTTCTTCGATGCATTCATAGAGTTTCTACGATCTTTGCGCTAATAGTGTCACCTGTCATCTGCCATAACAAACACGCCACAAAACCAATACGCCACCCGGGTGGCGTATTGGTTTTGGTGGGGTTTGCTATAGCAGACACAATCCCGCTGGACCAAAATCCCACACCCGACGTAGATATATAAATGGTTTTTTGACAATGGTCGTTTGAGCCTAGTAGCTCAAGGCCGCACGGAGTTTTACACAAGTTGAGAACCTTGTTATTTGCTATAATTGCCCAATGAAAAAAACACGCATCGCCATCAACGGCTTTGGGCGAATTGGGCGACTTTTTTATCGGCAGATTGCGCACCGCGACGACCTTGAGCTCGTGGCGGTAAACGATCTTGGCAATCAGGAAAATTTGGCCTATCTATTTAAATACGACACGGTCTACGGCCCGTGGCGCGGAGAGGTGTCTGCGGATGCTAGCGCCGGAACAATTACCGTGGACGGCAGGGTGATTAAGGTTCTCCAAGAAAAGGAACCGACCAAGCTCCCGTGGGGCGCGCTCGACATTGACATACTCATCGAGGCTACCGGCCTATTTGAATCTTTTGAGAAGGCGAGCGTGCATCTAGAGGCGGGGGCCAAACATGTACTTCTTACCGCGCCCGCAAAAGACAAGGAAGGGACAGCCGGAGGCGGAACAATTCTCATGGGAGTTAATGACGAGAAGTTAAAGGGTTGCAGGATTACCTCCAATGCTTCTTGCACCACAAACTCGGCTGCGCCGATTATGCAGATATTGAGCGAAACCATAGGAGTGAAGAAGGCAATTCTTGGTACTGTGCACGCCATGACAACAACGCAGAGTTTAGCTGACGCGCCCGTGCATAAAGGTAAGGACTTTCGCCGTGGGCGAGCGGCGTCATATAATATTGTACCTTCGACCACCGGCTCGGCTATTGCTGTAGCGCGTGCCGTGCCTTCGCTTGCTCATAAGTTCGATGGGATCGCTTACCGAATACCTATTAGCACCGGTTCGCTTTCTGATATTACCTTCATATCCGCGAGGCCCACGACAGTGGAGGAAATTAACGAGATATTTAAAAAGGCCGAGCGGGAACCACGATGGCAGGGGATTATGAAAACCACGGAAGACCAGTTGGTATCATCCGACATCGTCGGTCAGCCATATGGGGCGATCGTAGACCTTAGCTTCACCAAGGTAGTTGACGGCGACCTTGTAAAAGTGCTTTCTTGGTACGATAACGAGTGGGGGTACGTGGCGACATTAGTGCGCCACGTACTAGCCACGGCAAACCATCACCGTGATTGAAAAAAACATTTTAGATGGTACACTTTTACTATGACTACTAGAGATTCAACTGTCGAGCGGAAGATGGTAGAAGCCGTGCGCAAAACTCTCATTGAATCAATGCAGGGTATTTTTGGAGATCCGGAGTTCCAAACGTCGCTTCGCCTAGAGGCCGAAAGGAGGCTTTTAAATTTTAGGCGCAAGCAGAAAGGAACCCGAAATTCTCTCCGTGCAATTTCTCGCAAAACATGAGTGCCTGGACCATAGAGTTTGAAGAGTCCGCGGAAGAGGAGCTGAGAAATCTTTCTGGAATGATTAATGACCGCATCGTTGAAAAACTGCACTGGCTGGAAGAAAATTTTGACAGCATCACCCCCTTGCCCCTACACGCGCAATGGAGCGGGTTCTATAAGTTACGGATTGGTGACTGGCGAGTGATATACGACATCAGCTGGGACGATTGCCTGCTCACCATAGTACTTATCGGCCATCGAACAAAGATCTACAAACGTCGCTAAACCGCGCTAATTTATGTTTAAAGAAATGCTACTTAAAAAGATGCTTGCATCGAAACTCAAGGGCGTGCCAGCGGAGATGCAAGATAAGATCATCAAGCTCGTGTCTGAAAACCCCGCGCTTTTCCAAAAGATTGCGTCAGAAGCGCAGATACTACAAAAAGAAAAAAGTCTCGACCAACAAAGCGCAATGATGCAGGTGGCGCAGAAATACAAAGAGGAGCTCAAGGGGCTGTTTACAAACTAGAGCATTTACTGCAAAGTTCTCCACATGTCACTATCGATCGGCATCGTTGGTCTTCCAAACGTCGGTAAATCGACTTTATTCAACGCACTCACGCGTAAGTCTGTCCCCGCCGAAAATTATCCTTTTTGCACCATCGACCCATCGGTGGGGATCGTGGCGGTGCCGGACGAGAGAGTGCAAAAACTGACCGATTTTTCCAAATCCGCAAAATCCATTCCGGCCGTTATTGAGTTTGTGGATATTGCCGGGCTCGTGCAAGGCGCGGCTTCGGGAGAGGGCCTTGGCAACAAGTTTCTACAACACATTCGCGAGGTGGATGCTATCGCCGAGGTGGTGCGAGTATTTGAAGACTCAAGCATCACGCACGTTCACGGCACCCCCAAGCCAACGCACGACGTGGAGGTTATCAACCTCGAGCTTATACTGGCTGACCTTGAGCTGGTTACGAAACGGCTCAACCACGCGAGCCGTTCTGCTAGAAGTGGCGATAAGGAGGCGCTCATCGAAGAGGGACTGTTACAAAAAATCCGGCCAACCCTTGAGGCGGGCAAACTGGCCTCGTCTACAGCAGTTGAAGAAAAGGAGCAAAAAGTCTACCGAGACCTGCATCTACTCTCGGCGAAGCCCATCCTCTACGTGCTCAATAGCAAAGCCGGAGCCGCGAAGGTGGATCCGAGCACCCTTATTAATCTCGTTAAAGCCACGGGTGCCAGCTATGTGGAGGTGGACGCGGGTATTGAGGCTGAGCTCTCCGCCTTCGAGGGCGCGGAAAAGGAGGCTTTTCGCCACGAACTTCTCGCAACGCCCACTTATCCACATACAGAGGGTTCCCCTCTGTATGTGGATAAGTCAGATGGGGTGAACGAGCTTATCAAGCAGAGCTATGAGCTTCTGGGCTTGCATACCTACTTTACCACCGGCCCCGACGAGACGCGGGCATGGACTATTAAGAAAGGTTGGACCGCGCCGGAAGCGGGAGCCGCCATTCATAACGATTTTAAAGAGAAGTTTATCCGGGCGGAAGTGGTCTACTGCGACGACCTACTTTCCGCGGGCTCCTACGTCAAAGCGAGAGAACAAGGCCTTGTCCGCACAGAAGGCAAAGAGTATATAGTCAAAGACGGCGATGTCATTGAGTTTAAGATCTAAAACAAAATATGGAACAACAAAAAGATACAGCCAACATTCCGCAACGAATAGCAAACCAATGGGAAAAACTCCCCGAGTCTGAACGCTTGAGTTTTTTGACGCGCTGTAGGGATTCAGAGATAGCGGGAGAAAATTCTCAGCTTCCAGATCTTATTCTTACAAACGCCGAGTTAAGTGAATTGTCCGAAAAACCTTTTTGTGAAATACCTACAAATCTTCAAATGCTTATCTGGGGTATGATAGATGTAAAATTAGGACGACTGAGCCCATCCAATTAGTATCTAAGAACGGCGAGCTGACGTCTGGCGTACTCCATGGCTCTATGCTATGGTATTTTTCATATATAAGCTAATTAGTAGCCTTTTAAAATAAAATGGATTTAATCACTTTTGTGCTCGCGTGTTCCGGTATTGGCGTAGTTTACGGCATCTACATGATTTACTGGGTCATGAAACAGCCGGCCGGTAACGAAAAAATGAACGAGATCGCAAAGGCCATCCAAGAAGGGGCGGCCGCCTTTCTTCACCGTCAATACGTCGTGCTTTTGCCTGTCGGAGTCGGGCTCGCCCTTATCCTCTGGTATCTACTCGGCTTGAATACCGCAATTGGTTTTCTGGTTGGCGCCATGCTTTCCGCTCTAGCTGGATACATTGGCATGATGGTATCTGTACGAGCAAACGTGCGTACCACCCAAGCGGCCACAGTGGGGATGAGAGAAGCGTTCGCGGTCGCCACCCGGGGCGGGGGAGTGACGGGTATATTTGTGGCATCTCTATCGCTTTTGGCCGTAGCCGGCTTCTATGGCATCACAAACGACCTGTCAGCCCTAATCGGCCTCGCGTTTGGAGGTAGCCTTCTTTCCGTCTTCGCTCGCCTCGGGGGTGGCATTTACACCAAGGCCGCGGACGTCGGGGCGGACCTTGTGGGCAAAGTGGAGGCCGGTATCCCCGAAGATGACCCCCGCAACCCGGCGGTCATTGCTGATAACGTAGGCGACAACGTCGGTGACTGCGCGGGCATGGCGGCAGACCTTTTTGAGACTTACGTGGTCACTATCATCTCGGCTATGGTATTGGGTGAGCTTACCTTTGGTGCCGGGATAAGCGAGCTCGCACTACAAAATATTGTTTTACTTCCTCTTGTTATAGGAGCCATCTCCCTTGTCGCCACAATTGTGGGCTCTTGGTTTATCGCCCTCAAGAACCCAAAAAGAATTATGGGGGCGCTCTATAAAGGTGCGGCCGCTACGGGCATGTTTGCTCTCATCGGTTTTGCGGTTATGACACAATGGTATCCGGAGCTTTTCCTTCCGCTTACCCAGAACCAAATACTGTCCTCTGTAATTCTTGGCTTTGTAGTCACCTTCCTCATTATTAAAATCACGGAATACTACACAGGTACCGAATATGCTCCGGTACGTAATCTGGCCAAGGCATCAGAGACCGGCCACGGCACAAACATCATTGCCGGTCTTGCTCTCTCGATGCGGGCCACCGCACTCCCTGTTTTGGTAATAGTTATTGCTATCATTGGTGCCTATAACATTGCTGAGCTGTATGGTATCGCCCTCGCCTCGGTGGCAATGCTTTCACTCGCTGGCATGATTGTCACCATAGACGCCTATGGTCCTATCACTGATAACGCTGGTGGGATTGCCGAAATGGCAGGGCTTTCAGAAGATGTCCGCGCTATTACAGACCCACTGGATGCTGTCGGCAACACCACTAAAGCGGTCACTAAGGGTTACGCCATTGCCTCGGCTGGATTAGCTTCGCTTGTCCTCTTTTCCGCATATACTCAGGAGATTGCCCTGCAAAAGGGAGCTATCTTTTTTGACCTCTCTAATCCTTCTGTTATCGTCGGTCTCTTTTTGGGAGGCCTCATCACCTACATATTCGCGGCCATGGCCATGGAGGCGGTGGGAAAAACAGCGGGAAGCGTGGTGGAAGAGGTGCGTCGTCAGTTCCGAGAGATTCCGGGTATTATGGAGGGAACGGCTAAACCGGAATATGGAACCTGCGTAGACATTGTTACCAAAGCGTCTCTACGAAAAATGATCGCACCCGCTCTAATACCTATTGTGGTGCCGCTTTTGGTCGGTTTCTTCCTTGGTTTTGAGGCGCTCGGCGGGCTTTTAATAGGCACCATTGTGACCGGTCTATTCCTGGCTCTCTCTATGACTAAAGGCGGAGCCGCTTGGGATAACGCGAAGAAACACATTGAGTCAGGAAATCATGGAGGCAAGGGAAGCCCCGCGCACGCGGCGGCCGTCACGGGCGACACAGTGGGTGACCCATACAAAGATACCGCCGGGCCAGCCATCAATCCCATGATAAAAATCGCAAATATCGTGGCCATTCTGCTGGTGCTGATTATGCTTTAGTTCCATTAGTTTACTAAACGGATCTCGCAGACACACGCGGACTTAACGCGGAAGGTCGCGGAATCGAGTCATTGAAATAGTGCCGTTAGTTTACTAAACGGCATAAACAGATTGGGCCGGCGCTTTGCGCTCGGCCCTTTTTGTACAGGAGGCTACACCATGGTAAGGCCATAGCCACCTCCTTTCTTACCCTGACGTCCCGTTGCGTCTGTCTAACTCTTCTCGAGATCGCCTCCAGCGCCGTGCCAGGGCGACCACGAAGTCGTGCCTGACTTCCGGGTCGCACTGGACAGTGCCATCTCGGAAGATTCTAAATGTACCGTGTTGGCACCCGGGCATCAACACGTGCTCGGAGTTTTCCGTACTTTCCCCACGACGCTCTCTGAGGATCTCTGTAAAGAAGCCGACGATGTCAGGGCGGTTCGGCTCGAGCTCCAGCAGGAGACCCGATCCCACTCCTCTTCGGACCACAACCTCAACATACGGAGTCGTGACGACTCTAAAATCTTCTTTGCGCATTTCGCACATCCTTTCAATTGCGCTACTATCCTATGGACAGCATAGCACAACCACCAACAAAAGGTTTGCCTATTCAAGCATAAAATTGTATTGTGGAGAGACTAGATAAGTTATAATATCAATGGAAGCATACGACCATAAAAAAATAGAAGAGAAGTGGCAGGAGCAGTGGGAAAAGGATCAGGTCTACAAAACTGAAGACACATCTTCCAAGCCAAAACACTATGTACTCGATATGTTTCCGTACCCTTCCGGCGAAGGCCTCCATGTGGGGCATCCAAAGGGGTACATAGCCTCAGACATCTACTCGCGCTTTAAGCGGATGAACGGATTTAACGTCTTGCACCCCATGGGTTGGGACGCCTTTGGCCTGCCCGCCGAAAACTTCGCCATCAAAAATAAAGTGCATCCAAGCGCCGCTGTGAAAAAGAATATCGCTCGCTTCAAAGAACAACTTTCTATCATCGGCTTTGACTACGATTGGTCACGGGAGATAAATACGACAGACCCAGCGTACTATAAATGGACCCAGTGGATTTTCCTAAAACTGCTTGAGAAAGGTCTGGCATTCGAATCACACGAGCCGATAAACTGGTGCCCATCGTGCCAGACGGGCCTCGCAAATGAAGACCTCGACGGAGGCCGGTGCGAGAGATGTGACAGCGAAGCGGAGAAGAAGCCCATGCGCCAGTGGGTGCTCAAGATTACCGACTATGCAGACCGTTTGATTAAGGATTTAGACCTCCTTGACTGGCCGGACTCCATCAAGACGGCTCAACGGAATTGGATAGGGAGGAGCGAAGGACACGAAGTGGAATTTACTCTGGCAAACTCCACAAAGCACAAAGCACAAAGCGCGGAGCACAAAAGCATAAAGGTGTTCACAACGCGCCTTGATACCATTTATGGGGCCACCTATCTGGTTGTGGCGCCGGAGAACCCCTTTGTAGAAAGCACAAAGCACAAAGCACAAAACTCCAAAGAGGTGCAACAATATCTGGATGACTGCAAAAAGAAAACAGAGATAGAGCGGACATCCGTGGATAAGGAGAAGACAGGGGTGGAGCTCAAGGGAATAAAGGCGATTAATCCCGCCACGGGCGAGGAGATTTCCGTCTGGGTGGCCGACTACGTACTTGGACACTACGGCACCGGGGCAGTGATGGCAGTACCGGCCCACGACGAGCGAGACCACGCTTTTGCCAAAAAGTATGGTCTGCCCATAAAGCATGTTGTCATGCCCCACCTTGTTGATTACAAGGTAAATCCACCTCGGGTGGACAAACCATCAAAAACACGCAGAAATGTCCACGCGATAGTCTTTGACCCCAAAGAAAATAAATACCTCATCTTGAGGAATGAAAAGCAGGGCTGGGACACAATTATCATAGGCGGGATTGAAGATGGGGAAGACCCGGTCGCAGCCGCCAGACGGGAGGTGGAGGAAGAAAGTGGCTACACTAATCTAATCTACAAGCGCACCCTGGGGGCGCCGGTTCAGGCCTCGTACTTCGCCAAGCACAAAGACGAGAATCGGGTGGCAGTTACTACCGGGGTGTACTTTGAGCTTGTGGGTCACAAGAGGGTACCCATCACTGACGAAATCGCCGACGACAATGAAGTGCTCTGGGTCGACGCGAACCATTTTGTCCCCGGTACAATGGTCAACACCGAAATGCCGCTCTGGATTGAACGCATGATGCTATCAGGCGATGTTGCCTATACTGGAGAAGGAGTGTTGAGTGATTCCGGCGAGTTCAGTGGTCTTACCAGTGCGGAGGGGCGGGAGACAATAGCCAAGAAAATCAAAGCCGCGCCAAAAACGACTTACAAACTTCGCGATTGGGTGTTTTCCCGCCAGCGTTATTGGGGTGAGCCCATTCCCGTCATTCATTGCTTACTCTGTGGTGTTGTGCCCGTGAGCGAAGACGACTTGCCCATCACCTTGCCCCCGGTGGAACAGTATGCACCGACTGGAACAGGGGAGTCACCCTTGGCCAATATTGATGAGTGGGTAAATACCGTCTGCCCGAGTTGCGGAGGCGCAGGGAAGCGAGAGACCAACACGATGCCGCAGTGGGCGGGCTCCAGCTGGTACTACCTACGCTTTATGGATCCTCATAACGACAGGCAGCTTGTATCGCCACAAGCAGAGAAATACTGGAGCCCCGTCGATGTATATGTTGGTGGAGACCACGCCGTTCGACATCTGATTTATGCCCGTTTTTGGCACAAATTTCTGCACGACATAGGAGTAGTGAGCACCTCCGAGCCGTTTGCTCGTCTGGAATTTCTTGGATTTATCCTCGCCGAGGACGGACGAAAGATGGCTAAGCGCTGGGGAAATGTCATCAATCCCGACGATATTGTCTCTACTTATGGAGCGGACAGCTTGAGACTCTACGAGATGTTTATGGGCCCATTTGAAAACGCCATCGCTTGGCAAACGAAAAGCATCATTGGAGTGCGCAGATTTTTGGAACGCATCTGGAGTCTGCGAGAGAAGGTCAAGAATGTCGAGACTCCGCCAGAGGAAGAGCGCCTTCTCCATCAGACAATAAAGAAGGCGGGGGAGGACATTGCTGAATTCAAATTCAACACAGCGGTCTCTGCCATGATGATTTTGGTAAATGGAGTCGAAAAAATGGGCACTATTTCCAGGTCAACCTATATGGCTTTATTGAGAGTGCTGGCACCTTTCGCCCCTCATATGGCTGAAGAGTTGTGGCAGGCGCTTGGGAATACGGACTCTGTTCACCGGTCTTCCTGGCCCGTCTACGACCCCGCCAAACTGGTGTCGGACGAGCATGTGATCGCGGTGCAGATAGACGGCAAAAGCCGCGACACCTTTATCACCAAAGAAGAGCTGGATGAAACGTCCGCTAGGGAGCAGGCCCTCGCTCGCCCAAAGATGCAGAAGTGGCTTGAGGGACGTACTGTCACAAAAGTAATCTACATCCCAAATAAGCTAATAAACATAGTGACAGGTTGACAAGACTTGCATGGTAACCCCTCACACCCTAAGTATGTCATTCCGTTGCAGAACGGGATCCAGGCTAGGGTTGAACCTGGATCCCGTTCTGCAACGGAATGATACTCTAGAGACGTCAGAGGTTTGGGGGGGTTATCTTGCATATACTTGACGGAAATGGTATAAACTGATAATAATAGATTACACCTGTGTTGTTAACTATTTTAAGAATTACTTCTAAATTGCCAAAAGGCTTAGATTTGCCACTTCCATGACAAAAGACAAAGTGACCGCAAAAGTAAGTTTTAATCCCAAAAAGATAACCAAGGCTCTTTTGGCCACCCTTAATGTACGAGGGGCTGATGTTATTAAAAAGCGCTACGGACTTGGCGAACAAGTCGAAAGGCTCACTCTCGAAGCTATCGGCCAAGAGTACGGCATTACGCGCGAGCGCGTCCGTCAGATCGAGAACTTTTCTCTTGCCCAAATACGCAAATCAAGAAGTTTTACTGAGATTGCGGGAGTGTTCGATGAGTTAAGCGAACTAATCACAAAATATGGCGGAGTGGTTCATGAGCGTGATTTTTTTCAAACAATTTCCGATGACAAGCATGTTCAAAACCATATTCATTTTTTCCTTGTCCTAGGAGAACCTTTTGTGAAAGTGAAGGAGGACTCGGACTTTCACCACACCTGGGTTGTAGACCCGGCCATGAGCGATGCTGTTCGCCAGGCTCTACACGCTGTTCACAAAGATATCAAGGAAGAAGAGTTGATTTCAGAGGCAGACATGATCCTTCGATTTATAAACAAGCTGAAAGAGTGCCGGCCGAACGCAAACGACAACGAAGAGATCGCGCGGAGATGGATGCGAATTTCAAAACGTATTGGGGCAAACCCACTAGGAGAGTGGGGCGCTAGTCAGTCACCGAATATTAAGGCTCGTGGTATCCGTGACTACGCTTATCTGATTTTGAGAAAGCATGGCTCGCCCATGCACTTCCGGGAAGTGGCCAAAGAGATTGCAAGCACCTTTGGTCGGAGCGCGCATGTGGCCACCTGCCACAATGAACTCATTAAGGACGGACGTTTTGTTCTTGTTGGGCGTGGCCTCTACGCCCTGCAGGAGTGGGGCTATAAAAAGGGGACGGTCAAAGAGATCGTTCGCGAGATTCTCGAGAAAAACGGACCTCTGACAAAAAACGAAATTATTGCCAAGGTCCTCAAAGAGCGCTACGTTAAAGAAAACACCATTGTTGTAAATCTTCAAAATCACAACTACTTTAAAAAGGAGAAGGAGGGACGTTTTGGGCTTGCGAGCAAATAATAGTGAGTTCTGATTGAGTTTTGTTGAAACTGACAACATCGTCGAGGGTCGCCCGCAAGGCGACCTTTCAACTTTCTTGATTGCTCAAGTTACAGTACAATAGAAGTATGGACTTGGTTATTGAGATTATCTTTGGAGGCCTTCTGGGCGCTCTCGTTTCCGCGCTACGCATGGCGCCTATTTCGGTGCCCATAATTCTTATCTTTTTTAGCTACAGAGCGTGGCGCTCGTATCTTCTCATGGAATTTCTCGCCTCGGTAAAGTGGGTCACCCTTGAGATTCGCTTGCCTCGTGACATTTTTAAATCTCCCACCGCCATGGAGGTGGTCCTAAATGCTTTTAATCAGCCCAGCGCGGGCGACAACTACAGCAAGCGTTTTAAAGGGAGCGTGCGTCTTTGGTCTTCGCTTGAGCTTGTGGCTCGTAACGGCAAAGTGAACTTCGTCGTGCACGCACCAGAGAAATTCAGAAACGGCATTGAGGCACAATTTTACGCCCAGTATCCCGGTGTGGAGATTAATGAGATTGAAGACTACACCGCTTCGATAAACTATCTCGACCCGGCGACCGACTGGGAAATTTTCGGGGTAGAGTTTAAAAAGGCTCGTAAAGAATCGTACTACCCGATTAAGACTTATTTTGACTACGGTCTTGGTTCGGAAAAAAATCTCAAGGAGGAACTTAAGACAGACCCCATCACGGCCACTCTTGAAGCCATGGGCTCGCTTCCGCCAGACCATCAGATTTGGTTGCAGATTCTCATAATGTCGGCTAAGACAGACAAAGACGGCAATCCCCTCTGGAAAAAAGAGGCTGACGAGTACATAGCCAAAGTGTACGAGCCGGTGGAGAATTTTAAACTGGTAGCTCCTACTGACCGCGAGTCTACAGAGGCAATTACTCGCGCCGTTTCCAAGCCCGCTTTCGACGTGGGTATACGCGCCATCTACACAGCTCGTAAGGATAAGTTCAGCATGGGCATCGGCGGAGCGGCCGGAGGCCTTCTAAAACACTATGGCACGGTCCACTTAAACAGTTTTAAACCGAAAGTCACCGGAGTAGATGAGAAAAATTTTATCTTGGAGAAGTACCAAGAGAACTTTGGCACCAAGGTGGCTAAGGCAAAGAAAGAGTACTTCGCCGCCTACCGAGCTCGAGGCTGGTTTTACCCGCCCCACGATAGGGCAACATTTGTGATGAACACGGAGGAACTTGCTACCATTTGGCATTTACCTGGCCAGGTGGCGGCAAGCCCGGCCATCGACCGCATAGAGTCGAAGGCGGCTGAGCCACCGCTCGACTTGCCTATCTGAAAATGAAGTTTAAATGATTAAACACCTTACAAACAAAGAAGAAGAGGGCGGCGGCCTAGACGACGGGCCGATGACCATAGAGGAGAATGAGCTTGGGCAGATCGAGCAAGAAAGTGATTTATCTAGACGAACTGGCCCGTTGCAGAAGATAAATGTCGTTGTTGCTATCTTTATGGCGCTCGTGGCGGGTGGCACACTTTTTCTGGTACTCCTTATATCCCCACCAAAAGGGTTCGCCGTCAATAACATTTTTCGAGTCCATGAGGGGGAGAGTGTCCGCCAAATAGGTGAGCGTCTTCATGATGAGGGATTCATCCGCTCATCGATGTTTTTTCGCGCCGTTCTTCGCCTATCCAGGAACGACACCCGCCTCCTCTCCGGTGACTACATTTTTACTGAGCCCATTCGGACACCCACCGTTATCTCTCGTCTAGTGAATGGCGTCTCGGGAATCACCGCAGTGCGAGTTACCATACCGGAGGGAAGTAGCAACAGGGAGATTGCGGACATTCTCGAAGAAAAGCTCCCTGACTTTAACCGCGCACTTTTCTTCTCGCTCGCTCGCGAGCACGAAGGGTACCTCTTTCCCGATACCTACTTTCTCTCACCCAGAGAGACTCCCGAGGATGTTATCAAGCGCATGCGTCAAAATTTTACGGGGCGCTTAAGCGCCCTCGCGCGTGAAATTGAAGCCTCCGGTCATGACCTTGGAGATGTCGTCACCATGGCTTCGCTTATAGAAAAAGAGGCGGGTGATGCCGACTCTCGCACCCTTGTTTCCGGCATTCTTTGGAAGCGACTCGACCAAGATATACCTCTTCAGGTAGACGCCGTCTTTTTATACCTTCTCGGCAAGCGTTCTGATGAGCTCACCGAAGACGACCTTAACACAGACTCACCATACAACACCTATCGTTATGCGGGACTGCCGGCAGGTCCAATAGGCAATCCCGGACTTGCAGCCATCGAATCGGCTCTACGCCCCGAAAAGTCGCCGTATCTGTTCTATCTTTCCGACAAGGATGGCGGCTTCCACTATGCCATCGACTTTGATGAACACAAGCGCAACAAACAACTTCACCTTTAGTGAGGTTGTTTGTTGCGCACAATTGACAACTAACAACTGACAATTGACCGAGGGCTCAATCCAGTTTCGTAATTTGTTCACGGATGCCAAATGGACAAAAACAGTTCCACGTGTAGACTCTATGAGTTATGAACATAAAGTCAAATGTCAATTGTCAAATGTCAATTGTCCCCCAGACAAAGCCACGTGTTTTCGTGGCTTTGTCTGGGGGAGTGGACTCCGCCGTCTCGGCTGCCCTGCTTAAAGAAGTGGGCTATGAAGTGACAGGCATCTTTATGAAGGTCTGGTCGCCAGACTGGTTGCCTTGCGCGTGGCCGGAAGAAAGGCGCGATGCTATACGCGTGGCCGCCCACTTGGGGATTCCTTTCCACACCTTCGACTTTACCCAAGAGTACAAACAGCACGTGGTCGACTACATGATCGATGAGTACCGCCGAGGCCGAGTCCCGAACCCAGACGTCATGTGTAACAAGTTTGTGAAGTTTGACGCGTTCTTGAAAAGGTCCGTCGCAATGGAAGCCGATTTTATCGCCACGGGACACTACAGCCGAGTACGGCAAAACACAAATCACAAAGAACACAAAACTCCAAATGACTCAGAATTCAGGAATTCTGTCATCCCGGCGCAGGCCGGGATCCAGACTCAGAGTTCCTACGCCCTACGCCCTACGCCCTACGCCCTCCTTTGTGGTGTAGACGCCGCAAAAGACCAATCCTACTTCCTCTGGACGCTCACCCAAGCACAACTCTCCCGTACCCTCTTTCCCATCGGGCATCTCACTAAGCCGCAAGTGCGCGACGAGGCGCGGCGATTTGGCCTGTCGGTGGCTGAAAAGAAAGACTCGCAAGGAGTGTGCTTTCTAGGCAAGCTCGACATGAAGGAGTTTTTGAAACATTACATCAAAGAAGTGCCCGGTGAAGTGGTGAACGAGAAAGGAGAGGTAATAGGCCACCACGAAGGCGTCACTTTCTACACCATCGGCGAGCGCCGCGGCTTTACTATCACCAAGAAAACCCCAACAGACAGTCCCTACTATGTAGTAGCTAAAGACCTAGAAAAGAATCAATTAGTTGTCGCACACAGGGAAAGTGCCGAACATCCAACATCCGACACTCATACCCAGTATGCGGCAACTCACTTGGACGCGGCGCGTCCAAGTGAGTACACAAGTCTGGCTTGTGTACTTGAGCAGACAAACTGGTCTCGGGGCGAAGCGCCAGATTCAAAAAAAACTTACCAAGCCAGAATCCGCTACCGCCAAGCTCTTCAGAAATGCCGAATCTCGAAACTGGAAACCGGAAACTCGGATAATCAAGGTGCTTACTCCAGTAGCCAGTTTCCAACTTCCAGTTTCCGTGTGCTTTTTGACCACCCGCAAGAATCGGTGGCCTCTGGCCAGTCGCTCGTCCTTTACAACGAGAAGGGTGACGAGTGCCTCGGTGGTGGCATTATCACATAAAAACTAATTCACAACTTACCTGCTATCGCAGCTAAGTTGTGAATTCAAAAAAGAAAATACGAAAGGCCGCGGTAGTCGGCCTTGTGGTATACCTTGTACCACGGCCTTTCGCGCGACCTTGAAAAATCGAATCTGGTTGGAAGCTGGGTACACAACCCAGTGGCTACTAGCGCACCACTCGCATCCCGAGTACACCTTCGACGGCCTTGGCGATTGCCACCGCCCTGTGGGGCGAGGCGTTGCGGATGAGTGTCGCTGTACCGACCAGAAAATCCAGTGAGCGCATGGCGTCGTTCATGACCTCGGCGCACTTCTGTGTTCCGAGAACCTGAAATCGCGAGTTGCGTGCCAACGGTTCCGCAAAACGATTCTTTCCGTATTCCTCAGTGGCCGAACTGACCACTAGTGCGACTGCTTCGTCAAAGCTATTCCACACATTTTCCTGTCTGTATCTATTGGGCCCTGTCCGGGCCCTGAACCCGACTCTATCCACCAGATGATAGTAGAGGGCCTCCACCAGCTGGCTGTAAAGTTCTGAGGCGTCCGAAATCTCAACCTTCTCCTTCATTGTTCCTCCGTCCTTTCGCTAAAGCGCGAGTATGCGTCGCACCTTGAGCTCGTTCTCGAGCATGTAGTAGGCCAGCTCGACCGAAGCAACACCTCGCCCTGCGGTGAAGTTCGCAAGTGGCCGCCGGCCGATTTCGGCCAGCTTCGCCGACAGTTCCGACAGGCTCATGTTGGCGGGCTCATCCCCGATCCAACGTACAGCCATGTAGCGCAAGCGCAACCTCGTCAGCCTTCAGCGAACATCAGTCATCACGACTTCACCTCCCGGCCAAGTAGCCTGATGTCCATGAGCATCCAAAGGGCCGCCATCATCATTCCGACCATTGCCAAGTACGAGAAATCGCAGTGGCCATCGAGCAGTTTCGGGCAGACCCCAGGCGCAGGGTGTCCGATGACATCGTGTGCGTAGAGGCCGAACCATGCGTTGAAAATGAAATAGGCCATTGAGACCATGAAGCACCTTTTCGGAATCATTCCTGCCTCCTCATCACAGTTCGACGAACGCGAGCGCCGTGGCGCTCACACAGCCGAGGCTGCCCCAGAACACGCCCCAAGAGCGGAGCGCGACAATCAGGTTTGTGAACGGTTCTTGGTTCGGTGCCCGAGACAAGAGCGCAAGGAGAAGGAGCAAAAAGCTCGCTCCTCCGAGCACCCCGGCCACGAGCGTTATTAGACAGCTTCCCGTCGTTCGCCTCATCTACACTCCTCCAGTGTCGCATTTCCTGCGAAAACACACTAGCATAGAAAACGAGCAAAACCAAGGGCGGTCGCCCTCGTGCATGGGTCGCTTACCTCGGTGGAGAATAGGATGTACCTCTCGTGGTTATTCAACAAAATCTCATAGCCACGAGTAAGCCATCTGGACAGGTCGATCGCCGAAGCCCTAACGATTGGCATCGAAGGGGTCTTGTGGAGCTTACACGACACCACTCCTTTTCTCTTCTTCGGGCGAGTCACCTTGGCTAACTCCTTGTAATAATCACCAAGAAGGCGCTGAATCACTCGAAGAGAGGGCATCCTAGCTCCCTCGTTCAAAGTTACGACAATTTCACCAGCCACTGCCTTCCTCCTTCCAATTCGTAATTTGTGATAGACCTGTAGCCGATTTCCATAAAACCATACTTTTGCTTCCACCGTAACCAAAGGAATCAAGGAGTGAGGTGTGGCTTGAAGCAAGTCAAGCGGAATATCGTGGGAGGCTTGTCTCATTACCCAACGGCCCAACGGCTCTCGTCGTTGAGCCGTTGGGTAGAGGATACCAGCGAGGACCAAAACGTAGCGGAAGCATTAAAAAATAACTGCCCGCAATCAAATTATACTTCATTTTTAAGAGCAAGTACGCTAGGATAATCACATGACCTCCAAAGAAATACGCCAAAAGTACCTAGACTTTTTCCGCGAGCGCGGCCACGCGGTTATTCCGTCTGCCCCTATCGTGCCGGAAAACGACCCGACCACGCTTTTTACTGGATCGGGCATGCAGCCGATGATTCCTTACCTTCTGGGTGAGGCGCACCCTAAAGGAACACGTCTCGTGGACAGCCAGCGATGTTTTCGTGCTGAGGATATTGAAGAGATCGGCGACAATCGCCACACGACGTTTTTCGAAATGCTGGGAAACTGGTCGCTCGGCGACTATGGACGTAAGGAGCAGGTCGAATGGATGTTCGAGTTCTTGATTGATGTGCTTGGTATCGATCCAGAGCGTCTGTATGTCAGCGTCTTTATTGGCGACCCTACCATCGGTGTGCCCAAAGACGAGACAGCCGTTATTCTCTGGCAGGATCTTTTTAAAAAAAAGGGGATTGAGGCAAAGTTCATGGACGTCGGCAACGATGCGGATGGGTACACAAAAGGCATGGGTGATGCTCGCATCTTTTCCTACGAAGCAAAGAAAAATTGGTGGAGTCGCGCGGGTGTCCCCGCCAACATGCCCGTCGGTGAGCCTGGGGGACCCGACTCCGAAATGTTTTATGACTTCAGCACACCACACGACCCAAAGTGGGGAGCGAACTGCCACGTTAACTGCGATTGTGGGCGCTTTATGGAAATCGGCAACAATGTGTTTATGGAGTATCGCAAAACCGCACATGGTTTTGTAAAACTTCCAAAAGCAAACATCGACTTCGGTGGCGGTCTTGAACGCATTTACGCAGCCGCGCTAGATTCTCCGGATGTCTTTCGTACCGATCTTTTCCAGGGCGTCATGCAAGAACTTGAACGTCGCTCAGGTAAGCCCTATGTTGGGAACGAAAAGGCAATGCGCATTATTGCCGACCATCTTCGTGGTGCGACGCAAATGATCGGTGACTCGATCCTCCCAAGCAATAGCGAACAGGGCTACTTTGTCCGTCGCCTCATTCGTCGCGCGGTGCGCTACGCAGATGTCCTTGGGCTCCCGGCTGGAACGCTACACGAGATTGCTCCCTTTGCACTCGCGCCGTTTGCTGGTGTGTACGATTATGTTCTTGCCAAGCAAGATAGCATCGTCAGCACAATCGCTGATGAGGAAACAAAATTCCGCGAGACGATCGCTCGGGGCCTAAAGCACTTTCAGCAACTTTCGGGCACAACCGTTTCTGGGCAAGATGCCTTTGTTTTGTTTACAACATACGGTTTCCCTGTGGAGATTACCGAAGAGCTTGCTCGTGAACAGGACATGACTGTCGATAGGACAGGGTATGAGGAAGCCATGAAAGCGCACCAGGATCTTTCGCGGGCCGGTGCTGGGCAGAAGTTTAAGGGGGGACTGGCCGACCACTCCGAGCAAACGGTGCGCTACCACACCACCCACCACATCCTCTTGAAGGCCTTGCAGATGGTCTTGGGGCCGGAAGTACACCAGCGTGGCTCAAATATCACGGCCGAGCGCCTCCGCATCGATTTCGCAAGTCCACATAAGATGACTGATGAAGAAAAAAGGCGAGTGGAGGAGATCGTGAACGAGCAGATAAGTGCCCGCTTACCGGTAACAAAGACGATAATGAAAAAAGAGGAGGCGGAGCAATTTGGCGCAGAGCATGAGTTTAACGCCGACTACCCAGACATGGTGTCTGTCTATTCGGTCGGACCCAAAGACGCAACAGCCGACGACCCGAAGATCGCGAAGGCCTTTTCCATTGAGTACTGTGGTGGCCCACATGTAACCAACACCGAGGAGATTGAGCGAGGTGGCGTATTTAAAATAATCAAAGAAGAGGCGGTAGCGGCAGGAGTTCGTCGCATAAAAGCAAGTCTTGCAAAAGTGACTGACACTCATTAGGCCGTAGTGGCTAGTTATCTACTATTTGCGCATGATATAATACCTCTATCATGTCGCTCTTTTCACGCAAGCAAACAAGCCCTCGAAGCACACTTCTTTTAGACATAGGTAGTTCGCGTGTAATTGGCGCGCGCGTCACGCATCCGGCTGATAATTTACCGGTCATCCTACACACAGCCCGCGAAGCTATTGTTTTTCAAGACTCTTTTGAGCCCAAACGCTACCTTAAATCCGCTACGAAATCACTGCGTACCTCCGCAGAGAGCTTGGTGCGCTTAGGTTTGCCCCCACCAGACCGCATCATTGCCACCATCTCTCCACTTCTTGCGGTGAGCAGTGCGAAAACCATCACCCGAGAGAATCTAGATAGCACCATTGTCACAAAGAAGTTAATAGACAGCTTGCTTGAAGAGGCCAAGAAGCTTTTTGTAATTGAGCAAAAGAGGGGCATTGTTCTCGAAGCGACACTAGACGATGTTCGCATAAATGGATATCGCGTCCAGTATCCCCTAGGAAAACGTGCGGACACTATCTCTGGTACGGTATTTGTCAGCCTTATAGATCAGCAAACAGACGAGGCCTTGCGGGCCGCTCTAGAGCCGGTTTTTCACGAACGCCCCGTACTTTTCCACACCTTTCCTTTTGCTGCCACAACCGCAATTAGGCACGCAATGAATCTGGAGAACTTTCGTTACTTAGAGTGGGGTGGGGAAGTGGCAGAGATGGTCTCTGTGTACGACGGGGCAATACGTTGCGTAGAGTCTGCTCCGCTTGGGGGCAACCATCTCATTCGCGCCATTGGAAGGGAACTCGCGCTTAGTCCCGGACTAGCAAAGACCAAACTGGAACGTTTAGCTGTAGACTGGGACAAAGATATATTGCGAAACTCTGATCGTCCCATTGCCCATGTAAAAAAGAGCCTGCATAACTTCCTGACGAAAAGAGAAGGGGTGCCAGATTTATCACGCATCCCCCTTCTTGTCCTCGCCGATCCGGTCCTTAGAACGCTTTTTGCGTCAATGCAAGCAAACCAATCCCTTGGTTTCGACGTACGCTTCCTAACCTCTGAAGCAATGTCTACATTCTGTCGACACAACGGAGACGCGACAAGAGACCCCTACATCATGCTTGCAAGCATATTTTCTGGTATAATGAAAGCTAGGCAGTAGGAATTAGGAAACTCTGATTCAATTCTCCCAGAACTCATAGAACCTACTTCCTAACTAGTCATGCCTACTTACTACTTACTATTTACTCCCTTCTACTTCTTTCACCTATGAAACACGTGGGCCAAGACATCATCATCCCAAAAAGAAAGGAGGAGCTCATCGCTTCTCTCCATAATCGTTCCCACAAAAATCAGAGCGACCACACAGACTCAGGTACGCCACCCCTTAAACACGCGCCCCTGCGCGTAAAACGACGTATTTGGATTTGGGTCACTGCGATCTTTTTTTTACTGGTTACTGTTGGTTATGGCATGTCATTTTTTTCTTATGCAACAGTAGGAATTGTCGTCCATGACGCCAACATAACTCTCAAAGACACTTTTACCCTTTCAAAAGAGCAGACAGCCGGCACCATACCACTGAAAACAATGACTATTCGGGTTGAGGAAAACACGGATGTGCCCGCCACCGAAAAAAAGCAGGTATCTAGAAAAGCCTCAGGAGAGATTATAATTTACAACAAACACGACGAGAAGCCTCAGCAACTAATAGCCCGAACGCGCTTTGAAACACCGGAGGGGAAGATATATCGCCTTGACCGCGATGTTAATGTGCCAGGCGCCACTGTCACAGAAGGCAAGCTGGTTCCCGGGGCGCTTACAGTGCGCGTCTTCGCAGACCTTCCCGGAGAAGAGTACAATCTTGGTTTGCGCGATCTTACAATACCGGGCTTCAAGGGGACCCCCAGACAATCAACCATATTTGCTAGATCAAAAACGGAGTTTAGCGGGGGTTTTATTGGTGAAGAGCTTGTCGCGGGAGAAGTCGAAATTTTAAGTGCCGAAACCAAACTCGAAGAGAAGCTTAAAAATGCCCTACTAACACAAGCAGAAGCACAGCTCCCGGAAGGCTACTTAACATATGAGCAAGGAATATTTGTTTCGGTTGACCAAGACGCCAGACACACCCCGGGAGCGAACTCGGTCAAGGTGAGTAGAGGCGGCACCTTAACGGCCATTCTAATTAATAAAGCCGAACTACTTAAAAACATCGCGGAAAAAAAGATTCCAGATTATAAGGGCGAGCAATTAGAATCAGCAGACCTTGCATCCTTGCGGTTTTCTCTTTTAAGCCAGGTAGAGGATATAGCGAGCGCAAAAAGTTTGCTTTTCCGCTTAGAAGGCCCTCTTAATATTGCTTACAATCTAGATCAATCTTACCTTCAAGCTTCTCTTGCTGGTATACCAAAGGCTGATTATGTACAAGTTTTAAATAGTTTTCCGGCCATAGTAAGAGCTGATATTGATTTTAGTCCAAGCTGGCTGTCTACTTTCCCGACACGGCCTGAGCGCATTAAAATAAGGCGCCTGCCCACCGTTGGCACGTCAAGTGAATAAAGACGGCGGTTTTTGGGAAAATGGTCCAAAAAGTTCAATATTTTTATCTGGCCATAGTTAATATTGACTTATTATTCAAACATCTGCTACAATGCTCTAACTCACTTGGTGGGTATTTGGTATTTGTCATATTGGGTAGTTTTTCAAAGATGACCCAGAAATTCATACTAAAATAGTTATTATTA
>Ga0210057_1003074_pt1 | contig 23270 bp, 18 predicted proteins | sample CryGeyCG2114_010_2_FD_183968 | JGI IMG/M metagenome (GOLD analysis project Ga0210057, IMG submission 183968) | Groundwater microbial communities from aquifer - Crystal Geyser CG10_big_fil_rev_8/21/14_0.10 (SPAdes) (version 2) | ecosystem: Environmental > Aquatic > Deep subsurface > Groundwater ...
TAAAGGTGTATCGAAAGGCTAGTGAAGGGGGGAAGAGTCCGAAGGAGTATGTTGATGAATACGCGGACAAATTTCGAAATTTGAAAAGTATACTTGGTCTTTCCGATGATATTCATTTCATCCGGACAACCGATAAGAATCATATCCAAGCTGCGCAAGCGTTCTGGAAGAGGTGCGCGGATAATGGCTTTATCGATAAAAAAATATATAAGACGAAGTATTGTATTGGGTGTGAGCTAGAAAAGACAGATTCGGAGCTCGAAAGAGGGAAGTGTACGATACACCCTCATCTCGAGATAGAAATAACAGAAGAAGAGAACTATTTCTTCAAGTTTTCTGCGTTTCAAGAGAAGTTGCAGACTCTCTATAAGGAGCACCCGGACTTTGTGGTTCCAGATTTTCGTTTTAATGAGATAAAAGCGTTTGTTAAGCGAGGACTCGAAGACTTTAGTATTTCTCGTCTCAAAGAGAAGATGCCGTGGGGAGTGCCTGTTCCGGGTGACGCAAAGCATGTGATGTATGTTTGGTTCGATGCTCTCGTCAACTATATTTCCACACTCGGCTGGCCGGCTGATACCGAGATGTTTGAAAAATTTTGGGGAACCTTAGATGCCCCCAATGCTATACAGTTTGCGGGAAAGGATAATCTCCGTCAGCAGTCGGCGATGTGGCAAGCGATGCTTATGTCGGTAGGGCTTCCGACTTCAAAACAAATTGTCATTCACGGTTTTATCACAAGCGGAGGACAGAAGATGGCTAAGTCTGTTGGTAATGTCATTGATCCACTGAAGATAGTAGAAGAGTACGGAACCGAAGCACTTCGCTTTTATCTCGCTCGTCACGTCAGCCCGTTTGAGGATAGCGATTTTACGATGGAAAAATTCAAGGAAGCATATAATGCAGATTTGGCGAACGGCATCGGGAATTTTGCAAGCAGGGTTCTTAAAATGATTGAGTTGGTAAAGTTGTCAAAAGAGCCACTCGGTTTGGATTTGGAAATCGTTAGCGCCACAAGTACACTTGAAAGATATCGAAAGCATATAGAGCACTATGAACTCAGTAAAGCATTAGAACTTGTGTGGGAACAAATAGCTTTCGGAGACGGTGTTATCCAAGAAAAAAAGCCATTTGGACTCTTAAAAACGGACGCGCGAGCGGCTACAAGTATTTTGGCGGATTTAGTACAACGACTTTGGCGTATCGCAATTATGCTAGAGCCGTTTATGCCGGACACAAGTATCAAAATAAAGGAAGCCATACGCGCGAACAAAAAACCCGACAATCTCTTCCCTCGTAAGGCGTAAACCCCCTCATTCTTTTACTAGACGCTAAACGCTTTACGCTATGCGCTTCACACACATTGACTGCCATACCCACGTTAATTTTTCCGCCTACGACGAAGATAGAGACGAGGTTGTTCAACGTGCTTTAGACGCTGGCGTAGCGATGATTAATGTCGGTACACAAAAGGACACCTCTTTGAAGGCCATCGAAATGGCGGAAAGGTATGAGACGGGCGTGTATGCCATTATCGGTATTCACCCTATCCATACCGACAAGTCCCATCATGACGAACAAGAACTTGGAGAGGGGAATAAAGAGTTCACCTCTCGAGGGGAGGTTTTTGACCACGCCACCTACCGTTCTCTGGCCAAGCATCCAAAGGTTGTAGGTATTGGTGAATGCGGGCTTGATTACTATCGAATGGAACATGAATCATGGAACATGGAACATTCGGCAGTAAGAAAACAGGAGGAGGTATTCAGGCAACATATCGAATTGGCGATTGAGGTGAACAAGCCACTGATGTTGCATGTGAGAAGCGGAGGAGGGCGCTCGGCGTACCTTGATGCTCTTTCTATACTTAAATCTTACAACCTAAATCTTGAATCACCTCTTCGTGGCAACTTTCACTTTTTTGCCGGTTCGTGGGATGAGGCGAAAGAAATACTTGATGCCGGCTTTTTTCTCTCCTTTACCGGTGTACTTACCTTTGCACAAAATTACGAAGAAGTGGTGCGAAACACCCCCCTTGAGCGAATACTCACAGAAACCGATGCCCCGTATGTATCACCTGTTCCGTTTCGCGGGAAGCGAAATGAGCCCATGCATGTTCGAGAAGTTGTAAAAGCCATCGCTCGAATCAAGAAGCAAGATGAGGAAGAGGTTCGAATACAGGTACTGAAAAACGCTGAACATTTCTTTAACATTACTTTGCCGTAGCCCTCTTTTTAATGCGCTTGCGAAGAGGTAAAGAACGTGCTATTCTCTTTGGGCTTCGTTCTTTAGGATTCGTTTAGGCGACGAATAGAGAACATTGCTTTGGTGGCTAGTTTCTAGTCCATCTTTTATCCATAAAGCATCTATATATGTCAGATGACACACAAGAAGAGGGGAAGACCCTCTCTACGGTTTCCGACGTATCGGAAGAAGTAGTGGGCGATGAGGGTGCGGAAAACCGCATCTATGAGGTCGGGTATTTACTCGTCGGTAGTCTCGCAGAGAACGATGTTCCTCGCGAAGTAACTGTTATCAAGGATATCCTTGAAAAGGAGGGAGCTGTAGTATTTGCGGAAGAGTTTCCAAAAATGCGACCGCTTACCTATAAAATGAAGAAGAGTATTTCTGGAGCGTATCAAACATTTGAGAACGCGTATTTTGGCTGGATGAAGTTTGAGGTTACTGGAGATAAGGTGAAGGTGATTGAAGAAGAGCTCAAACGCGATGTCGCCATTTTACGCTATCTCCTTATCAAAACCGTACGAGAACATACGCTCGTTGGTGCGCGCCCTCCACGTACCGATGGTCCTCGAGAGAAACGAGAGGCACCTACCGAAGCTCCGCCGTCAGCTCCTGTCTCTGAAGTAGAGCTCGAGAAGTCGATTGAGAAACTCATAGCAGAATAACATCCCGAATCACACTCGAATTATGGAAACTCGAATCACGCGAATCCGATTCGAGAGATTGGAGAAGAAAATTAGCGTTTGATTAGCGATACTATGTCAATGCTTTCTTATAACGAAATATTAGGCAAGAAGCTTATTGTCTATGAAGGGACTCCATACGAAGTGCTTGACGCGCATATCTTTCGCATGCAACAGCGCAAGCCAGTGAATCAAACAAAGCTTAAAAATTTATTTTCAGGCAAAGTGACTGAAGTTACCTTCCATCAAGCAGATAAGGTTCACGAAGCCGAAATTAGTTCTCGAGAGATTAAATATCTATATACGAATAAAGGGCAGTATTGGTTCTGTGAAGCAAACGACCCGTCAAAGAGATTTACTCTCGAAGATGGCATTGTGGGTATAGGAGGGCGTTTTCTTAAGGCAAATAGCTTACTTGAAGTGCTTTCTTGGCTTGCACCAGGAGAAGAAGGGGCTGGAAAGATGGTAGGTATCAAATTGCCGATTAAGGTAGAGCTGAAGGTGATCGACGCTCCACCTGCCGTAAAGGGTAACACCGCACAGGGAGGGACGAAGCAGATTACTCTTGAGACAGGAGCAACCATTAACGCGCCGATGTTTATCGTTGAGGGTGAGATGGTCCGGGTCAATACGGTTACAGGGGATTACGTTGAACGAGCGTAAAAACACGGAACTGAAACGCCCGCCCCGTACCCCGCCCGAACCCCGCCCGTACCGAACCGGTACGTTCGGGCGGGGAACGCCGCCAACACGCCTGCCTGCGGTAGGCAGGGAACGGGACGAAAAAAAGATTGATTAAATAATTAAAAGTTAAAGAAAAATTATGAAGCAACAATGTTATTTCGCGCAAAACAATATAAAACATATCGACTATAAGGATATTGAACTTTTGAAGAAGTTTATCAATCCTCACGGTCGTATTCAGGCTGCAAAGCGTAGCTGTGTCTCCGCAAAAGCCCAACGCCAGCTTGCGCTTGCTATTAAGCGAGCTCGCTTTATGGGTCTCATGCCGTACGTTGCGAGGTAATAACTATCTCGAATCAACTCGAATTCAAAATCTAATCTTCTCGAATAAAACCTCGAAGAATACGTTTCGTTTGGAGTTCTTGTCTGTGAAAGTTAGCTAAAATTCCTAACGGGATGTTGCTTCTCCTTAGGTAAGATAAAACCTGTTTAGTGTCTCTTGGGTACAATTTAGGAGCTGATTTTATCTCTAGAACCAGTTTTTTTCCGATGAGAAAATCAAGAAAGAACCGTCCGATTGACTCCTCTTCAAATTTCAAAGGGAGAAGAAGTTGCTCCTCGAATGGGATACGCTTCTTTTTCAAGGCAATGCTGACTGCACGCTGATAGTATTTCTCGGGATAACCCCCTCCAAGCTCGTTATAGACATCAAAAAGAATACCAGTCACCGCATAGCTTAGTTCTTTTTCGACTAACTCGGCCATCTTATTCGAGGTATTCGGGTGTTAATTAGAGAAGGATTAGAGATTCTCTAGAACGGAATATCATCTGCATTTATTTGTTCGTCAGGGTATTGAATACCTGATGCGCCACCATTGTCTTCTTTGTTTTCTTCTGCTTTAGGGGTTGATGATGGTGAGCGGTCTGTCCCTCCTGTGCCTCTCGCGCCATCTCGTGCGCTTGGTCCAAACTGGAATTGTTCGAGCACAATTTCTGTCTTGTATCGCTTTCCGGTGCCGTCCTTTGATTCCCAGCTTCGGGTGCGGATCCTTCCTTCGATGAAGATAGGACGCCCTTTTTTCAGATATTGTGCGATAACTTCCGCCGTTTTTCCGAACGACACGATGTTGTGGAAATCCACCTCTTCCTTTTTGGAGCCGTCTTTGTCCTTATAGACGCGGTTGGTCGCGATAGCGAATTCCGCCACCTGGCTTCCACTGGGGAGCGCCTTAAGCTCGGGGTCACGGGTGAGGTTTCCGTAGAGAATGACTTTGTTGAGATACATAGTAGTAACTTATGACTAATAACTGAATAACAGTAGGACTATCGTAGCACAGAGCTAGGAAAGGGGAATAGTCGTTGTACTTCCGCTTCTGAATTTTCCGTAAAGCCAACCTAAACCGCTACCCACAACCCCGTAAAAGACGGTTGCGACTGATACTATAAGAATTCCATTATCTGCTCCGGCGATTAAGAAACCAGGATATAAAATCAGTAGCATCAATGGTGACGGATACGAGCTTACAAAAGCAATGACCCCGACAGCTATCAATAGGGAAGTCAACCCTTTTGCCCAATACGGCCAGGCTTTCTTCTTTCCTTGGATAAATTTGCCGCAGAGGTAGCCGATAACAGTGCCGAGCAATACATAAAAAACTAAAAGAGAAACAAACATCGTACTCACGGCCCCCACATCACAACCGTGAATGCATAGTAGGTACATAATCGGCAGGACAGGCATTGTGAATAAAGATGCTTGATATTCCCATAAGCCGGCACAATATCCTAGGGACGCTTGGCAGGGAAATACGAGTGGATACAACTTGTTAGAAACAACAAAAAAAGCAGGGATTATAGTAGTGATTACCATTCCTCTTACCCAATACGGCCACGATTTCCAGTTCATAATGTTAAGGAGTAAAGATAAAGGATTAAAGATTTCATTCCGACGCTTCACCTTCTCCCACGTTGGGTGTGGCCTCAAGCGCTCCGCCGTCTTTCAGTTGCTTCACGATAGCCCGCAGGATTTCACCGGATACCTTCTTGTTTTCCCGCAAGAATTGGCGCGTTGCGTCGTAGCCTCGGCCGAGCTTCACGCCGTCATATTCATAAGACGAACCAGATTTCTTCATAAGGCCAAGCTTTTCACCAAGGGCGATGAGTTCACCTTCGCGTGAGATACCCTCGTTGTACATAAGGTCGAACTCTGTCTGCTTGAATGGAGCGGCCACTTTGTTCTTCACCACCTTCACACGAACGCGCCCACCCATAATCTCCTCACCCTTTTTAATCTGTGCGATGCGACGTATATCGAGGCGGACCGATGTGTAGAACTTAAGCGCCTTGCCTCCAGGAGTCGTTTCTGGGTTACCGAACATCACCCCGATTTGCATTCGGATTTGGTTGATGAAAATGACGATGGTTTTACTCCGAGCGACAATAGCGGTGAGCTTTCGAAGTGCTTGTGACATAAGGCGGGCTTGTTTTCCGACGTGGGATTGACCCATGTCGCCCTCGATTTCATCCTTTGGGGTAAGCGCAGCCACCGAGTCGATGACGATAACATCGAGCTTACCACTACGAACGAGGGACTCAACGATTTCGAGAGCTTGTTCTCCTGTATCCGGCTGTGAGATGAGGAGTTCATCTATCTTTACCCCGAGGCGCTTTGCGTACTCAGGGTCCATTGCGTGTTCTGCATCGATGAAGGCACAAATACCAGACTTTTTTTGTGCCTCAGCGATAACGTGAAGGGAAAGGGTCGTATTATGATTCACAAAACCATTAGCGAAAAATGTTGACCCTTTCGGCACGGTAAAGTCGACCACATGGCTTTTTGATTTTTCTATTCGCGTTATTTTATCGAAGAAGAAGTGCAGTGTCTCTAATTGTTCGAAGTACTGATATTCGGGCAGGTTGCGTCCCTCCGCAAAATGTTTCAAGATTTTTCGCAGTCGGTCATAACTTATAGTGCAGTTTCTACCCCGTGGCGCAGGTAAATAATCATATACCACATCCCAGTCGGCTCGATTTGTGCCGTGTACTGTTTTGGAGAAGGAATTGAGGAACTGATTGAGTTGTACGTTAAGATAAGGAATTGTGTCAACGGTTGTTTTTGAAGCATACACTCGTTTTTTGAACACGTCGCCTCGGAGCAGTTTATTCTTTCTCCCACTGCGAAAACCAATATGTTCTAGAAACTGTCTTTTGTCGTTCCGGCCTTCTATGTAGAGATAAAAGTATGTCATTCCATCAACCGCGCGACGCTTCTTCTTTGCGACTATACCGTAGTTAAGCAATGTGACCAGAATTTGTTCGGCTAGCCTCGGTGATTTTGTGCAATATTCTATCGTGCTACCGCTAAAACAGCCATCGCACTCGAATAGAGATGAAAGGAACACACCCACTATATCTTTTGGTGCACACAGAACGCTCCAAGGAATTTCCTTTGTTCCCGCATCGTGCCAACCCAGTCCCGCATACGCGAGAAAGGCACGTGCTTTGGCGTTATGAATAACGAAACGGGATACGCCCCTCGTTCTTCTATCACGGGTTATCTTCGGTTTTTCGTTAAAGAGCCGGATACAGAGTTTCTCGAAGTCCCGCCTTGTTTCGGCATCGGCAACGGTCAGTTGGATATTGTTCTTATTCAGTCCTGTCGCTGTTGTGGTTCCATCACCGACGAGATACCCCATGAGCATCGCAAGGTCGGTTGTTACAATGGAAGGAGGAGTGAATTTCTTCCCACTCCTGTTGAGCGGGTGTACTGTGTATGAAAACCCGCTAAGATCTACGCCACTCCCGAAGTAGTTTTGGCCTCTTTGGATAGCGATATAGTCGTCCTGCTGTAGTTCGTCAAGCCGTCGAAAGATGTAATTACCCTCTCTGGTAATGACACGAATGCGATGGTTCGGCGTCCCTTCAATCGCAAAACCGTTTCTTGTTTCAACTCGGATCGTGCTTTTGAGTCCCTGGTTGTAGAAGTGGCTTGTTTGTTCGTAGCAGTGTTCTGCATACACATACGTCTTTCGCTTTTGAAAACCTGGAATAACCAGCTTCCCGAAAGCATCAATAGGCAACATGCCATGCTCGGAAAATACGATAGAGTTCCGACTGATACATTTACCGCTGCTCTCCGGTCCAAACACTTCTATGATTCGTCCGCGAGGAAGTCCGCCGACACCAAGGGCAAAGTCGAGTCCAATGGAGCCGGTTGAGATGGCGTTCACATCAACTCTTGGTTTATCGCCCAGCTTCATAATGGCGTCATCGCCGAACTTTGTTTTGATAGCGGCGAGAGTATCGTCAATGTTATTGCCGACCGATTTTGCTATTTTTTCTTTTTTAGGTTTGCCGAAAGCCATTGTAGTGGAATATCGAATTTCGAATACCGAATCTCGAAAAAATAATTAATAAATAAATACTTTGGTCTCGAATGGTCAATAAGGAACTCTACACAAAATTATCCTTTTTTGTTATTTTTCCAACCTATTGTGTAGAAAATTAATATAAGTGGTAACCCAAAGAAAAGCGATGATTGCCATTCTGACCACGCAAATTCGCGCATAAAAGAAAACCACAACCACAACAGCATTCCGAATACCCAGATGGTTACAATTTGCCCCTTCGTTATGTTGTACCAGTTCATGACTTTTGTTTCTTATCTTTTCCAAACCCGTGTTTGTTCAGAAAGTCCGCGACCGGTTTGGCGCATTTTTGGCAGAAGATTTTTGTCATAAAAACCGGACCAAGACCCGCCGATACGGCTTCGTCTTCATTGGGAATGTTCTTTTTGCAGTTGTCGCAAGCGTAATAGTGCATAACATTAAGATTATAGCATGTGGTTCTTGTTCCTCCTTTCTTAAAGGAGGTGGTTCATTCTGATGAACCGGAGGATTTAACAAATTCCGTTATCTCGCGTAGAACACCATCAAGATTATATCGTACATCTTTATCATTAAACCGGAGAAACCGAACTCCTTTTGATTCTAGCATTTTTTGCCGGATGACATCTTCTTCCACTTTACTATCATGGCTCACCCCGTCTATTTCAATCGCCAAATTCAGTCTGTGACAATAAAAGTCTACCACATACTTATCAATCGGACGCTGACGCAAAAATTGTACACCCAATTTCCTGGCCCGCAGTTCTTTCCACAACAAGACTTCCGCAAGATTTTCAGCCTTTCTCAAATTTTGCGCCGTACTTTTCAGCCTGGGGCTGTAATACAATTTCATAAATCCTCCGTCCTCGCCGACTCGGACACCTCCTTTAGAAAAGGAGGAATTAAAACACTCGGTTTATAAACCAGCTCCAGCCGTTTTTCGATACTGTGCCCGAACCGGTCTTTAGCCTCTAGGGTCATTATAGAATACCCCTCATGGAGGAGCAACGCCTCTGTAAAACGGCCTTGTTCATCGGTAAAAATCTGTCGCCCGTTCAAGGTAAGGAGGGAAATATTGTGGGTTGTACCTTTGATGGTGACTCGAGGTTCTACTACAAGGCTCCCGTCTACTGGTTCATCGATGGTTAGGACAGGTCCACGAATATATTCTTTGGATTGAAGGTATATGTACACACCAAGACCAACCGTAATAAGTACGGTAAGGGTGATTCCGATGATGAGTTTGGGCGTACGTTCCATGGCTATAGGTTATGGTTAGGAAACTGGAATGGGTTAAGAGATAAGGTTAAGAGTTTCCTAATTTTAAGAAGATCTGGCTTCTTAACCCTAACCATTCTATAACGTCCCTGGCCCTGGAGCATCTTCGTCGACAGCGTTTTCGGAGGGGGCATCATGTCCCGCAGCGCCTAACACTTTTCGAGGTTTGGATCCATCAGCGGAGCCAATCACGCCTCTTTCTTCGAGTATGTCGACTAGGCGGGCTGCGCGAGAGTAGCCAATGCGTAGTTTTCGCTGAAGGTACGACGTTGAAGCTTTGCCCGCCTTTATAACCTCTTCGCGCGCCTCCTCATAGAGATCGTCGTCGATTTCTTCGTTGTCACCTACGCCGTTCTCAAATATAGAGGTCCCTCCTTCGTCACCGCCAAGATTGAGCTCGTTCGGTACCTCATCTTTATAAGCATTCGAAAGGTAGCTGGTCACCTTTTTTACCTCCGATTCAGATATGTATGGGGATTGAAGACGAGTTGGCTTCGACATTTCGCCAGAAAGGAAGAGCATGTCTCCCGCGCCGAGAAGCTTTTCAGCTCCACCGGTGTCGAGGATGGTACGAGAGTCGATTTGTGAAGATACCTGGAGGGCGATACGTGCAGGCACGTTTGCTTTGATAAGACCGGTGATGACGTTCACACTCGGTCTTTGTGTGGAAAGGATGAGATGTATACCAACGGCACGGCTCATTTGGGCGAGGCGAACGATTGCTGCTTCGAGTTCACGAGGATAGGTTGCCATAATATCGGCAAGCTCGTCGATGATTATCACGATATACGGCATACGCTCCGGAAGAGTTGATTGTTCCCCGTGCCGAGATTGCGATGTTGTTGAGGGCGTTCCATGCCGATTTTGTTCTTCGTCTTCGGTCTCCGGACTCCGTTTCGGGCGCGAAGCTCCCGTCAACTTCGGCACAGGGACGTCAAATTTCTTGTATTCAGGCTCAACAATATTCTTATGATACGACTGAATATCTCGAACAGTCTCTGATTCAAGGATATCGTACCTACGATCCATTTCCTTCGCGGCCCATTTAAGCGCGAGGATTGCTTTCTTGGCATCGGTGATTACCGGAGTAAGCAGGTGGGGGATTTTGTTATAGAGGGTCAATTCGACACGTTTAGGATCAATGAGAATGAGTTTAAGGTCGTCTGGAGAGTTGCGGTAGAGAAGTGAGGTAAGAATGGTGTGGATGGCGACTGATTTTCCAGAACCGGTGGTGCCTGCGATAAGGGTGTGAGGCATCTTTGACAAGTTGGCAAAGTGAGCCTTTCCGTTAAGGTCCTTACCGAGAGACATGAGAAGCGGTTTGTCGGAAGAGGTAAACTCTGCACTACTTAGCATCGTTGCAAGGCCGACGGTGGCTTTGACGGTATTCGGAATCTCAATACCGACGAGCGATTTTCCAGGGATAGGGGCTTCGATGCGAATAGGATGAGCGGCGAGGGCCAGCTCAAGTTCCCGCTGGAGGGCAACAATCTTGGAAAGGCGAACACTCTCGGCCGGTTTGAGAGCGTAGCGAGTGACGGCAGGGCCGATTGAGATTTCATCCATCTCGACTTCGATGCCGAAGTTTTGAAGGGTTCGCTTTATGATATTGGCGTTTGCTTTAATGTCGCCGACACCTGGTTTACCTTTATCGAATTCAAGAAGGCTGAGTGAGGGAGGTGCATAAGGGCTCCAGACTGGTCGTGTAGGTCGTATGGGGAGTGCGTCAGGAACTTCCTCTTTGCGTATCTTCGCTTTGTCTTCCTTTTTCTCTATAGGTTTAACCCCTTCATTTTCTTCTCCGGTACCCTCATCTTTTTCAGATCGTTCGGGTCCACCTTCTCCGGTGAGTCCAGTGATACGAGGTTCTGATTTCTTTTTCTCCGATCCCCGCCAGAGTGACATAAAGGCATCAACGGGAATGGAAGCCTCGAACATGACGAGGACGGAGATTATGAATATTGCGATGAAGATAATAAGTGAAGTGTAGATATCAAACAGGCGCATCATGGGTGCACTGAGAAGATTTCCAAGATATCCACCATCGGTTGGAAAGAGGAGATTGGTGGTAGCAAGTCCGGAAAGAAAAAGGATAAAAGCGCCAACAGTTTTTTTAACAGGGAACAGTCCTCGAAGTGCTTTTAAAAATCCAATACTTAGGAACATGGACAAGACCGGAAGGATGTAAAAACCGATTCCAACAAAAGAAGTAAGAACGCGAAACACATTGCGACCCGCAGGTCCCGCATTATCAAACGCCGCAAATACAAGCACGAGTGCTACAACAAAAAAGAGTACGGCAAGTACACCTTGAAGTGTTTCTTCGCGAAGTAGGGGTTCACTCGACGCACGACTTTTAGGTTTTCTCGACATGGTATCTATAGGCGCTAGTATACCACGCTCACCTTGGTCGTGAACAAAAAATAATGTACGTTTTCCACATGCAGAGACGTGTCTGCAGAGGTCTCACCGCATTTCAGAAGGTATACAAGTAAGTACCTTACTATAGTAGGACCTACGCAATTGGTGTCATTCCACTGAAAAGTGGAATCCAGAGCCTTAGAGCCTATCCACTATCTAACCGCATTTTGTCAAGAAAAACATAGCTTGCCTGCCGAAATGTCCAAAATTCTGCTACACATTGCGTCTTTTTCGTCAGCGTATTACCACAGGAGTACTTCCAGTTTCTAATCGCTTCGCTCAAGAAACTTAGGTCGCTCGATATGCTTCCTCAAAATACGCAATTTTCGCAACGAATTTTGGACATTTCAGCTAGGCATTAGATAGTGGATAGGCTCTTATAAAACGGCTATATACTGGATTCCAGCTTTCGCTGGAATGACAGAAAAAGGCAAAATGTGTAAGTCCTATATAGGTACATTTTGCCACCATCAAACGCCGTAAATAAAGGGTGAGAAAAAGACAATCTGTCAGGAAATATACAGACTAAAGGGTACGCAAGAAAAGAGGAATAAAGGACCGGCTACTTGCAAAATTACGTGTCCCATAGATAATGGACAGTACCAGCAGAAACCAGACACCCCCATTAAGGACATATTTAGGACATTATCCTAAAGGACAGCTAGAATGAACAGTTTTTGGAGGTAAAGGACATTTTGAGTAAAAAGGACAGAATAAGGTAACACCTATGAATCCAAAGAGATATAGTCAAATCGAGAGAGCTTTAGCAATCCTTGAAAAATCAACAACCGTTGATATTTTAAAGGATGATCAGTACTTACTTTTCGTATATAAAAAGACTGAGAGAGTTGCTTCTGCTACCTACATACTAACAGGTCTTTTATCGGACACTGAACCTTTGAAATGGGAGCTACGAGAGAGCGCTCTGAAACTCTTGAAAACAACATTGTCTTTTAGAGAGCGAGCAATGTCTCATACCGAGGAGTTTGTAAGCGATGCATTTGCCCGATTGGCGGAGGTGCTTTCTTTGTTTGAAATAGCTCACATTGCTGATTTGATTTCACCCATGAACTTTACGGTGATGAAAAAGGAGCTCGATACTCTACTCGGGATTTTCGAGGGTCGCGGACGTGCTACTAATATACCGGTGTCCCCTCCGTTTCTCAGTGAAGAGTTTTTTGGCGTATCGAAGGGTGTGTTTACTGACCCTACGGTGTCGCACGATAACTATCGGACATCTCCAGAAAAAACAAAAGAAACAGAAGGAGATCGTATTAATACAGCGATTGAATTTGAAAGGGTTCTTCGAGAAGGTCACGGTGGGTATAAAGGACAGGACTCTGCTGTGAAAAATGTCCTTGAAAGTTCAAACTCAAAAGACTCTGTTTTTGCAAAGCAGGTAGTTGTTGCTCCTAAACGTAGCTTGTTGCACAACGCTCCAAGTGTTGTAAGAGAAGAGCGAAAAGATAAAATCTTGTCTCATTTGCGGGCGCACAGAGTGGCAATGATAAAGGACTTTTCTTCGGTTATTGTTGGATGTAGTGAAAAGACTATTCAGCGTCTTTTGTCAGACCTCGTAGATTCCGGTGTCCTTAAGAGGGAGGGAGAGCGACGATGGAGTCGCTATTCAATGTCTCTTACTTTTAAGGACTCCCGCCAGAACTCCCTGCCTTCCTAGGCAGGGATGAATGGCGGAAGTCTACGAAAGGGGTCGGGAAAACTGTAGTTTTCCCGCGGAGGAGAGCAGTGAGCGAGTCTTCGAGCGAGCGCTGAGAACCGAGGGTTCTTAGAGGAAACTCCGCTCGCCGAACGCCCTGTGCTCCTGCACAGGGATACGGACGAGCGGAGTTTACAGTATAGGACCTACGCATTTTGGGTCTTATTCCTCCTTTCCTACTGCGTCCCTCCGTAGCTTTATGCGAAGGTGGAAAGGAGGTGGCCGTAGGATTTCACTATATTAGGACCTACGCAATTGATGTCATTCCACTGAAAAGTGGAATCCAGAGCCTTATAGAAGAGCTACATACTGGATTCCCGCCTCCCCTCCTTCGCTAGGAGCTACGGGTGGGCACGCGCGGAAATGACAGAAAAAGGCGGTGATTCTATGCAATATACAGCCCATTTTGTCTATATATTCACTATAGGCCTTACATTATGAGGATTATTGGGGTTTTTGTGAGAATGGGGCCTTTTTTACGGCCGTATTCGTTGACTTCAGGTGTCTCCTATGCGATACTCGCCGTGCTGGATAACGACTCAAAAACAACCAATAAAGGCGACCTCGCCTTTATTCATGTTTCTGAAAGTTATCCACAAGCAGATTTTGCACGGTCTTTCTCTTACACGTATAATTTACCGGATAGTGTAACCACTGATTTTCAGGGGTCACTAGATTTCTTCAACTCCGGCATATCGATACGTTTCCCGCTCGACTGACTGACCGATCATTGAAAACTGAATACGAAAGTAAAAGAAATCTTTAGTTAGAACTTCTGTATTTCAGAATTTGTTCTGTTTCTCTGACTGCATAATCGCCAGCATGTTATTTGCGATTTGCAAAATAATGCATTCGATAATTGCACGCGAGACTTCCGAAATTCCGACACTCATCTTTTATCCCCTCGAAACTAATCCTTCTCTCACTTTCCAATCATTTGAATATTTCGAATGGTAAGAAAGTGGGGGAAGGAATAGTCGATGTCGACACACTGCGCGTAGCGTAGTGATGTCGACAAAGCAACAACATTACGAGTTGCGTTGGTTTTGTCGAAATTGACGCATTCGTTTTATGTTCGGTGCCAATATTATTTATTAGTATCTCGGCATCGAAAAGAAAGGAGAGTCAGCTTTCATGGTACGCCGTGAAGTAGTCTCTATAAATATAAGACATAGTTTAATACTCTTATATTATAGTGAATACCTGAATATCCTTATTAATTAAAAATATGACAAGCAAATCCAAAACAAATAAATTTGTTGCGGTACTGGTCTCCGGCGTTTTGGCCCTCAGCATGTTTGCAGCGGTAGGAGTATCTCCTGCTCGCGCGGCCACAGTCGAAGAACTTACTGCTCAGATCAATAGTTTGCTCGCGACGATCGCAGCGCTTCAAGCGCAGGTCTCAGCTGTCTCCACAGGGGGCACAACTGGATCGACATCGACGGGAACAGGCTACACATTTACTCGAAACCTCAAACAGGGTGACACAGGCGCAGACGTTATGGAGCTTCAGAAAGCTTTGAACGCAGCCGGTGTTGGCCCAACATCAGGTGCAGGTTCAGCAGGAAATGAGACTTCCTACTTTGGTTCAATAACCAAAGCGGGAGCTGTCGCATTCCAGAACAAGTATGCTTCTGAAATCCTCACACCGGTCGGTTTGACCGCAGGAACAGGATTCGTCGGTGCCTCAACTCGCGCAAAGCTCAATAGTATGGGCGGAAGCATGAGCACAGGAACTGGAACTGGAACTGGGACGGGAACAGGTACAGGTACGGTTGTTACTCCAGTAGCTGGAGGCCTTACGGTTTCAGCTGCTTCAGTACAGCCAGGAGCTCAACTCGCTCCACTTTCAGCGGCTCGCATCCCATTCACTAAAGTAACTCTTACTGCAGGTGGATCTGATGTAACTGTCAGTGGACTTGTTGTTGAACGTGGAGGTCAGTCTGTCGATTCCGTCTTTGACGGTATCACGGTGCTCGATGAAAACGGCACACAGATGGGTCTTGCAAAGACACTTAACTCTTCACACCAGGTTACTCTCACCGAGGCTTTCACCGTGAAGGCTGGTGAGACACGAACACTTACTCTCGCTGGAAACCGAACATCAACTGCTGATGCTAACAACGCAGGTATGGTAGCTGTTCTTTCTCTCGTAGGAGTAAACACTTCAGCAACAGTCAACGGTTCGTTCCCAATTACCGGAACAGCCCAGACTATTAACGAAGGTCTGACTATCGGTGCCGTTACAATGAACCGAGGTTCATTTGATCCAGGTACTGCGGTTACAAAGGAAGTCGGTGTCACCGGCTACACCTTCTCGTCAGTGCGCGTCACTGCGGGTTCAGCTGAAAACATCCGACTTCGCTCCATTCGCTGGAATGAATCAGGTTCAGCTAGTGCCGGCGATCTCACGAATCTTGTAACGATCGTTGATGGGACGTCATACGATACGGTACAGGCAGGAGATTACTACACTACGGTCTTCGGTAGCGGTATCGTTCTTGAAAAGGGATCTTCGAAAGAAATCTCAATCAAAGGCGACATCATTGGTGGTTCAGGACGCAACGTAGCGTTTGATATTGCCAAGCGAACAGACCTCGCTGTATCAGGAGAGCTCTACGGGTTTGGTATTACACCTCCGCAGACAAACTCTTGCGGTGCTACAACAGGAACTTCTTGCTTCACCAGTGGAGAAGATCCATGGTATGACGGTGCTGTTGTAACAGTTTCTGCAGGAACAATAAACGTTGCCGCATCAAATGCTGTTCAGGCACAAAACATTGCAATCAACACTTCAAACCAGCCTCTCGGTGCGTTCACCGTTGATGTAAAGGGTGAGTCAATCAGCGTTGGCCGAATCGGCTTTAACGTTACTCTCGCTTCAGAAACAGCCGGTAACGTTGCTGACATCACGAATGTCGTGCTCGTAGACGCGAACGGCTCTGTCGTCGCTGGACCGGTTGATGGTTCAACAACAGACAGTGCAAACGTCGCGGGTTCAAGCGATGGTACGATTATCTTCACCGATACCGTTACTTTCCCGGTTGGTATGAACACATACACCCTCAAGGGTAAAATTGGTACTGACGTTGAGAACAATGTCTCAATTACAGCATCAACAACACCAAGTTCAGACTTCGCGACGGTCAAGGGTCTTGTAACAGGTAACACCATTACCCCAAGCCCAGCATCAGCCATCACGTTTAACGCAATGACTGTGAAGAGCGGAGCTCTCACTATCTCAGTTTCATCTGTGCCGATTGCACAGACGGTTATTGCAGGTTCAAAGGGATTTGAGTTTGCACGATACATCCTCGATGCTACGGCTTCAGGAGAAGACATTCGTGTAACAACTCTTCCGGTAGCGTTTGGAACAACAGGAACTCGAACAGACCTGACAAACTGTCAGATGTACGATGGTTCAACTTCACTCACAACCGGTTCAAACACGAAGAACCCAGCAACAACAGACACCGCTTCTTCGACAACATTCACCTTTGACGGAACAGGTCTTATTGTTACCAAGGGTACAACGAAGACACTTGCCCTCAAGTGTGATATTGCGACAGGCGTAACCGCTGACTACTACTGGGGTATTGATAACCTCCAGGGCGGTTCAGCAAACACCTACACAGGTGCAACCGGTCTTGCTAGCGCGCAGACAATCGGTGAAACCATCACAACGGCTAATGGACAAACTATGTCCGCAGCTTCAGGCGGTACCCTCACTGTCGCAATTGATGATGCAAGCCCATCCTACAAGATCGTATCTTCAGGTACATCAGGAGTTGAGCTCGCGCGTATCAAGTTTACAGCGACAAACGAGGATATTACCCTCGCCAAGGTTGCTCTTCAGATTTCCGGATCTTCAGCAACAAACACGCCGATCAACCTCGCAAATCAAGGTATCGTAAAACTGTATGACGCGGCTACCGGACTTGAAGTCGGCTCAGCTGGCTTCTCGAACAACCGAACTGCAACATCAGGTCCTCTTACGAACTTCACTATTCCTCGCAACGGAAGCAAGGTACTTATCGTTAAGGGTGACATCAACACGGTTTCCGTGTCTGGACCTTTAACACAGTCAGGTTACTTGCTCCAGGTTGACTACGACGGTGATAGCGTTGGTCTTGCAAACGGTACCTACGGTGTAGGTGTTGCTTCAGGAAGCAATGTAAGTGGTGGAACATCAGATACAGCTTCAGCAGGTGTTCGCATCATGAAGACATACCCAGTTGTTGAGCAGATTTCGCTTTCAACTGCGGAGAAGACTCTTGCAGCGGGAACAACCGCGGATAAGGTTCTCTACAAGTTCAAGACTACGGCATCTGGTGGATCATCAGGAGACAGTGTCGGACTCTACAAGTGGACGTTCGACATCGGTTCTTCAACGCTTGCGGCAACCACGTCACTCTATTCGCTCTACGCGTACACTGACTCTGGTTACAGCAACATTGACACCACGTTCTCCAACACAGGTATCGTCAATGCGGGACAATGTTTCAACGGACTTGTAAGCACCGCCGCGGGTCCACGAACTGTTGAAATCTACGCCGACAAGACTGGCTGTAACACAGCGACAACAACCTACAAGATTCCAACCGGAACAACACGATACTTCCAGCTTCGCGCTACAGTAGCAAGTGTTGAATCAGGAACGACTAACATCGATTCCATCACGGTCAATCTCGCTGGTGATGCCGCCTTCCCAGTCAATGCTTCGACGCTCATGAACACAGCATCAGGCACCGACGGTGACACGAACGATGACTTCATCTGGTCACCAATCTCGACAACGACTTCGAACTTGATCACCGACCTCGACTTTACCAACGGATACCAGATTACTGGTCTCCCAGCGGTAGGAACGAGCCAGGAATCAATTCAGTCGAACTAGTCTTTAACCACCTTGTGCCAAACCCTTTGCTAAAAAGGGTTTGGGGTTAGCAAACAACCCCTCTTTGACTTCGGTCAAGGAGGGGTTTTTGCGTTCCCGTTTTTTCTTTTTTAGGTTTTTCGGGTATACTACCGTGAATTACGAAACTCTTCTCTTGTCATTCCAGTGAAAACTGGAATCCAGAAAATATAGCCAAAAACCTGGATTCCAGCTTTCGCCTGCCTACCGCAGGCAGGCTGGAATGACAGAGACACTCATGTTCGCGAGTTTCGTAATTTAGGGTATACTACCGCTATTACCACTTAGGGTATTTTGGGTACTTTCCGTGATTCGTCTGTAGCTACGTGCCCAACTACTAATAAATCAATAAACCGTATGAATAAAACCGCATATATAGTAGTCGTTACGGCACTTATCCTAGGTATAGGAGTCGCTGTGTATCAATATCGCTCTCCTCAAAAATATGACAGTGTTGTGTCAGGGGAAGATGAGACGGTAGATACTCGTGTGGAGAATGGAAGCAACGCTTCTGCAACTTCTACAACAGAGATTCAGGATATTTCTACTAGTACGTCTCGTATTACAATACAAGATACCTCTAAGGGGGCCCAGGCAATGGAATCTGCACCGTTACCTGATTTAAGACGGCCTATCGTTGCTTTAATTTCGCTAGACAAAAATATTGAGGAACAGGCAAAAAAAGACGTCGAACGCCTAACAGCGGAAGTTAAGGAGAATAATGAACTGATTACCTCGTGGCTTCTTCTCGGAATAGCGAGGAAGGCTCTTGGGGACTATAAAGCGTCTGAAGAGATTTGGACATTTGTAACGCTAAAATGGCCGTCTGACTATGTTGCGTACAATAACCTGGGTGATTTGTACAAAGAGTATCTCAAGGACTATCCGAAGGCTGAGAAGGCATTTCAGGCAGTTATCATTAAGGAACCGAAGTATATCCCTGGTTACGTCAATCTGTCTGAGCTGTATCGTTTCTTCTACAAAGAGAAATCAACAGAGGTCGTGCCTGTCCTTGAGCAAGGTCTTAAGGCCAACCCAGAAAGTATCGAACTTATGCTTCGCATTGCCCGGTATTATGCGGACACGGGTACTAGCCTTGAGAAGGCCAAGCAGTACTATCAAATGACCATTGATGAATCAAAGAGAAAAGGGGAAACTGACTTTGCTTCGCGTATACAAAAAGAAATGGATGAACTTAAGATCTAGTATGTAGATAAAAGTTTTCTATTTCCAAACAAAAATCGACACCAAGCGGATGTCGATTTTTGTTTTGGGGAGAGTTATCGAGAACTATACCGTGGCAACATAATTCGGTTAAGAGCCTGTCCACTATCTCGCGGTACCCAGTCCTAAAAGCCTTATTTTTAGGCGAAAAACGAGGCGGAGTCCGAAACATAATGAATTATGTTGAGGACGAGACGAAGTCTTGGAGCCAAAAATAAGGCTTTTAGGACAGGGGGAAGATAGTGGATAGGCTCTAAAAAGGCATCTTTGCCTCCTTGAAGGATGCCCTTCGTCTGTCGGGTTATGCGGTGAGGGTGAGTACCCTCGAGTTATCCACAGGCAATGTACTACATATTTTTTATTAGAGGTATAATTTACTTTGAGTATGGACTGATGTCTGAAACAAATCAGTCGTTAGATTATCTTGCTTTGTGAGAGTCTCCTTTAGGTTTTCACAGGCGTTTATTAGAAAAGTGTAATCATATAATCTTGTTTATATATGAAAAGTTATTTTACGTTTATAAAGAATAGCAGGTTTCATACAGCGCTCGCGACGGCCGTGCTGACGGTTCTCTTTACTGGAGTGTCTGTGTTCGGTGCAACGACTATCAGTACCAACATCTCTACGGGCGGAACGCTTGCGGTTACGGGAGCTTCAACGCTCACCGGACTAACAACGATGGTATATGCCTCGTCAACCACGCAGTCCCTCACTGGCAACCTAATCGTTAACGGCTATGCCACAACGACCGGCTCAAACGGGAATATTGCCACGGCAGGAACACTCGCGGTTACGGGTGCTTCTACGCTCACCGGACTAACAACGATGGGGTACGCGTCGTCAACGGGCCAGTCGCTCACCGACAATATTCAAGTCGCAGGGAACATTTTGGCGAATGGATATGCTACCACAACTGGAGCGAGTGGAAATATTGCTACGGCAGGGACACTCACTGTTGTAGGGACTTCAAACTTTACCGGTCTTGCTACTGTCGCGTATGCGTCAACAACTGCAACTACCAATTCCGGCCTAGCAAGTACATCGAGTCTTGTTGTCGGTGGAAACAGCACAAATGGGACAATTTCAGGAGCAATTTTCGGTACCTGTGATCTCACTCAGGAGAGCATTACTGCGTCGACAACCAACACCCTTGTGTGCGCTTCCGCTACAGGCATAACCACTTCTTTCAAAGCCTTTGTACAGGCGACCAGTACGCTTGCAAACGGTGTGACTGTTCCTTCGGGAGCTGGTGCGGGTTTTGTCATTGTTTCCGCCTCAAGCACCGATGTAGACACCATTGGAGTTGAGATTTCGAATCTTACCGGAGGGGACAACACTCCCGCGGGAACACTTAACTTCTGGGCGGTTCGCTAATGCATCGTTTACTATTAGCTAATCGCTCACGAATTATGAAATCAATCCTCAAGATTGTACCCATCGTTCTCGGTGTACTTCTGCTTGCTCCACCCTCCGTGAGCTTTGCCGCGTATGATGATGTTTCTCTTCAGACAGCCGATACACTCATATCGGTTGGAGGTGCTACGTTTACGGTTGCTGGACCAGGCGGAGCTATCGCAGATTCGATAGTGGTGGACAGTAATACACTTGATGTGACCATGACCGCGCATTCCTTCTTTAAGATTACAACTACTGACCGGCGGACAATTTCAACGACTGATATAGCGCCCGTGACGCTCGAAAGTTCATGCACAGACTCACTTGCAACGTACACCTTTACAAGTCCGGCAAATGCTACGACTCGTACCTTCACTGTCACGGTTAACGCCGATACGTGCACCACAGGCGGTACACCAGGAGGTAGTGGAGGGGGAGGCGGGGGTAGTAGTGGAGGGGGAGGAGGAAGTAGCGGATATGTATATATTCCGCCACCCGCGGAGCCGACATCAGGAGCGACACCTCCCGTTCCCGCAGTATCGGTCGTAGTACCAGTAACAACAGCTGTTTCATCAACTCCGGCGCTACCAGTTATCACCGCACTTCTAAATTTAGGAAAGAAAAATGCTGACGTTCTTACTCTACAGAAAATTCTCAATAGCGACTCTGACACGCAAATCGCTACATCAGGAGCAGGTTCTCCCGGTAACGAGACCGACTATTTCGGTCCAGCCACATTAAAGGCTGTTAAAGCGTTCCAAGAGAAATACGGCATCGCTGGTCCAGGGGAAGTAGGCTATGGCAATGTGGGTCCGAAGACTCGAGTGAAGTTGAACTCAATTTCTTCCGGCACCACAGGCGACCCTTCTTCCGCCGCTTCTGGCTCAACATCTTCGCTGTCCTCATTTGGTACAGTACCTGCCATGTCCGCTGTTGGTATCGGCTCGATTTTGACGGGGTTGGCTCCAGGCATGTCGAACGCATCTGTTAAAATTCTACAGAAAATTCTCAATAGCGACTCTGACACGCAAATCGCTGTATCTGGCGCAGGTTCCCCAGGAAACGAGACCAACTATTTTGGCCCAGCCACATTAAAGGCTGTTAAAGCGTTCCAAGAGAAATACGGCATCGCTGGTCCAGGGGAAGTAGGTTATGGCAATGTGGGTCCGAAGACTCGAGCGAAACTGAACTCAATTTCTTCTGGAACAACAGCAACATCACCTCAAACAGGAACAGCAGAAGCGACTATACAGAAGCAGATAGATGACGCTATGAACCAGATTTTACTGCTTCAAGAACAGCTAAAGACAGCACAATAAAAGAGTATACCTGAACGGTCAAAACCTTCACCGACATATGTCGGTGAAGGTTTTTCTGTTCTAGAATAGACTGTAAGTTTCTCTCAAGTTTTGTTTGTTGTATACTTAGTATATGCTCAGACTATTGGATCAGGCGTTTTGGCGGTTTGTGTCAGGATTTGTCCTTATTCTTATTATCAGTGTCTCAATTCTTACGCTGTTTGGGATGTATCAAAGTACGAAAGAGAATGTGGCGGGACTTTTGCAGTCTCTGCAGGCTGACACACTCACTGCCAAGTAGGTTTTCTCCAGGTTTTCTTGGTAGTTACATCGAATAACGGCATACTGTTTCCTTGGGAGCTCATAGACGAGTTCTTTTTTCTTACCCAAGGAGATCTGATTGAAAGTAACGATATTAAGACTTACGCAATCGGTGTCATTCCACTGAAAAGTGGAATCCAGAGCCATAAAAAACGGCTATATACTGGATTCCCACATCCGTCTGTCTGTGTGCGTCTGCCTGTGCGTGGCACGTAGACAGGGAGCCCGCCCGGATGAACCGGTTCGGACAGGCACTCCGATTTTTATCGCTCGCCTTGCCGAAGCCTCTGGCGTAGCGCAGGAAGGGAGTGGCCGTAGGCCGAGGGATGAATTCCTTACGAGCTTGCCGATATTTTCAGGTAGCGAGCGAAATACAGAGAAATCCTTACGAGCTTGCCGATATTTTCAGGTAGCGAGCGAAATACAGAGAAATCCTTACGAGCTTGCCGATATTTTCAGGTAGCGAGCGAAATGCAGAGAAATCCTCCGGCCTCGCAGACTCCCCCTCCGCACAAGGCTACGGCGGGACACGGTCGGCCACCTCCTTTCCACCTTCGCATAAAGCTACGGAGGGACGCAGTAGAAAAGGAGGAATAAAGCAACCGCTGAAAGCGAGCAGTGGTCGCATGACCGCAACCGCTGAAAGCGAGCAGTGGTCGCATGACCGCAACCGCTGAAAGCGAGCAGTGGTCGCATGACCGCAACCG